>Ga0310696_10007176_pt1 | contig 13130 bp, 1 predicted proteins | sample AusTroGonzalo_MG_4_FD_203885 | JGI IMG/M metagenome (GOLD analysis project Ga0310696, IMG submission 203885) | Bovine rumen microbial communities from tropical cattle in Woodstock, Queensland, Australia - Gonzalo_02 (v2) (version 2) | ecosystem: Host-associated > Mammals > Digestive system >... | reverse complement strand
GGTGATCACGATGGGGCTGATGCCCCCTTCCACGGGCGTGATCTCCGATTGCAAAAAGAAGGGCTCGCTTCCCCAGGGAATCGCATTCAGGGCACCGACCTCAACGGTGCCGTTTCCCACTTCGATGGTTAACAGCCCGAATTCATCCGTCGTTGCTGTCTGCACTTCACGGAACACGATATAATTCGTTTCGGTGAGGACGGAGGTGCGCACCTCCACAGCGGTGTTCGCCAGCATCCTCATGGAATCGTTCTGTACAACCGCCTGATAATGGAATCCGTAAGGCGACTGTGCAAAGGCCGTGATGAATAAAACCAATAAATTGAGAAGGAGAACTATCTTTTTCATTTGGAGAAATTTGACTTGTGGATTATTGTTTTTTGATGATTATCTTGAATGTCTTGACGGTAATGCCGTCCACGTTAAGTTCGAGGAAATAGACCCCTTGGTTGAGGCCGGCGCAGGAGATTTCCGTGTTGGCATCGGTGACAGGGGCGAGGTGCGTGCGATGGCCTGCGGCATCGTAGAGGAAGAGATGGGAGCTTCCGCCGATGAGGGACGTATCGCTGATGAGCAGGTGGATGACGTCGGAGGCGGGGTTGGGATAAACAATCATTTCAGGCAGGTGGTTCGTGTCGGTTTGCTCGGCGGTGGTGAAGGTCACCTCGTTGCCGTAAGCGATTCCCGCGCTGTTGGCGGCATACGCCCGCAGGTAGTAGGTGGTGTTGCGGGTTAAGCCCTCTATGATGCTGGTGAACACACCGGTGCCGCTTCCATCGCTGGTGAAGCTGTCATCCACAGTCGGGCTTGGTGAGGTGTTCCAGCAAACACCGCGAACGAGGACGGTAGCCCCGCCGTCATGGGTGACCTCGCCGCCGGAAATAGCGGAATGGCTGCTTATGTCGGTGACCTCGCTCGTGATTACCGTGGGTGTCGTGATGTTCACCGTGACGGTCTTGGTAGCCGAAGCCGTGCAGCCGTACTGGTTGGTGCCGGTCACGTTATAAGTGGTGGTCGTGATCGGGGAAACGGTAATGGACGCGGTGCTCTCTCCCGTACTCCATACGTAGCTGTTGGCACCGGAAGCAGTGAGGGTGGTGCTTTGGCCGTGGTTGATGGAAGAGTTGCCGGAGATGGTGACCGATACGTTGTTGCACGTAGTGGTGAAGGTCCTCGTCGCGCCGTATGCCGTGCCTACGCTGTTGGTGGCGTATGCCCGCAGGTAATAGGTGGTGTTGGGCGTTAAATTCGAAATACTACTGGTGAAATCACCCGTTCCGCCGCCGTTCATGGTGTGCATGTCGCTCACCATCGGATTAGGACTGGTGCTCCAGCACACGCCTCGAGCGGTGACATTGCCACCACCGTCAGAAGTGACATCACCTCCGGAAGTGGCGGAATTGCTGCTTATGTTAAAGACCTCGTACGTGGTGACCGAAGGCATGACAGGGTTCACCGTGACGGTCTTGCTGGCTGTCGCCGTACAACCGTACTGGTTGGTTCCGGTGACGCTATACGTGGTGGTGGAGGTCGGCGAGACGGTGATGGACTCGGTGTTTTCTCCGGTACTCCAAATATAGCTGACCGCGTCGGAAGCGGTGAGGGTGACGCTTTGGCCGTAATCTATAGAAGAATTCCCCGTGATGGAGACGGAAATGCTGTTGCAGGTAGTGGTGAAACTCTTCTCCTCGCCGTAGCCTGTGCCCACGCTGTTGGTGGCGAAGGCCCGCACATAGTAGGTGGTGTTGGGCGTTAAATTCGTCATATCGCTGGCGAAATTACCCGTGCCGATGCCGTCGGATGTGTGGCTGTCGCTCACCGTCGGATCGGGACTGGTACTCCAGCACACGCCTCGGGCGGTGACGTTGGCTCCGCCGTTGGAGGTGACGTTGCCGCCGGAGGTGGCGGAATTGCTGCTTATGTTAGAGACATCATACGTAGTGACCGTAGGTATCACGGGAGTTGCCTTAAACGTGACGTGGATGGTGTGGTTGGAGACGATGTTTACGAATGTGTAGGAGGATGGGGAACCGACACTCACACCATCCACCACCACATTGTCGATTTCGTAATTGGTATTTGGAGTGAAGGTGTAGGTTTTGTTGCTATTGTAATAAACTGTAGTAGAACCGTTAGGATTAATTGCACCGCCACTGCCTGCCGTAGCCGTGATGGTATAGGCTTTTATTGTCGTCGTAGCGGTAAGCGTTTTGTTTCCAGTGATTTGCGGGAATGTATAAGTGTAGATGCCGTTCGTGTTTGTCGCGCTGTTGATGACATTGCTGTTATTTACGTTGATGGTGGTGACATCATAGCCTGTTTCAGGGGTGATTACGAAGGAAGGTGTGGCACCGTACTGAACGGTAGTGGTACCGGGCGCAATAGTGCCATGCGTGGGCTGTACTACCGTGATGGTGTACTCATTCACGGCAAATGTGGCATGGATAGTGTGGTTGGCCGTGACACCCGTGAAACTGTAGGAGCTTACCGCCCCAACAGAGACCCCATCCACGAACACATCGCTAACATGACGACCTGCATTTGCTGTAATGGTGAATGTCTTGTTGCTGTTGTATGCAACAGAGGAAACACCATTAGGAGATATGGTGCCGCCTTCGCTGGCCGTGGCCGTAATGGTAAATGTCTGGGCAACGAAAGTAGCTGCGATTGTGTGGTCAGAGTTCAGAGCCGTGAAAGTGTAGGTGGAAGCCTGGCCTACGGAACTGCCGTCAACCGTTACATCGGAGATGAGGTAGCCTATATTAGGCGTTATTGTGAAGGTCGGGGTAGCGCCATAATTGAAACTGCTTGTACCCGGCGTGATGGTACCGTTGGCACCGGCATTCACGGTAACTACAAATTCCTTCTGAGCGAAGGTTGCACTGATCGTGTGATTATTCTCTATGTTGGATAGCTGAATGACAAGGGATGTTTGGTCGTCCGCTTGTGTGTAATAATTCGTGACCCCATTGTGTGTCACAGATGAAATGTAATATCCGAGATTGGCCGTGATAGAGACCTCCGCATTCTGATGGTAGAAGTAGTTGGAGACACCGTTCGGGGAAATCGTACCGTTGGCTCCGCAGTTGGTGATAAGGGTATAGGTGTTCGGTTCGAATGTCACCACATAGTTGTAGTTGTCAAGAATGTTAGTCAGGGTTTCGGTGTATCCGGCAACCGGATCGGCAACCGTTTGTGCGATGTAGTTGCGCTGGACCGTACTGATGCGATGGCCGGCATTGGGCGTGGCCGTGAACGTGTAGGTGAAGCTTGGATCATAGTCGAACTCCACCCCTGCAGAAACCGTACCGTTGCCATATCCGGCAGTTGAAATGACATAGTGGTTCGGGGAAAATGCCACTTCAACCAAATGACTTGAGGAAACATGGTTGAATGCATAGCCGTCAATGATACTATGCTCAACTCCATCAATCATAAAGCTGGATACATGATACCCAGGAGCAGGGGTAATGGTGCTATATAGACTGTTGTAGTAAGGTATGGTTATGGAGTAAAAAGCTGGTAAAGAGGTGCTTGCGTCCACTGTAAAGGCGTTGTTGATGGTGCCTTGCCCTGATGTTACGTAGTACATGATGGCAAAAGTGTCAAGACCCACCACCACGTGGATGTCTTGATCCTCTATGATGTTGTCGAGGAGCAGCTGGTACTGGTTGTTGGCATCAATTATCAGGGAGGAGTTCATTACATCCACGCCGTTAACGGTCACGTTTTCAATATGGTAATGGGGCTCCAGCGTGATGATGCCCGTATGGGAATCGCCATGATTAACCCATTCGTGATTGGGCGTGTAGGTGGCACCTATGGCATTGTTGTTGTATTCTGTCACGTAAAGGTTTTCCACAGTGGCCGTTACCTCATATCGATTAGGGGTGAAGGTTACGTAGATGCTGTCCCCGTCATTGGGTGTGAAGGTGTAGTGCTCTACCGTATCATAGTTCTGGCTTTCCCCTCTCATCTGGATCCCGTTTTTGTAAATTGCCAGCAGATGGTATCCTGTGTTCGGGGTAATGGTGAGGGTGTAGGATTCACCGGAAACGAACGGGACCGTACCCAAAGGTGTAACATTGCCGTTTTCATCTGTGTTTGTGGTGAAGTGTGGACCCCCGCAATCGGGTATGAAGGTGAAGACGGAGGTGCCACTACTCATGTCAGAAGGAGTGAACAGCATAACGCTATCAGGACCGATGACGGTTATACTTACTTCGCTGGATGGATAATCAGGATTATTCCAAATCAATTCGACGGGTACGCCATGACAGAAATTTACTGTGGCCGAATCTCCGAATTGCAGGCCGAATAATCTCGATGGAATTCCCTCTTGAACGACATACAGGAGGCCATAGTCAGAACTGTCGAATAATTCAATGGTGTAGGTGCAGGTGTGGTCACATATACTGAGTGTCGTGAAACTCACTGCGTTACCTAAGGTGAAGCCCACGCTGTTGCTGGCGTAAGCCCGCACCCAATATGTGATGCCGGCACTTGGTGCCAAACCGGTAATGAGGCTGGTAAAAGCGCCCGTACCGCTACCATCAGTTGTTGGGCCTTGCCAAACTTCATCTGGGCTATAGCCCCAATATACACCGCGGGAAAGTACCTCTGTGCCGCCGTTATCGGTCACTTCGCTGCCGCAGGTTGCCGTAGTAGTTCCAATGTTCCAAATCGAATCAGTCTTCACAGAAGGCAAATTCAAACCCGCACCGCGGAGACAGCGGATGGACAGACCTAAGTATGTGGGTTGCATTTCATAACTGTTCATAGAAGTATTTTCGCTCGACAGATAGTAGCTACGTGCATTATAAGGCCCCGTGAATTGAGTTGACCAGAACTCGGCTTGATCTCCCCCCCAGGAGATTGTCGTGCCGTAGCAAAAGCTTGCGGGAAATGCGGAAAAGCCTGTCGCGTTGTTGGTCGCCTGATTGTTTCCTATCGTACAGTCGTTGCCGCTATTGTTCCATCCCTCCGTAGATGCTAATGCTTTGGCAATGTTACCAGGGTTTCCGCCGCAGGAGTATTCGTTTTGGCTGCTCACATAATTGATTAGCTGTCCCCATTCTGAGTCGCTCGGCATGTGCCATCCGTTCGGGCACACGCCTTGCACATTGCTGGAAGTACCATTTCCGTGTATTGCTGCCGGGTAGTTGTAATAGTAGCCGTATGTGGCTGCATCAAGATTTGGGTTAATGTAGTAGAATGGGTCAAAATAGCTAGTGTTTTCACCTCCCGCAGGTATGGCGGTGCCGTCCGCATAGTGCGTCACTCGCAGGTTCTCCTTCATCCAGCACTGCTGGCCAATCTGTACCGTATTGTAGGTATTGCCGTCGTAGTCGGTGACGGTGGGGGTGCCGGAGCAGGGTTGGCCGTCACCAGAAGTACCGCAACTATCCACTGTCAGATGCAGCGTCACCACACTGTCGCAGCCGTTGACGGACTGCAGGGTGTAGGTATAGATGCCAGGATAGGAGATCGGCTGCCCGAGGAAGTCGTAGCTACTGCCTTCGCAAATGGTCTCCGAGATGGATGTTGAGAAGGATGGGAAGACCGTGACATTAATGGCTTCTCCAACAGTTTGGGATACGCATCCGAAAGGACTGATTGCCTTAGCTGTGAGGCTGTAGATTGCAGCTTCGTTAGAAGTAACGGTAAGAGACGCTTGGTTCTCATAAGGAATCTCAACACCGTTGTTGTACCAAATATAAGCAGTGGTGTTGGCATCACCCGTAGCAGTGAAGGTCACTTGAGTACCCTCGCAAACAATCGTCTCAGAAGCAGTCACGCCAGAAATAACAGGTAGCGGGTGGACGAAGATCGTCACAAATCCCTCAACGGAGCAGTTGCCGTTCGTGGAGTGAACCGTAGCGGTTACATGATAATTGGTATTGACTTCGGGGTGGACATCAACCGTGGTGCCGGTGCTGTTGCCAGCCTGAGCATCCCATTGATAAGTGACATTATCTTGCCAACCATCTTGATCAACATACACTATGGTGTGTTCACCCTGACAGATACTTGTGTTGGATGCGCTCACCGACAAATCCGTACCGATAGACTCAACCGTGAAGTTTGAGGAAGTCATGCTGCAACCTTGAGCGGTGGTGAGGGTCACATAATAATCGCCTTCCGCCACAACATGGGTTGCGCCTATAGTTCCGTCGTTCCAAGTGAAGACACCGGTGACGTTAGATTGAGCGGTCAACGTGGTACTTCCGTTTTCGCAGATGTAATGGTCGCCGGTGATGGTCACCGTCGTAGGAGTGGGGGTGATCGTGAGATGCAACGTAACCACAGAATCGCAGCCTCCCGCGTTGGTGAGCGTCTGCGTATAGTCTCCGCTCACGGTGTAGGTTGTGTCGTTCCAAGTGTAGTCGTCGCAGGAGGTGGCGGAGAATTCGGAGGTGCTGGGGGTGCACGGAGGGTTAAGGAGGCAACGGACGGAAAATCCGTTGTACTTGCTGCCGTCGTCGTACCTGTTCACGGTGGCGAAGTCGTAGTACAGGGTGCGGTACCACGCGTAGTAACTGCTGAACTCCGAAGAGGACCAGAAGAGGGCATCGCCGCCCGCATTGAGGAACGACGTGCCGTTGCGGACGCCAGCCGGAACGGCGGAAAAGCCCGTCGCGTTGTTGGATGCCTGATTGTTGCCCACCGCACAGGCGTTTCCAATATTGTCCCATCCCTCCGTGGATGCCAACGCCTTGGCAATGTAGCTGCTGTCACCACCGCACGAATATGCACTTTGGCTGCTTACATAATTCGTCAGTTGTGCCCATTCCGCATCGCTCGGCAGATGCCAGCCATTCGGACAAACTCCCTGCACATTGCTCGGGTTGCTATAGGAAGAGGACATCCCGTGCATTGCTGCTGTCCAGTTGTAAAGGTAGCCACGCTGTGCCAACGGAATGCTTGAAGAGGAGTAGTCGTAATAGTAAGGATCCGTGTAGCTTGTGTTGGAACCCCCAGCAGGAATATCCGTGCCGTCCGCGTAGTGCGTGGTGCGCAGGTTCTCCTTCATCCAGCACTGCTCGCCAATCTTCACCGTGTTGTAGGTGTTGCCGTCGTAGTCGGTCACCGTGGGTGTGCCGGGGCAGGGCTGGCCGTCACCGGCGGTGGGCTCGTAGCTGGTGACGTTGATGTCATCGATACAGCAGGAGTAGAATGTGGATGCCTGGGTCCAGTGGAAGCAGATATTACCCGTGGTCGGGATGCCTGCAGCGGTGAAATCAACACTGATAGTGTCGCCGGCAGTGCTGCTCACAGACGGAATCGTGGCAACAGTCACGAAAGAGGAGGCCAGGTCAGTGAGGTTGGTCACATAACCCACAGTGAGTGTACCTTGGGAGGTGCTTTCCATAGCACGCCAGAAGTTCAGGGTGAGGCTGTTCAGCGAACCATTGAAAGTCGGCAGTGCGGCGTAAGCGTCGGAACCTGCGCTGCTGCAAGTGAACACCATGCAGTTGGTGCCGCTGTGCACATAGTGGTAGCTGCCGCTGCCGGTGATGTGCGGAGGTCCATAAGTGGCGTTGTTGCTGGAAGTCGTCCAACAAGCCGGGGCAATGCCGTTGGGATCATTATAGACCGTACCCGTGTAGCCTTCGAAGTCCTCCGTGTACGGAAGGGCGACGGAGCCGGAGCACTGCGTGACACCCGAAGCGGATTGCGTTGACCACGGACTTTGCTCGGTGGCAGAACAGTTGGCGCGCACATAGAACTCATACGGAGTGGCCGGCGTCAGGTTCTGCACCGTGAACGGGTTGGTGTTGGCAGGAATAACGGTGGCCGAGGTGCCATCCGGGTCGAAGCCGGCAGGACCGTATGCGATCTCCCAGCTCGTTTCGCTACCGCCAGCCGTCCAAGACAATGTTGCCGAATTGTCGGTGATAGCCGTCACATTGACGTGCGAAGGCTTCGGACAAGTCGGGATCAAATCGATGATCAGGTTGTCAATGTAGGAATAGCAAGTCGCTGAAGGATTACCATTGTAGAAAGCGATGTATTGGCCTGCGCCCGTGTAGCTGTTGAAGCTGACTTCTCTCTCCACCCACGTGGAGGCGGTGATTGCCGGATAAACCGTATCCACAGCCACGAAGGTGGTGGCATCGTTCGGGTCGGTCATCACCCCTACGACTAATCGGTCATTTGAACTATTTGAAGCACGGTACATGAAACTGGCCTGCAGCGTGTTCACCGGAATGGTGGCGTCAAATTGCGGAAGGATGGCGATGTTGTAGGTGGCAGAGGTGGCATAGAAGTAGAGGGACCCTACACCATCGTAATGAGTGGAGTTAATGCTAGGATAATAATTGGAAGCGATGTTGATTTTGCTCCAGCAGAGCGGATAGATGGTCGTCCCCGTGCCGTAGGTGTCGAAGTTCTCCACGAAGGGTAGCTGGTCAACAGCAGTGCATTCAGTAGCGCCCCTGCATACGAACGACCGTGCGCTGCTGTCCCCGCCTCCACAATTCGCTGTGACATAAAAGTCATATATAGTAGCGGAATTCAAACCCGTAACAGTGATAGAGTGGGCTGTGGTGGTTACTTCAGTGCCGTTGCCCGGAGTGAACCCCGCAGGACCGTATTCAATCACCCAAGAAGAAGGAGACCCTTCTTGATCCCATGCTAAATCGATGCTGTTGGTGGTGGGATTGGAAGCGGTCACGTGAAGCGGTCTCGGACAGGATGGGATAAGGTCAATGACCAAGTTGTCAAGGTACCCGTAGCCATTGGTTGTCGTGTATTCATTCTTGAACGCAATATATTGTCCTTCGCCGTTATATGGGCTAAAGGAGACTTCGTATGGAATCCAAGTGCTGGCTGGAATAACAGGATACACCGTGTCGATAGGCGTGAACGTGTTGGCATCAGCAGGATTGGACATCACACCTACAATCAGACGGTCGGTGGTGTCGGACGCTCTGTACATAAAGGTAGCCTGCAACGTGTTGATTGGGATGCTGGCATCAAACGAAGGGGTTATGGCAATATTGTAGGTGCCGCTAGTGCCCGAGTAGAAATACATGGAACCGGGAGCACTGTAATGGGTGTTGCTGATGTAAGGTCTGTCGCTGGAGGTGTAGGTGTTGATCTTGCCCCAGCAGGAAGGGTAGGTCGTGGAGCCGGTACCGTAGGTGTCGAAATTTTCCACGTAAGGAAAGGAATCGATAGCGGTGCAAGCAGTCGTGAAGGTTACTGTGTAGATAAGGCTTTCATTGCCGCCGCAGACGGCTCGAACACCGTAGGTGTATGTTGTAATAGCGCTAAGATCCGTAAGGACAAGGCTATCAGTGGTGACATTCTGCACAAACGTAGTGTCGCCATCGGCAATTACATAAACGTTATAGCTGTCGGCATTGCTCGTCCAGGACAATGTGGCCTCAGAATTGGATATGTTATTGGCAGTCAATAAATTGACAGGCAAGCAAAGACCGTCGGTGTTCTCTTTTACAAGAATATTGTCGATGTGTAAGTTGTTGCTGCCGCCGCTGATGAGTGATTGGGCGTAGAAAGCTATGCGTATAATTTGACCAGCAAATACGCTCAGATCAATATATTGGGGTAGATAGGAGCTGCTGGCAATTGAAGTCAAGTTGATGTTCTTGATGGCCGTCCAGGTCTGGCAGTTGTTCGTCGTGACGAGTACCATGAAGAGTTGGGAAGTGTTCCCTTCGAAGCCGGAGGCAGGGTCAGTGCTGGAACTGTTGTATTGGGTAAATGCAACGTCGAAGTTCAGTAATGGAGAAGTGGCATCAGTGAGATCGATTTCAGGGGTGATCATCCACCTTTTGCAACTAGAGCCGTAGATGTTTACACGGTAGTGACCAGCTGGAAGACCATTGCTTACGGAGCTTGAGTATGTCCACTGATTGCTGGTAAGATTCAAAGCTATACCACTGAGCGCTTCATCGGCTGTGACACCTGTAGCACCATACCAGCAGGGATCATTGGAGAGAGAGGCATCGAAGGTCTCACTGTAAGGTAATATCTCAGGACCGCAGTTCGTACGGCCGCTGATAGTCATGATGAGGGCGTCGCCAGAAATACAGTTGGCCTGTACACCGAAGGTATAGGTCGTATTGGCATTAAGGTTCTCAACGGTATATGTGGTGGTGATGGCAGTGCCGACAATCGTATTGTTAGACATATCATAAATGGTGTAAGTAGCACCGGAGTTGGCAGCATCAACCCAGCTGAGGGAGATGCTGTTTGCAGTTGTGGCGGTTACGGTGAGGTGGTTTATCTCCAGACAAGAAGGCATTTCCTCGAGTGTAACATCATCCATGTATATTGTACCTGAGCCCTTGTAAACGACAAAAGCAACGTATGAGTCAGTGGCATTCGTCATAGGAACAGAATAAAAAGCAAAAGAAGTGCCGCTCACCAGCACGCTGTCAACCAAAGCAAAGGTGGAGGGATCAGCAGGATTGGTCAAGGTGCCTACGTAGAGATATTTGTTGTAGGATGCGGAACTCATTTTGGCCCAGAAGGTTACACGGTTTCCGTTCATAGGATAGGTGTCCACGTCGAGTTGAGGCATAATGGCCATCATTGTATCGGGATAGTTTGTGCTGGTGGTGCCATAGAAATAGAGGCTTTGGCTGCCATTATGAGCGTAATTGCTGTTGTTGTAGCTATAAGGATAGGTAGTCGTAGTGGTGTGCGCTGAAGTGTAACGATTCCAGCAATAAGGCATCTGATAGCTGCCGGAAGGGGAGTACTCAAAACCGTCGGTATAGGGAAGTTGGCTGATGGCCACGCATTCCGTGTGGAACGTTGCGGTGAAGTAGTTGCTTTGTTCGGTACCGCAGTCGTTGGACACGCGCACATCGTAATGGGTGTTGGGGGTCAGACCGGTGAGGGAGTAGTTCGTGTCGCCCGAAATATTCACCAAGACAGCGTCGTCTGCCCATGTGCCGTTAGCGGGTTTGTATTCCAGAATGAAGGAGCTGGCTCCAGCAGGGGCGCCCCATGTAACATCAGCACTGTTGGTGGTGATGTTGGAGGCTGTAATTGCTGAAGGGGTGGAGCAGCTGGCGATGGTGAAGTGGTAGTAACGATCCACGTCCGGCCAAGTGCCGGTGGGGACTTGGTTGGACGATTGTCCGGCATTGTAGAATGCGGCGCCATGGCCGGCATCAATCAGGATGATGTTGCTGGAGTTCACGCACATGCCGGGCTGGCGCGCCGCAGCAGGAAGGATAGGGGGCAACTGGGAGGGAAATACGATTTGGATTTCGTTGGAGGTCTCGAAAAGCTGCACCTGCCAGCGCAATACCGAGTTACGGGAACTGCTGATGTATGTAGAGGTGGCGAATTCAATTACGCAGATACGGTTGGGAGCGGTGCCGATGACTTCGTGATACACGTGGCCGCTGTCGGTGATGTAACCGTCACAACCTAATATATTGATTTTCGGATTGTTGATGTTTGCGTTGGAGGAACTGAACGGGGTGGAGTAGTTGGCCGTACCCGTGACGGTGGAACCGAAACGCAGGTTGCCGTCCGAGTTGACGGAGAACTGCGTGTAATCGGTACCCGCAAAGTTGAATGTGAAACCGATGTTCGTCACCGCCGATGCCTTGCTGTCACCCGATGTGGATGTCCCAAGCTCAAGAATCGTGGTGGGAGAACTCAAGGTTTCCCATTTGGTCGCGTCCGTGCCCGTCGTCATGATATAGTTGGACAGGCTCTGCGCGAACCCGCTCATGCTTAATGTTACCAGTAGAAATATCCAAACTATATTCTTTTTCATCCTATGCAAATTGACTTATTCATCTTGTTATTTGATGATCACCTTGAACGTCTTGACCTTCAGGCCTTCCTTGTTGAGCTCTAAGAAATAGACCCCCTGGGTGAGACCGGCGCAGGAGATTCTCGTCTCGGCGTCGGTGACCGGGGCGTGGAGGATGCGGTGGCCTACGGCATCGTAGAAGAAGATGTGGGAACTGCCGCCGATGAGTGCCGTATCCACAATGTGCAGATAGAAGACGTCAATGGCGGGGTTGGGGTAGATATAGGCGTCGGAAGCGTCCACCTGGATCACGGTGACCGTCCAGGATGCCGTGTCCCAACAACCGTACTCGTTGGTGCCCGTCACCGTGTAGGTGGTGGTGGCGGACGGCGAGACGGTGATGGATTCGGAACTTGCCCCCGTGTTCCATACATAGCTGTGAGCGCCCGAGGCGGTCAGGGTGGCATGCTGTCCTCTGGTGATGGAGGCGTCGCCGTCGATGGAGACGGATACTTCGTCGCACAACGTGGTGAAGCTCTCTTCCTGCCCGTAGGCCGTGCCCGCACTGTTGGTGGCGTATGCTCGCAGGTAGTAGGTGGTGTTGGGCGATAAACCCGTGACATTGCTAATGAAATAACCCGTTCCGCTGCCGTTTGGTGAGGAAATGTCGTACACCGTCGGGTTGTGGCTGGTGCTCCAGCACACGCCGCGTGTAGTGACGTTGGCACCTCCGTCAGAGATGACATTGCCGCCGGAAGTGACAGCGTTGGTGCCCACGTTGGAGACACTGTTTGTCGTGACCGTGGGCAAAATGGGATTCACCGTGATGACCATGCTGGCGGTGGCCGTGCAGCCGTACTGGTTGGTGCCGGTCACGCTATAAGTGGTAGTCGCGGTTGGCGAGACGGTGATGGATGCGGTGCTCTCTCCCGTACTCCATACGTAGCTGTTGGCCCCGGAAGCGGTGAGGGTGAGGCTCTGTCCGTAGTCTATGAAAGAATTTCCGACGATGGAGACGGGTACGCTGTTGCACGTGGTAGTGAACGTCTTCGTTTCGCCGTAGGACGTGCCCACGCTGTTGGTGGCGTAGGCCCGCAGATAGTAGGTGGTGTTGGGCGTTAAACTCGAGATACTACTGGTGAAATTGCCCGTTCCGCCGCCGTTCGTGGTATGGCTGTTGGTCACTGTCGGGTCAGGCATGGTGCTCCAGCACACGCCGCGGCCGGTGACGGTGGCACCGCCGTCGGAGGTGACATCGCCGCCGGAAGTGGCGGAGTTGATACTCACATTCGTAACCTCGTACGTGGTGACCGTAGGTGCAACGGGGTTCACCGTGACGGTCTTGCTGGCCGTCGCCGTACAGCCGTACTGGTTGGTGCCGGTT
>Ga0310696_10007175_pt1 | contig 13132 bp, 10 predicted proteins | sample AusTroGonzalo_MG_4_FD_203885 | JGI IMG/M metagenome (GOLD analysis project Ga0310696, IMG submission 203885) | Bovine rumen microbial communities from tropical cattle in Woodstock, Queensland, Australia - Gonzalo_02 (v2) (version 2) | ecosystem: Host-associated > Mammals > Digestive system >... | reverse complement strand
TGACGTGACCGTGGAGTGCGTCGGAATGCCCTCCACCTTCCAGAATTGCCTGGACGCCGCGTGCTTCGGGGGACGGGTTTCCCTGATCGGCATCGGAAAGCAGAATCTGGATCTGAACTTCACGATCATCCAGAAAAAAGAACTGAACATCTTCGGCTCCCGGAATGCTCTGACAAGGGATTTTGAAGAACTGATCGACCTTACGCGGAGCAGGGAAATGAACCTGGAGAAGATCGTGACAGACGAATACGCTTTCGAAGAGGCGGAGACAGCCTTCCGGGATTTTGACCGGAGCGCCGACAGCATGCTGAAGGTCATGCTGCGGTTTTAGCGCAGAATCATTTCACGCCCGGATATTTCGGGTTTCCCGTTCAGACATTTTCAGATAAAAAATCAACAATTCCGCAGCCAACAGGCCTTTTTCCCATCTTGTCAGAGTTCGCGTAAAAGGCTATAATAAAAAATGGTTTTCTGTGCCCGGAGAGGAGGGAAAAGGATGTATTGCCGGGTGATCGTGGATATCGTTCACGAAAATGTGGCAAGGCCCTTTACCTATCTGATTCCGGAAGGCATGACGCTTTCGGCGGGACAGCGGGTGGCGGTTCCCTTCCGAACGGGAGAAAAGGAAGGAATCGTTACGGAACTGACGGAGGAGAGCGATATCGCGCCGGAGAAAGTGAAGGCTGTGATCCGTCCGCTGGAGGATTACGCAGCGATCCCGCCGGAGCTGATGGAGCTGGCCCGGGAAATGGCCGAAAACGCTCACTGCCCGATGGCGGAAACGCTGCGGCTGATGCTGCCGGCGCAGATGCGGGGCGGACGGATCCGGGTGAAAACGGTCCGGACGGCGCAGCTGGCCGTGACGGAAGAGGAAGCCCGCTCAGCGATCGCTATGGAGACGCGCAGCGGAAAGCGCAGGGAACTGCTGGAACTTCTTCTGGACGGGAAGAAATGGATGGTGCGCGATCTGGCGGACATCATCCCGAACCCGGAGGAACCCCTGAAGAAACTGGAGAAGGACGGGCTGATCCGCCTGACGGAGGAGGAAAGCCTGCGGACCCCGGAGGGCGCCTTCGCCGAGGCGGGGGATCCGGGATACGAGCTGACGGAATGCCAGAAGGAGGCGCTGGAAGAGATTCTCCCCTGTCTTTCGGGGAAGGGGGGGAAGTTTCTGCTGCATGGCGTTACGGGCAGCGGAAAGACGGAAGTGTTCATGAAGGCGGTACGGGAGACGCTGGCGCTGGGAAAGAGCGCAGTGATCCTGGTGCCCGAGATCGCGCTGACGCCGCAGATGGTTTCCTGGTTTCGGGGGCGGTTCGGCGCCATTGCCGCGGTGATCCATTCCCGGCTGAGCGCCGGGGAACGGTATGACGAATGGCGGAGAATCCGGCGGGGGGAAGCCCGGGTTGTGATCGGGGCCCGAAGCGCGGTGTTTTCCCCGGTGGACCGGCTGGGGCTGATCGTTGTGGATGAGGAGCATGAGAGCACCTATCTGAACGACAGGCATCCGAGATACGATACGCGGGATGTGGCCATCAGCCGATGCCGGAGGGAAAACGCGACGCTGATCCTTGCCAGCGCCACGCCGAGCATCCTGAGCTTTGCGCGGGCCCGGCGGGGAGACTATATGCTGCTGGAAATGCCCCGGCGGGTCAACGAGCGGCCTCTGCCGGAGGTGGAAATCGCGGACATGCGGCGGGAGCTGGAAAGCGGAAACCGGACGGTGCTCAGCGGCGCGCTGCGCAAGGCCCTGAAGGAATGCGCCGGGAAAGGGGAACAGGCGATCCTGCTGATGAACCGGCGGGGGTACAACTCCTTTGTGAGCTGCCGGAGCTGCGGATACGTGGTGAAATGTTCCCGGTGTGACATCAGCATGACCTATCACATGGGGAATTCCGGCGCGGACGGGCGCCTGAGATGCCACTACTGCGGGGCGGAGACAGCGCCGCCCGAAACGTGCCCGGAATGCGGGGGACACTATATCCGGTATTTCGGAGCGGGAACGCAGAAGGTGGAGGAAGAGGTTCAGAAGCTGCTGCCGGGGGTCAGGACGGTGCGGATGGACTATGACACCACCAGCGGGAAGGACGGGCACGGAAAGATTCTGGAGGAGTTCCGGAGCGGAAGGGCCCGCATCCTGATCGGAACCCAGATGATCGCCAAGGGGCTGGATTTTCCCCAGGTGACGCTGGTCGGGGTGGTGGCGGCGGACCTGGCGCTGAACCTGCCGGACTACCGGAGCCGGGAGCGCGCCTTTCAGCTGTTTACCCAGGTGGCCGGAAGAGCCGGCAGGGGACAGCAGAGCGGGCGGGTGATCCTGCAGACCTACAAGCCGGAGGATCCGGTGATCGGGTTTGCCAGCCGGCAGGACTACCGGGCCTTCTTTGAGAGTGAATTCCGGAGGCGGCGCATGGGCCTCTATCCCCCTTTCACGCAACTGGCGCGGGTGCTCACGGAGAGCAGCCGGGAAGATCAGGCGGAAAAAGCGGCGGCGGAAATATGGGAAAAGGTTCAGACGCTGATGGAGAACCATCCGGAATGGGGAAAGAAGATTCTGACGGTCATGAAGGACGTGCCCTCGGTGAAGTATCTGAAGGGAAAACACCGGAGGCATATCGTGATCAAGGCGCTGGTGGGGCCGGAAACAGACGCTTTTTTCGGAGCCCTGACAGAAATGACGGGGGAAAAGATCCCCGGGGCGGAAGTCTGGTTTGAAGTGAACCCGACCAGCATGATGTAGGGAGGAGACAGAGGAACAATGGCAACCAGAAAGATCGTGACGGTGGGCGACGAAACGCTGCGGAAAACCTGCAGGCCGCAGGAGAAGTTTGATCTGCGGCTGGCCATCCTGCTGAAGGACATGGCGGACACCATGTACAAGGCGGAAGGCGTGGGCCTGGCCGGCCCCCAGGTGGGAATCCTGCGGCGGGTGGCCGTGGTGGACGTAACGGAGGATCACAGCGGGCTGCTGGAGCTGGTGAACCCCGAAATCGTGGAAGAGGAGGGGAGCCAGACCGGGCGGGAAGGATGCCTGAGCGTGCCGGGAAGGCAGGGGGTTGTGACCCGGCCGATGAAGGTGAAAGTGCGGTATCAGACGCGAAAGGGCGTCTGGACGGAGCGGGAGACGGAAGGGTTTGAGGCCCGGGCCATCTGCCACGAACTGGATCACCTGGACGGAAGGCTGTACATCGACGTGATGGACAGGGAACTGACAAAGGAAGAGATTGAAGGACATATACCGGAGGATGACGCGCAGTGAGGATCGTTTTCATGGGAACGCCGGAGTTCGCGGTGCCCTGCCTGGAGGCGCTGACCGCCTGGCCCGGGGCGGAGATGGCCGGCGTGTTTACGCAGCCGGACCGGCCGAAGGGACGGGGAAACAGGCTGACCGCCAGCCCGGTGAAGCAGGCGGCGGAAGCGGCGGGGATTCCCGTTTTTCAGCCGGAAAAGATCCGGAGAGACGGGGCGGACACCCTGCGGGGCCTGAAACCGGACCTGTGCGTGACGGCGGCGTTCGGGCAGATCCTGAGCAGGGAAATCCTGGAGATTCCGCCGATGGGGAACATCAACGTGCACGCTTCGCTGCTGCCGAAGCACCGGGGATCGGCGCCCATCGCGCATGCGATCATGGCGGGGGATCCGAAAGCCGGGGTCACCACGATGATGATGGATGAAGGCATTGATACAGGAGATATGCTGCTGAAGGCGGAAACGGAGATCGGCTTGAGCGAAACCTGCGGCGAGCTGACAGCGCGGCTGAGCCGGATGGGAGCGGAGCTGCTGATCCGGACGCTGGAGAGCCTCACGGCCGGGACACTCAAGCGGATTCCCCAGGATCCGCGGGAAGCGACCTATGACCCCATGCTGACAAAGGAAATGGGGGAGGCGGACTTCCGCCTGACCTGCCGGGAGGTGGCGGGGAGAATCAACGGACTGAACCCCTGGCCGGGGGTCAGCGTTCCCTGGGAAGGAGCGCGGCTGAAACTGCTGCGGGCCGTCCCCGCCGTGGGGGAAGGCATTCCCGGAACCATCCTGTGGGCGGATCCCCGGGAGGGGCTGACCGTGGCCTGCGGAGAGGGCGCGGTCCGGATCCTGGAGATCCAGGCTCCGGGAGGAAAACGAATGAAGGCGGAAGACTATCTGCGGGGGCATCAGATGGCGCCCGGAACAAGCTGGATGACGGAAGGATAAACCATGAGCGAAAAGAAGAACGAAAATCGGCCGGAAAGACAGACGGGAAGACCCGCGGGAAAACCGGGAGCGAAGCGCTCCGGAGAGGCGGTGGGCGGAAAAGCCTATGGCCGGCCCGGGGGAAAGCCCTTCGGACAATCCGCCGGAAAACCGGAGGGCCGGACCGGAGGGAAACCCTTTGGGAAGCCTGCCGGGAAATCCTTCGGGAAGCCGGCGGGGAAGCCCGGCGGAAGACCGGCGGGCAGCATGGGGAAGCGGGCGGAATCCGGAAAGAAGCCGGAGACCGACGGCATGCCGGCCCGGAGGCTGGCGCTGCGGGTGATCCGGGAGGTGACGGAGCAGGGCGCCTACGCATCCCTGAGCCTGGACAGGGCCCTGGAGGGCTGCGGGCTGATTCATGCCGACCGCAGGCTGGTTTCCCGGCTGGTCTATGACACGCTGGACCACCTGATCTATCTGGACTATGTGCTGAGCCAGGTCATGGCCCGGGAGGACACGGACATCAAGCTGCGGAACATTCTGCGGCTGGGAGCCTGCCAGATCCTGCTGGAGGACCGGATTCCGGAGAGCGCCGCCACCAACACCAGCGTGCAGCTGTGCACCGAGCTGGGCATGGAAGGGCTGAAGGGCGTATGCAACGGGATTCTGCGGAACCTGATCCGGAAGAAGGATGAGCTTGTTTTCCCGGATCCGGAGACGGAACCGGATCGGGCGGACAGCATCCTGCTGAGCGTGCCGGAATGGCTGTGGAAAAAGCTGAAGGCGCACTACGGCCGGGAGGAAGCGGAAAAGATCGTCCGCCACAGAATTCCGGCGGACAGCTGGACCCTCCGGCCGAACCTGACCCGGATGGATGACGTGGAGTTTGAACAGCTGCTGAACAAGAAAATCTGGGAGAAGGAAAAGACCGATATTCCCCACGCGTGGAAAATCCGGGGCGCCGTGGACATCGCCCGGGACGCGGATTTCATGAGCGGGAACTTCTCCATCATGAGCGGCGGGAGCATGCTGGCCTGCCTGGCCATGGAACCGAAGCGGGGAAAACTGATTCTGGACTGCTGCGCGGCGCCGGGGGGAAAGACCTGCTATCTGGCGGAAATGATGGCGGGCACCGGCCGGGTGCAGGCCTGGGAGCTGCATGAGCATCGGACGGCGCTGATCGAAGCCCAGGCGCGGCGGCTGGGGCTGGAAAACATCCGGCCCATGACCCGGGACGCGCTGAAGCGGCGGGAGGACCTCATGGGAACCATGGACGGCGTTCTGCTGGACGCGCCGTGCACCGGGCTCGGCATGCTGGCGGAAAAGCCGGACATCAAGCTGCGGGTGACGGAGGAAAGCCTGCGGGAACTGACGGACATCCAGCGGCGGATGCTGGACACGGTATGCGAATATGTAAAGCCGGGAGGAACGCTGGTTTATTCCACGTGCTCGGTGCTGCCGGAGGAGAACGAGGAACAGGCGGAGGCCTTTCTGGCGCGGCATCCGGAATTCGAAGCCACAGACCTGCCGGACAGTATTCCGGAACGGCTCCGGAAATACCGGAAGACCGGACTGCAGCTGCTGGAGCACCGGGACGGGGTGGAAGGATTCTATCTGTGCCGGATGAGAAGAAAATGAAAGGATTTCACGCATGACGGAGCTGACGGGAATGACCCGGGATGAGCTGACCGCCTGGATGAAGGAGCAGGGATATCCCGCTTTTCGGGGGAAACAGGTTTTCCAGTGGATCCACCGGGGAGAGGATTTTGACGGGATGACAAACCTGAGCCTGGAGATGCGGGAAAAGCTGAAGGCGCAGGCAGTGGCTCAGCCGGCGGAGATCCGGCTGCACCGGGAAAGCGCACTGGACGGGACGGTCAAGTTCCTCTACGCGATGAAGGACGGGAACTGCGTGGAAGGCGTGCTGATGCGCTACAAATACGGCGTCAGCCTCTGCATCTCCACCCAGGTGGGCTGCCGGATGGGATGCCGCTTCTGCGCCTCCACGCTGGAGGGAAAGGTGCGGGATCTGACGGCGGGAGAAATGCTGGGGGAGATCCTGGCGGCAAACTGCTTCCTGGAGAAAAGCGGGGAATCGGCCCGGGTGAGCCACGTGGTGCTGATGGGCAGCGGGGAACCGCTGGATAACTACGATCAGGTGATCCGGTTTTTGCGCCTGCTCCGGGAGGAGGACGGGATCCGGATCAGCCTGAGAAACGTCTCGCTGAGCACCTGCGGGATCGTACCGAAAATGTACGATCTGGCGGAGGAAGGCCTGCCGGTGACGCTGTGCGTTTCCCTGCACGCGCCGAACGACGAAATCCGGCGGCAGACGATGCCGGTCGCGAACAAATGGTCCATCTCCGAGATCCTGGAAGCCTGCCGGAACTACATCCGGAAAACGGGGCGAAGAGTGATCTTCGAATACGCCCTGGTGGACGGGCAGAACGCCGGGGAAGCGGAAGCGCGGGAGCTGGCGGATAAGCTGAGGGGCATGCAGTGCCATGTGAACCTGATTCCCCTGAACGAAGTGAAGGAAAGAAATCTGAAGGGTGTCAGCGAGGAAACCGTTTCGGGATTCCTGCGGGTGCTGGAAGAGAAACACATCTCCGCCACCCGGAGACGGGAAATGGGCGACGATATAGACGGCGCCTGCGGACAACTCCGCAGAAAGACGCTGGAGAGGGCAAGGAGCGAAAAACAATGAGGAAGTTTAACCTGAAGGACGTGGCTGCCAACCGGATGAAGAATCCGGAAACGGAGATTCCCCTCACGGAGGCGGAACAGCAGAAGGAAACGGAACGGCTGGCCGGGGAAGCGGATCAGGGGAACCTGAAGGGCTTCCGGATCGCGTGGCGGACAGACGTGGGCCGGGTCCGGAAGAGCAACCAGGACGCGGTGATCCTGGGAAACGGCATGGCAGGCGTCGCCGACGGCATGGGCGGACATAACGGCGGAGAAATCGCTTCCGGCGGACTTCGGGACGGCATGCTGCGGGAAACGAAGGGACGGGAACCGGACCGGCAGGCCCTGGAAGAGGCGGTCAAGAAGATGAACCTCGAGCTGTGGGAACAGCAGGAGCACGACGCCGCTCTGACGGGAATGGGCACGACGCTGACGCTGCTGTGGCCAACGGAGAGGGAGATCCTGATCGCTCAGATCGGAGACAGCCGGGCCTACCTTTTGCGGGGCGGAGAAATGCGGCAGGTGACGGCGGATCATTCCCTGGTGGGGGACATGGTTCGCAGAGGCGTACTGACGGAAGAGCAGGCCGCCTGTCATCCCATGCGCAACTATATCACCCGGGCGGTGGGCACGGAGGACACCATCGAGGTGGATCTGTACAGCGAAGGGCGGGAAAAAGGAGATCGCTGGCTGGTCTGCTCGGACGGCCTGTACGGTATGATGAGCCGGAGCCAGCTGCAGGAACTGGCCAGCCTGGAGAGCGAGGAAGAGGCGGCGGACCGGCTGCTGCAGACGGCGCTGGATAACGGCGGGAAGGATAATATTACCCTGATCCTGATGACGGACGAAACGGGAGATACCCCGGAGAACGCGGCACAATCCGATCCGGGCGAAAAACCCGTGCCGGATGCCGAAACAACTGAAAAAGGCGGAGAGGAAGCATGACAGAAAAGATTCTTGCCAACCGCTACCGCCTGACGGAACAGATCGGCATGGGCGGCATGGCGATTGTTTACCGCGCCGTGGATCTGCGAACGGGGCACAATGTGGCGGTAAAGGTGCTGCGGCCGGAATACAATGAGGACCGGGAATTTATCGGCCGGTTTCAGCGGGAAGCCGAGGCTGCCAGCAAGATGACCCACCACAACATCGTGAACCTGCTGGACGTGGGCATGGACGGGGACAGCCGATACCTGGTGATGGAATACGTCCAGGGAAAAACGCTGAAAGCGGTGATTCAGGAGCGGGGAAGACTGAGCGCTCCGCTGTCCTGTCAGATCGCGATCCGGATTCTGAGCGCGCTGGAGCACGCCCACCGGAACGGAATCGTTCACCGGGATATCAAACCCCAGAACATCCTGGTTCATGAGGACGGACATATCAAGGTTGCGGATTTCGGTATCGCCCGGATCGCGGACAGCGCCACCCTGACCCGGGGCGACAACGTGATGGGTTCGGTGCACTATTTTTCTCCGGAACAGGCCCGGGGGGAAGGCGCCACGGCGGCCAGTGATATTTATTCCACGGGCGTGGTGCTGTACGAGATGCTGACGGGGAAGGTGCCCTATGACGGGGATAATCCCGTGGCGGTGGCGATGCAGCATCTTCACGCGACGCCGGTTCCGATTCAGAGCCTGGCGCCGGATGTGCCCGCGTCCGTGGTTCGGGTATGCATGAAGGCCATGGAGAAAAACCCGGCCATGCGCTATCAGTCGGCCCGGGATATGGCCGCGGATCTGCGGGCGGCCCAGGAGGAACGGGGAGAACAGTCGATTTTTCCCGAGAACGAGCTGGAAATCCGCCAGCCCAAACCCCAGATTACCGGGGAACGGATGACCGTCACGGGAACCAGACGCAGGATCCGGACGTCGGAAAGGCGCAAGAGCGCCCGGGTGCTGCTGGATGTGATCGTGACGGCGGTGGTGATCGTCGGCCTCTGGTTCGGAGGAAGAGCCATCTATGAGCAGACGATCTATACGGTGAAAGTGCCGGATCTGATGGGATACGACATCGAGGAAGCCACAAGGATTCTGAACCAGGAAGGACTGAAGGAAACCCATCGCTCCATGCCCAGCGACCAGGCGGAAGTGAACCAGGTGTTCCTGCAGAACCCGGAAGCGGGAGCCACCATCCGGAAGGGGGACGCGGTGATCCTGGTCATTTCCAACGGGCCGGTTCCCTTTGAAATGCCCCGGGTGATCGACATGACGGCGGAGGAGGCCACGGCGCTGCTGAACGGAAAACAGATGTCCGTGACCAGGGACCGGGCCGTGAGCGGAGAAATCGCCAAGGGCCGGGTCATGGCCCAGGATCCGGCGGAGGGCTCGCAGGTGACCCGGCTGGACCCGGTGGTTCTGACCATCAGCGGCGGACAGACCACGGTGCCGAACCTGGTGGGACTGACGCTGCAGGAAGCGGAAGAAAAACTGGCCAGCCAGAATCTGACCCTGCAGCCGGGACTGAAATACCAGACCAAGGAATCAGAGGATCAGGAGCACGGGCGGATCGCGGCCACTTCGCCCGGAGCGGAAAACCTGGTGGCGGAGGATACGCAGGTTCAGCTGACGGTGATCCAGGATCCCGAGAAAGCCGTTTCGATCCCGCTGAGGGAGGAAATCCCGCCCAACAAGGATCAGCAGACCATGAAGGTCCGGCTGAGCATCCGGGCGGAAGGCAGCAACGCGGAGATTGAAGTGAAAACCTACACGATCGAACCGGAGGGAAGCCATACCATCCAGGAGAATATCACGATTCCGGACGACCGGAACTATACCTACTGCCTGACCATCGGAGACATTCAGCAGCCGCAGAAACCCCTGACAGCGGAAGCGGGAACCGGGGACGGGACAAATCCATGAGTGAAAAAGAGGAAAAAATGGTCCGGGGCACCCTGATCCGCGGAATCGGCAGCTTTTATACGGCGCGGGACGGAAACGGGGAATGTTACACGCTCCGCTGCAAGAAGAAATTCAGGCGACTGGGACTGACCCCGCTGACGGGGGATGAGGTTCTGTTTCTTCCGGGAGAAGGAGAGGAACACGGCTGGATCGAGGAGATTCTGCCCCGGAAGACCCTCTGCCTTCGGCCGCCGGTGGCCAACGTGACGCGGCTGGTGATCGTGATGGCTCCTGTGCCGGAGGCCGATCTGCTGTTGACGGACCGGCTGGCGGCCCGGGCGGTGGCCCAGAACATGGATGTGATTCTGGCGGTGAACAAGTGCGACCTGGATGATTCCCTGGCCGACAGGATCCGGAAAGAATACCGGAGGGCGGGATTCCCCGTGTTCCGGGTGAGCGCCGGCACGGGAGCGGGACTGGAAGCGCTGAAAGAGGCCATGAAAGGGGAACTGTGCTGCCTGACCGGACAGAGCGGTGCGGGAAAGAGTACGCTTCTGAACGCGCTGCTGGGGCTGCGGCTGGAGACGGGGGATATCAGCCGGAAGATCGCCCGGGGAAAGAATACGACCCGGCAGTCGGAACTGATCGAGAAGGACGGACTGCGGGTGATGGATACGGCCGGGTTCAACCTGCTGGAGGCGGAAAAACGGCTTGAACCGGAAAAACTGAGGGAAAGATACCCGGAGTTCCGGGAGTATGAAGGAAAATGCCGGTTCAGGGAATGCCTGCATGACCGGGAGCCCGGCTGTGCCGTCCAGGCGGCGGCGGACCAAGGGCTGATCCATGAAAACCGGCTGGCGCGGTACCGGCAGCTGCTGGCGGAGACACGGGAAGTCTGGAGGGAGAGGTATGATTAAGATTGCGCCGAGTATTCTGGCGGCGGATCCCATCAATCTGGAACGGGATGTGCGCAGAGCCGCGGAGAGCGGATGCGACTGGCTGCATGTGGACGTGATGGACGCGCATTTTGTGAAAAATCTGGCATATACGCCGGAAGTGGTGCGCAGGCTGAAGGAGACCTTTGACCTGCCGATGGACGTGCATCTGATGATGGATCATCCGGAGACGCTGATGGACGCCTTTCTGAAGGCCGGGGCGGACATCCTGACGATTCACGCGGAGATCGGGGGAGATGTTCCGGAACTGCTGGGACGCATCCGGAAAGCCGGGGCCAGGGCCGGGATCGCGCTGCGCCCGGGAACGCCGATGGAAAAAATCCGGGGATTCATGGACGCGGCGGATCTGGTGCTGGCGATGACGGTGGAACCCGGGTTTGGCGGGCAAAAACTCGATGAACACGTGCTGAAAAAGATCCGGGAAATCCGGGATACCGGATATAGCGGATGGATCGAGGCGGACGGCGGCATCCGGGAGGATAACCTGCAGGAGCTCATGAACCGGGGGCTGACGGTGGCCGTGATGGGTACCGCGCTGTTTGGACAGAAGGACATGAAGGCGACGGTGCGGCGGCTGCATGAAATGAAGGCGGAAATCCAATGAATCAGGACACAATCGCAGCCATTGCCACAGCCCCGGGAATGGGCGGGATCGGCATTATCCGGATCAGCGGGACGGAAGCGGAGCGAATTCTGAAAGAGGTTTTTGTTCCCTCCGGCACCGGAAAAGAATACCGGCCGGAGAGCCATCGGCTGACCTATGGCAGAATTCAGGACGGGGAAGAGACGCTGGATGAATGCATGGCGGTGCTGATGCGGAAACCGGGAAGCTATACCCGGGAGGATGTGGCGGAGATCCAGACCCACGGCGGAAGCCAGGTGCTGAACCGGGTGCTGGGGCTGGTGATCCGGCACGGAGCACGGCTGGCCGAGGCCGGAGAGTTTACCCGGCGGGCGTTTCTGAACGGCCGGATTGATCTGAGCCGGGCGGAGGCAGTGATGAGCCTGATCGCCGCCCGGGGCGAACAGGAGCGCCGGGCGGCGGTCCGTCAGATGACCGGCGGAACGGCGGACTTTATCCGGCAGGCATCGGAGGAACTGTACCGGCTGCAGGCGGGACTGGCGGCCTGCATCGACTATCCGGAGGAGATCTCCGACGAGGAGGGCGCGGGCGCCCTGAGACCGGGTCTGGAACAGCTGACGGAGAAACTGCGCAGGGCGGTGGATGAACGGTCCTCCAGGCTCATTCATGACGGGATGCGGGTGACGCTGTTCGGCGTGCCGAACGCGGGGAAGAGCAGCCTGCTGAACGCTCTGCTGGGACAGGACAAGGCCATCGTGACCGCCATTCCGGGAACCACCCGGGACACGGTGGAAGGCGAGATCACAGTGGATGGGATCCGGGTGCTGCTGACGGATACGGCAGGCCTGCGGGACACGGAGGATCCCATCGAGCGTATCGGCGTGGAAAGGTCGGAAAGAGCGCTGGAAAACGCGGACGCGGCGCTGCTGATCCTCGACGGATCCAGGGAGATCAGCGAGGAAGAAAAGGGGCATCTTTCCCGGCTCGGGGAAGGGGACGCGGTGGTGATCAACAAATCCGATCTGCCCCAGAGGATCACGGAGGAAACGGTTCATGCAATCCGTCCGGGGATCCGGTGCCTGACGGTCTGCGCGCTGGACCCGGATTCCCTGCAGCCCCTGCGGGATTATTTCCGGGAAAAGGCGGAGATCAGCGATGATCTGGTGATTACCCAGCCGCGGCATCTGGACGCGGTGGAACGCGCGATTGGCCATCTGCGGGATGCCCTGGATACCCTGGACACGCTGACGCCGGACATGGCCGCCACGGATCTGCAGGCCGCGCAGAACGCCTTCAGCGAAATCACGGGGGACCGGGCGGATGAAAAACTGCTGGACGCGGTGTTTGCCGGGTTCTGCGTAGGAAAATGAGGAAAAAGGAGACAGCCATGCCACAGACATATCAGAAGGTCCTCCGGGGACGGGGAAGCCTGGGAAAGATTCCGCAGCTGGCGGTGAAACTGGAAATTCGCCGGCCGATGATCGTCGGATCGGAGCGGCTGACGGGGCTGCTGCTGCGGAAAGCGCCGGGTCTGCTGACCGCGCCTGTTTTCACGGAGTACCATCCCAACCCGGACCTGCGGGACGCGGAGCCCGGAGCCCGGATCTTCCGGGCCCAGGGATGCGACGGGCTGATCTCCATCGGCGGCGGATCGGCCATGGATACAGCCAAGGCGATCAAGGCGCTGCTGCACGCGGAAAGCGCGGAGGCGGCGGCAGAAAACCGTTTTCCGGAGGAAATGAAGTTTCCGCATATCGCGATCCCCGGGACCGCGGGGACGGGATCGGAGGCGACGCAGATCGCGGTCACCTACCGGGAGGGGCGCAAGGTCAGCCTGAATCACCCGGGGCTGCGGCCGGAGGGCGTCATCCTGGACGCGGATCTGCTGGATACGCTGCCGG
>Ga0310696_10007173_pt1 | contig 13133 bp, 9 predicted proteins | sample AusTroGonzalo_MG_4_FD_203885 | JGI IMG/M metagenome (GOLD analysis project Ga0310696, IMG submission 203885) | Bovine rumen microbial communities from tropical cattle in Woodstock, Queensland, Australia - Gonzalo_02 (v2) (version 2) | ecosystem: Host-associated > Mammals > Digestive system >... | reverse complement strand
GAGCGACTTTGGCAGACTTTACAGGGACGCTTGCCGTATATTTTCCGGTTCTTAAAAATCGACACAATAGAAAAAGCAAACGCTTTTTTGTCTGATTTTATCGACGGATTTAACGCGCGCTTTGCCGTGCCTGCGCAGGATTCCGCTTTACATTGGAACAAACCGCCCGCCGGATGTGATTTTGATTATCTTTTTTCTGTCCGATGTGAAAAGAAAACACGCGCGGACGGTTCTTTTATTTATCACGGTTATAAGTTCCGCTTGCTTTCAAACCGCGCGGCGTGTGTTCGTTTTACTCTCTGTTTATCTGAAAATTTCGGCTTGAAATGTTACCTAAACGGTAATTATTTTGATGTAGAATTATGCGAGCCGTTGTGCGATGTTGTCGGGGATTCAATGCCGATAGTAGAAAAAGAATTGATTTATCGGTATTTTTACGCTGATAAACATAGCGGGCGCGCTATTATTCGGGTAGGGTAAAAAATTACTTGCTTTGTCGTAAATCCTGCCTTATAATCCAGTTTGCGAGGTGTTATATGAAAAAATCTTTAATCGTTTTAATTTTGTTTGTTTTCGCTTTTTCAGCTTTTGCCGATGATTTTATTACTACTTATGACGACATTATGGACGTAACGTTTATTACGCATAAAGACATGAAAATAGGCGCGCTTTATAACTTGCGCGATGATCTAGCAGGCGAGCGCGAAAACTTGCGGCTTTACATTTCAAACGGCGCGCTTGTGCTAAATGCAAGCTATCAATTTTCCCGCTGGCTAGATATGCAGCAGGTTGTTATTGTTTCCGATAACGGGCGCTTTGCCGTGGATAAGGGCGACAACGATAAAAACATAGTAACGGGTAAAATTGTACGTGAAAGTTTTGTTGCGGGGCTTACCGCAACACAAGCCGCGGAATTGTTGAACGTGTTAAACGGCGCTAATCCTATAGCGTGTTTTGTTGGCTCACGCGGTCGCACTGATAAGCTTAAAATTAAGCCTAAAACGCTTGCCGCGCTTATCGCTACAATCGAATATTACAGCGCGCAGAATTAAGACAGCGTGTAATACTTATCTATATGCTTAATAACTGTCATAAATGGCAGTTTCTCGCCGTATTTTTCTAACTGGTCGATAATAACCGTGCTTCCGGTAAAAAATATTTTTTCCTCGCCGGATTCGTCGTATTTGAATTGTACGGTTGCGCAGCGGTCGCCTTTGTCCTTGTATTTGGACGGTCTTATTTTGTATCTTAGCAGGATTATTTCTTTATTTATGAGGTCGTTTAGCTTTACCTTATCGCCGGAAAACGGGCGCTCGTCATTATCCACAAAATCGCCAAACCGTTCCATTTATGCAACCTTTGCCCGTAATTCGTAAAGCTGATATTTTTTCTTTAATTTGTATGTCTTAGCGTGTTTTAACCAGCCTATTATACTGTCAATCGATGAGCGCAAACTATCCGCGTCATAATTCCCGCTTTCTATCGCCTTTTTGATTTCGGCGATTTTCTTCTGCTCTCGTAGCTTTGTTGATTTTCTGATTAGTATAAAATTATTAAAATGGCGATACCCGCAAAAATCAACGCCCTGCTTTACATTGAATACATCCGCTTTGCTGTATTCAAGCTGCAAGTTTTCGTTGATAAACTTTTCTATTCTTAATCTGCAATTATGCAAATATTTCTTGTCATTACAGAATAGCATAAAATCGTCGCAATATCTGATATAGTCTTTTATCTTTAATTCACGTTTAACAAAATTATCTAAGGGCGTTAAGTAAAAATTGCCGCTCCATTGGCTTAAATAATTCCCGATAGGCGCGTTTTTGCCGCCCGGAAAACTGAATATTATATCATCCAAAACCGCCATAAACCTTTTATCTTTAATAATTCTGTGAAACATTCCCGATAAAATAGCCTGGTCAATGGACGGGTAAAAATGGTGTATATCGCATTTAAGGCAGTATTTATTCCGGCGGACAGCCTGCATACACCGTTGACTTGCTTTAATCTGCCCGCGCCCTGGTACGCACGCGTAACTATCTGTAATAAACTTCTTTTCTAAAATCGGGGCTAGAACATTCATAATCGCGTGTTGCACGATTCTGTCGGGGTTGAATGGCAATTTATAAATTACGCGCTTTTTCGGCTCGTAAATCGTTTCAGCTTTATACTTTGACGTATGGAAATTACCCGCTATTACATCCTGTCGCAGTTTGTAAAGCTTTAACGCCCAGCCCTGCCGAAAATCTGCAACCGTTCTTTGCTGTCCTTTTCCGCGGCGAGCGTCTTTATAAGCCCTTACAAAGTTTTCAACGCTTATAAAATCATCCCATAAATTATTATACGTTTTCATCTTATCCCCAAAAATAGCGGGTTAGAGTTTCCGTTACCGTACCGCAATAACCCGCCCATCGGTATTTTTTCTGGCTTTCCGCCAAACTGCACTTGTCAGCCGAAGTTCAATAAACCGCTTCCGATGTTAAGCTCTTTTACTCCGTATCACCCTGCGCCTGCCGATATTCGCATTCGCATTTGAACGCGTGTTATTCGTGTTCCGACAACGCGACCTGCACGACGTGCTGTTGCTCCAATTACCGCCTGCAAGCAACGCATAATAACAAGTGCAGTTGTTACCCAAAATTACAGCCCTCGCACGACGCGGCTCACCCCGCGCCCGCCGAGAGCCGCATTCGCATGCGAACGCGCGCAATCCGCGTACCGACAACGCGACCCGCACGACGCGCCGTCGCCCCAAGAACCGCCCGCAAGCAACGCATTTGACGTACCGTAAGTCTGCCCAAAGTTTCCAACGCCGTCGTAGTTCGTCCAGTTTTGGCTATTGTTCGCGGATACGTTTCGCAACCATTGATTGATACCGCCGCACATATCCTCAACGCCCAAAAAGCTAATCATACGGCGCGAAGCTGTGTCAACGTGTCCGCCTGTGGTTGTGATTGAGGCTTCCGCTGCTCCTGCAATAGAGGTTTTCTCGTTACTGCCCATTGCGGCACTTGTAAACTCATCATCGCTTATAAGCAATTTACCGACGGCGTTCATGTCCGCCTGGTGGTTCTGCTGTTCGCGTGTTCGTGTGGTTGTACCGCCGTATACGCTCTTTGTATTTCTGCCCTTGCCGCTCTGCAGGTAAATATCAACCGCTGTGTCGGTGTCGTAGTCGTAAATCATTCCGTCCCCGCTAGAATGCGGTCTGAATGTCAAACACCATACACTCTCGGGCAGGATTTGTCCGGCGGTAAAGCCTTTTAACACATGCTCAACCGTTACAGTGTCATATTTTGCATTCGTTGAAACTGCAGTAACCTTTTTATTATAGAAGTCGTGAAAATCACTGTCAGCGGGATAGTTTTTAACCATGACATAATCATTGACAGACAAACTGCCCGGATCTGCCGCAATGGTTGCCGTTAAACTCGCGCCCGCGTCTGCGCATAGTGTGTGGAATTGTCCAATTTTACGCGTATTGTTTACAGTGTAGCCCGCGTCAATATCGCTCGGCGCTGTAGCAAGCGTTGATACTACAAGTTTAACACCGCTTGTATCGGGGGCAAGATATACGTAAAAATCGCGCCCGTTGATTTCACCTGTACGGGTTGCCGCGGCGTTTCCTGCCGCTGTAATGGCGCTTGCTAAGTCGTACGATGTATCGGCGTTAACTGTCAGCCAGCGGCGCTCTGTTCCGCTACTGCCTGTTATATCAAGCGGGATTCGTGTTCCCTTTTTGATTTTAAGGCTTTTCCGGTTTTCCGCTGAAAAGTCAAAAATAAGCCAGCGGGATGTATCATAAGTCAAGCCCGCTTCGTTTCCGTCAAACTGCCATGCTGTACCGTCCCATATAAGCCGGATTTTTCGCCCCGAAGATACCGCATAGGAAATACTGCCGCATAATACCGTAGCACTACCACTTGAGGCGCTGCAAATAACGTCTACCGTACAGCCTACAAAAGCGCCGTTTGACAATGAAAGCGTAACACCTGCGTTAGTAATGTTTACAAGCGAGTTGCGCTCTACGTTACCACTGCATGAGCTGTTCTCGCCGACGCTTACGGGGCGCTGTATTTCAAAGGGTAATGTAAAGTTATTACAGCCCTCTTCTGTTCTTAATGCTACATCTGCCGCTTTTTTTGTGCCAAAGGGCGGCGTGTAGTTCGACAAGCCCGGCAATGTCAGCCGGTTAAGTGTTAAATCAATTACTGCCATAGTTTTTAATCTCCTATTAAGTTATGAGCACGTAAAACCGCTTCAACCGCTTCTACAAATTGAGGCGCGTCGAAAAGGTTTGTCTTTATTTTTGACGGGTTTGCCGCCGTTAAAATAAACCAGTTTTCAGATTCTGCAAGAGTTCCGAACGGTATACGCTTTTGTGTCCGCTCGACAAAGTCTGTATAACTTGCCGCCGTTGTCGGGTCTATGAGCAATTCGTCGATAATTACGGACGTTTTGTTTTGATTCATATTTATAGTTAACGTTCCGGCGGCTTCTGCGCGGTCAAAATCGTGATAAATGCTGTTTATGCACAATCGCACTTTGGAACTATCCGCAAATATTCCAAAATGTACCCATGTGTTAGGCTCGAAACTCAAGCCTAATTCTTCAAACGTTATAGCCTCATCCACAACACCGCTAACAATATGCTGTAATTCACGATAAGCGCCGCGCGGGGTGTTCATTTCGCAGGTCTTAACGTACAAACCAAGTACAAGCTGCTCGTAGTATTCCGCTTCCGTTAAGGCTATAAGCGTGTAAATCTCGCTCTCGCCGTCCGTTGTCATTTCGTAGTATTCATAGTTAGCGTTATACGGTTCATCTGCAAGGATCGTAAAGAACATATCAACTTCACCGCTTGCGGCTTCAAACATCGCGCATTCACCGCTTGCGGCTTCAAACATCGGGATTGATTCAGAATAACCAAGCTGATAGAACAAGCGCGTCATGGTCATTTCTGTAAACATTGCGACGTTTTCATCTTCAAATATTCCAAAAAGGAAACATTCACGGGTAGCTGTTACAAGCCTTACGCGCTCGTTAGGCGTGCCAACGTCGAACAAAACTTGATTTTCTGCGTATATGTATTGTTCCCAAAAATCTATTGAATACTCGCCCGCGCTATTGCCAAAATTGCCCGTTACGGCACATTGTCCGTAAAGGGACTTACCTACGGTAGCATAAGGGGCTATTGTCAAAATTGCGGGTGTAAAATCAATATCCGCGCTTGTATCTGCCGCGCCTACTAACATGTGCGTTCCGTCGGGCGCGTCCTCGATTGTAAGCCCGTTTGTTTGGTGTTGATTTAAGTAATCAGTGTCAAAATGATATACTAAAGCCTCCGCGCTCGGCATTGCCGCGCCTATGTCGTGCCCTGCAAGGCGGCGCTGTGCCATTGTCTGATTAGTGAATATAACGCTTTTTTCGCTGAAAAACTGCGACGACATAAAGCCGTTAGTATGGCTGTAGCCGATGTTATACCAATCACCCGCGGGGCTGTCCCTATGCTGGTAGAATGTGCCTTGCGGCGTTATCGCTGTACGGTCAAGCGCGCTTTCTTTTTCTATAACATACAAAACGCCGTTGATGTTTGACGCTTGCGCGCTAATCTCAAAGTCGCCTGCCTTAAACTTAACATGATAGTTTTGCGGCACACCGTTTACGATGTTATAAGGTATTACCTCAAAATACTCATCATCACCGCCTACGCGCATAGCGCCCTCGTAGCGTGTCGAGCCGTCCTCAAGTGTTACCGTTGAAAGTGCCCAGCGGTTATTTTCCGTTCCCTCAAAAATACCGCCCGTGATATATCCTAAGTTTTCCTGTATGGCTGAAAGCATACGGACATAGATTTTATCAGCCGTTACAGCGTCTTGTTTTATCTGCGCGCTTCCTATGGCGTTCTCTACAATGTCCTCTATGCTTGTAGCGTGTGCGACGGCGTTTATAACGCTTGCTGTAGCTGATACGCTCGCCTCGTTATAAGCAATTACGCTGTATTGGTATGTCGTATCTTGCGGTATGGGCTCTTCAAGGTTTTGTCCGATAAGCGGCATTGTTTGGCTGAATGATTCCGCGGCAATAACATAGCCTGTACCGTCCTTATAGTTTGATTCAGAGGCGCGCGGGTCTGCCGCTGTTGCGGGTTTGTAAAACTCGCTGTCTGCCGGTTCTGATATTCTCTTTACCTGTACACGGTGTCTTATAGTGCCGTATCTTATGCGGTTATCACTTCTCGCAGGCTGTTCAAAATATAACGTAATGGCGCGGTTGCTTTCGCGCTTCGTGATAACAGGCGCGGCAACCTGCCATGTACCATAGCCGGAAACGGTAATTGCGACGGGTTCTGTATATTCCGATGTTTTGCCGTATACGTTCTTAAAGCGGGCTTTTACCGTCCATTGTGCAAGCTCGTCATATTCGGGATAGCCGTCCACGGCTCTGTTAAACGTGTAAGTTCCTGTTAAGCCTGTAGTATTTACAACTATCTCGGTATCATCCGAGCGCGTTATTATATATTCAGTTCCTGCAAGGTCGTTTTCAAGCCCTGCGCCGATATGCTGCGCTGATAGCGTGATTCCGTCCCGCCCTGCGGTTCCTGCAACGTTAAGCGGTGTTGAGGGCAAGCCCATAGGAACATTACCACTTTGAAGCTGATCTAATAATTCTTTAAGCTGTGTTCCTGTTACGTAATCCGGCGGGATTTCTGCCTGTGAGATTGGTGGCTTTTGGGTTATGTTACTCTTATAAGCCGGAATTGGACCGGTTTCATAGATTGCCTCGTTATAATCGACAACCTCAAGTTTAAAGCCCTTTTCACCGCGGCTTATAGTACTTATCATAAACGGGCTTGTTATTTTCGAGAATTGTCCGTTTTCGTCAAGCTCGCCAAAACTAAAATTATTACCCGCTTCTGGTTTCATATCATCTGAAATAAGTACGGGTGTTAAAATGGTCATTCTTTGGGTAGTGCCTGTTCCGCTTACTTTAATAGCACGTGTTGCAACTCCTGTATCATCGTAGCAGGTAACAATAATTCCGTAAAATTTGCCGCTTTCAAAAGTAAATAGGCTATCTGTTATAATTTCCGCCAAGAGGTCGCCATTATATACACAAGTTTTAATTATTCCCTTGCCGAGCCCTATTTTTAAGCTATCATCCTGTATAAGAATTTTGTCATACGGTCGGTAAAAAATACCCTCGTTACCAATTTCTATAGGTGTAGTTTTGGGTCGTAATTCCTCAATCGCCATTAAGCGGCGCGCATACTTAACAATATGCTCATGTGTAGTTATACCTGTAACTGTAACATCTTTTATTATGCTTTCAGCGGTATATGGTACAGGGACACCGTTAACACAACGCATAACTAAATAGGTATCTTCCAAGTACAAATCATTTGCGGAATTGATGTATTTAATACGCAAGCCATCCGAACGCCGTCCGAATATTTTTTTATGTGATATGTCTATAAAGTTATTACTGTTATACAGGGCTTTTGCCTGTTCCTGTGGCGCGTCAAGCGCGATTCCCCATAAACCTGTTAAAGGGCTTTGATACAAAGCGCCGCCTATACCGTCCATAATAAAATTGATAGTATCTGCTTTGCGCTGGCTGTTTGTAATTACATAGTCAAACTTATATCCGGCGGTTTCGCAGGCTTCGTATGCAGCCGCGAAAAGGTCAAAATCTATCTCGCTATCAGAATAGCGGCTTGCAGGGTGTGCAGGGCTTGTCAGTATCTCAAGCGCCCATGCGGCAGGGTTACGGGTTGCGACCTTGTCCTCGCTCCATTCCTCGCCGTCCCAAACGCGCGCAGTTCCGCTTGTAACAATGTTTACCTTTTTAAGTTTGCCCTCGTTAAGCTTTGTAGCTTTTAAGCGCAAACCAATCAAACAGCAGTAATCATTTTCGCGTGATTCAATCGGCAGGGCTTCCACAAGTCCCGCTGTTCCGCCGTCGTCCAGTATTCCGGCCGGCGCGCTTGACTTATCGGGATCATAGCAATTTGACTGGTAGTATTTAACGTAGCATTCATTTTTAATATATGAGCTGTCTGTATTTCCGTTACTACGTACACGTATAAGTATCTGCTTTTGTCCGTTTGTCTGTAAGGTCTGATAATCTGTAAGCGTGAATGTTTTTTGCGCTGTAAACAGGATTTCTTTAATTGCAACGCGCCGGAAGTGATTAGACAGCGTGCCTGCCTGGTTAAAATAAAACTCTATCCATGTATTGCCGCCGTCTAATGAATAAAGCGGCGTTACATCCAGCTGTGTAGGTATCAGTACATTGTTTAAGTCGTAAGCATGCAAGCCATAAGGGAACGTTATAGCAATTTCTACATCTTTTGCGTTAGCGTCCAGTGTATACGTTAAATACTCGCCGTCGCCCGCTTCTACAACGCTATCTTTTACAACTTCATCATCGCACGCCGTAGAAACATGTTTACCGTTTAACAGTGTAAGGATTTCAAAGGGTGTCCCGTCCTGCCTTATTTCTATTTTACCGTCCTGCGCAAATATTCCCGGATCAATATCATAAACACCCTGCTGTGGCGTGGTATCGTCAAAGGTTTTAATTATAATATCATCCGTTGAGATTGAATGTATAACTTGATAATTAAAGCCCGCGTCCAAAAGCATATATGTGTAAGTGTTCGCGCCGTCCGTGCCGTACATCTGATAAAAGCTGTTTTGTACAAGGTACGGGGCAAATAAGCAGCGGCCGCATACATAAGGGTGGTTTTTGCCAATAAGCAGAGTATTTGACGCGCCCCGTAAAAAGGGTCTGTTATCAGCGTCGGTATTCTGTTCTTTTTTAAGTTTCTCTAATTCTTCTTTGTTTTTCTCGGCGGCTTTACGGGCTTTATAAGCCATGATACCGCCTACAACACCTACTGCAACCGCAACAACGGCAATTACAACGATTGTAATAATTGCCGCAACACCGCCCGCGGGGCTTTGCCGTATCATTACAATGTCGCCCTCATTTATAACGGTGTTTTCGTCTTTAACTTTGCTGTTTATGAGAATAGCACAATATTCCCAGTTTACATCCGGGAATTGTTCCGCAAGTGTTTTTCCGGTTTCTATGTCGATTATCTCGGGATTGCCCGAGAGTTTTTTATACCATGTTATTTTCATTTATAACCTCGTAAAACACCGCCGCGCCCATTGCCGCAAGCGGGGACAATTTAACGCCGTTAAGCGGTGTAACGTGCAGTACATTGTTTTTGTCGATAAGATACCCGCAATGCACGTTTCCTTTATAAGAAAACGATACAAGCTCATCCGCTTTCGGGGCGGGTATTTCGCGAACGTTAAGCCCTTGTAGAATGTATGATTTTATTTCTTCATGCGGGATTTTAAGCCTATCATACCACGGGTCTTTTAAGTGTCTGCCGGAACGTTTTACGCAGAAAATCGGCAGCCCTATACAGTCAAAACCCTCTTGCGGTGTTCTGCCATGCGGTTTATATGGAACATTTAACAAGTCCTCGTAATAAATCATGTATTACCCCGATTGTTGTATGAATTGAATGTAAGCGCAGGAAAAGTCATGTCTAAGCGGTCGTCCTTATCAAGCTTTATCTGCGCGCTTTTTCCCGTCCATGTCGCTGTTCCGTACTTAAAGCGGTACATGCTGAAAGATTCAACTGTATCGTTTCCCTCGTTATAAACCCCGACAATTTCCGTTGTGAAAGCGTCGTTATTTTCAAACAGATCTATAAGTTCTTCATGCTTTACAAGTTCAACCTGTATTTGTGCGTCGCCCGATGATGATTGCTTAAATGAAAAAGTACTGGCCGCGTATGTGTGCCCGTTATATTCCATGTCAACGTTATCATTTATCAGATATATATCAGTGTCGCCCGCAGATAGATGTATTAAAACAGGCAGGTTATAAGCGCCGCCCTCTGCCAACTGCTTAAAAAGGTTCATCGCTATACTTCCTCAAACTCTAAGCTTAACGTTTTTGTTTTCTGCCCGCTCCATGTAGGCTCGGTTGTCATTTGATACTCACGCGTGCCGCTGTGCGTGGTTATGTCCTCAAGGTAAAAAGACTGCGTGCCGCTCGCAAGCGTTACCTCGTACCAGTATAAAAACCATTCAAACTCGGTTTTTCCGTCCGTTTTTGTACTGTCGTTTACATCCAGTGAAAGGCTGTATTTTTTCTTTGGCAGGCTGTTTTTTTTATAAAAAACCGTTCTGCCAGATTTAAAGTTAACTTTCTCGATGTTCTCATTGTACCCGCCGCCTAAGCCGTACAATTTCTTATTTACATAACTGCTCCAATTCTGCGCCATTATTCTTATTCCTTATATTCCGTAAAACTCGCCGCTTCGGCTTTGTTCTGCCATTGTAAGGGACTGATTATAGCGTCCCTCTTTCAAACTCTCATTAACGCGCGCGTCAATCATCAATTCGATTTTGTCCCGTGATATTTCGGGTTCTGCTGTTACAAGGTTAGCGGCTGAATTGTTGATTATGATTGTAAGCCCGTCCGTTGAGGCTGTACCGTTTGCATAGTCCATAAAGTTACGCATTTCGGCAGGGTTAAGGATTGCCTCGCCTGCGTTACCGTTAAATGGGATTTTATCGCCGCGGGTAGAATTGCCTGTTAAGAAACCGCCTGTACTGAATGACGGGGGACTGGGTTTTGAGGCTATAATGCTTGCTATCTGTACCGCGCCCGCCGCTGAAACTAAAGCCCCGGATAAGATACCTAACAAGCCGCCCTGTGCGATTGCCTTAGATACACCCTCTGCAATGTTTGCGGTTGCCTGCGCCAAACTTGCCGCCCATTGGAACATCTGTATCTTGTATTCCTCTTGTGCGCCTTTACGCTTTGCGGCAATCATCGCTTCTTCGTATTCTTTCTCGCTTATCTCGCCTTTTCTATACTTTAATTCAAGTTCTGATAATTCCGCCTTTGTCTGATTCCTTACGGTTTCAAGCATAATTGAGGCGGCTTGCTGTGCTATCTGAATAGCCTGGTCTGTATAGTTCTTTATTTCCGTAGCGCGTGCCGCGAACTGCTCCGCCCGTGTCTGCTGGTAGGCTTCGTCTATCTGCGACATAGCGTCGATTTTTTCCTGTTCGCTTAAAACTTCCTCGCTGTCAATTTCTTTTTTGAGGTCCAGTAATTCATTCATGCGCTGTTTGCGCTTGTCGTACTCGCTTAATTCAATTCCCGCTATGGCGTTTACTTTGTCCATAGTTGCGGCTTTTTCGGCTTCGTTAAGTCCCTCGATAAGCTGTTGCCGCGACATTATAGTATCGCTTCCGGCTTGTGCCGCTATAACTTCCGCGTCAGAATATTCTTTAAGCTTTTTCTTTAAGGTTTCATATCCTGCAATCTGTTCTTTTAATGACTGCGCGGGCGATAAGTCTTTTTTAATGCCGTCCATTACGGCGGTTATGGCGTTTGTGTACTCGGTAGCTTTTGCTAAACGTTCCTCGGCGCTTGCGGCGGCTTCCACCTCGGCGCGTAATTCTTTTAACAGGTCTAAGCGCGCCTGTTCTACCGGATAGCCCTCTTTAATCAGTCCCTCGGTTTTGGTCATTAAATCCATGTAGTTCTGTAAAACTACGTTGTATTTATCCTGTGCAGTTACCTGTTCGCCTGTTACCTTTGCTCTAAGCTCAAGGGCTGCTAATTCATCTTTAAGCTTTTTGTTTGATTCTATCGCGTAATCGTCCGCGGTTTTGGTTTTGGCGCGTGCCTGCGCGGCTCTTTCTTCTGATTTCCGCTTGTCCTCTGCCGCCGCCGCAACTTTTGCCTCGTATTGTGCGTTTCTTTCTCTGTATGAGGCTTCAATTTTAAGGCGTTCAAGCGCGTCCTCTTCCTCATCGGACAGCTTCTTTTTTGCCTCTAATAATTCAATGGTTGTTTTTAACTGCGCGTCTGTAAAATACTTAACGCCTGCTGTCTGCTCGCCTGTTTTGGTATTTGTGAATGTGGATATAGCTGTATCAACGTTTTCATCCAGTGCGAATGATCCGCGGATTAACTCAAACTTATGAGAAATTTTATTAAGTACATCCGTTCCCTTTTCATAAAAGTTTTTCCAAAAGCCGTCCCATGCGTTTACAACGGGGTCAAAGATTTTACCTAAAGCCTCTTGAAAGTCGCCTTTTGCGTTTTCTGCCTGTGTCTTGCTGTCTGCTAAGTTTTCGGCAAGGCCTTTGTATTGCTGTGATACTATTTCAACGGCTTTTCCACTTCTTAATTCTTCCTCTGTAAGATTCCTTAAAGCAGGGATTGTTTTTCCTAAAGTACCCGTCAAGCCGCCGTAGGTAGCGTTTAACGCCTGTACAGCGCTATCCATAGACATAACGCCGCCCGCGTCAAGGTCTGCCGCCGCTTTGATAATATCCTGTATTTCTTTTTGTGTACGTCCCGCGGCTGTTAGCTGGGACATAAGCTTTAATATAGCCTCGTCCCCGTAATTCGATAAACTCTGAAACTCGCTAGCCCATTTTTTCAAGCCTGCAACTGCCGCGCCGTCAATATATGGATTATTTCTCGCGGCTGTTTCCAGTGCTACTTCTGCTTTTTCCTGTATCTTGTAAGCGTCGGTAGTTTGCCGCATTACTTGCGCAATCTGTTTACTTGCCGCTACAACCGCGCCCGCGCCTGCCGCAAAACCGCCAAAACCGGAAACAACCGAGCCTATGGCACTACTAAGCCCGCCCGCTTTTGTTCCCGTATCTGTAAGGGCGTTTCCTAGATTCTTGCTTGATTTGCCCGCGTCGTCTATGGACTTGCTTGTTTTCTTAACGTTCTTTTCTAAGTCATTTAAGCCCTTATTCGCGGCTGTATTATCTATAGTGGTTTTAATTCTGATTTCATCATCTGCCATATACTTATAGTCAGTTTTTGGCAGAGATTTTTACTTTATGCGTGATAAGAAGTCTTGTAATGCGGGGTCGTTTTCATCATCCGGCAGGGTGTCGATTTCCCAGGCTTGTCGCAGTTTTTCCATTTTGCGGCTGTAGTCTGTAGCTTTGCCCGTGTCGTTTTCGTAAAGCCTTATGTTTATAATGTCGTTTAGTTTTGTTTTTGTAAGCCCGCGCAAAAGCGCTTTAAATTTATGCCAGTGTAACTCTTTAACGTCTATAAGG
>Ga0310696_10007172_pt1 | contig 13133 bp, 9 predicted proteins | sample AusTroGonzalo_MG_4_FD_203885 | JGI IMG/M metagenome (GOLD analysis project Ga0310696, IMG submission 203885) | Bovine rumen microbial communities from tropical cattle in Woodstock, Queensland, Australia - Gonzalo_02 (v2) (version 2) | ecosystem: Host-associated > Mammals > Digestive system >... | reverse complement strand
GCCCACCTGTTGGTGGACCATACCGATGGCATTGCCACCTCCTACGAGCTGCTGCATGACAGCATCAATCCACTCTTCAATTGTTATTTGAAGGGGCTCTCTTTTGACGAAGAGGACAATATGTACATTTCTGGCTATATAAATCTTGCTTTATGCACAGAGTCCCACGGTGGGAATTTGCACAATTATCCGGTCCACATCTGGTGGGACGATAGTCACAGCCTCTCTATCAACAATATTGATGAAGCTCCAATGTCGAACTTCATCGTCAGATACAACGTTAGCGGGCAAGCAGAGTGGTGTAACCAAGTTCATTTATCTACTTATGGCTCCTTAGAAAGGCCAGTAACGGAGTTTCATGGGAATGCCGTTTGTGACAATCTTGTTTTTGTTTGTGGAAACTATGATAGTGGAGTGAACGGCCATCCTATAGCTTATTTTGGACCTGATATCAACGATTCCATTGTATCAAATTCAGCATCACAACAAATGAAAGGGTATATTGTCGCTTTTGACAAAAATGACGGACATTATCTGTTTAATACCATCATTCCAAATGATCAATTTTCCAGATTCCCTGGAGACTACTCGTCGTTTGTGGTTGTTAATAACCGGATTGTAGCCATGGGTCTGATAAACCCACTTGACAGTAAAAGGATTGGGGTTGCAGAATGGGGCAACACCGGCGAATTCTTATCCTTTGAACCTTTTGAATCTCTTCCCAACTCTTTGTATGGGAGGGGGGAAGGCGTTTCCACGGATGGAGATGGGAATCTCTGCGCTTACCTATGTATGAAAGGGAGTATAGCATTTTCAGAGAGTGTTTACGTCAATGGAAGTGCTACAAACTCCAACGCTGTTTTTGGCGTGTACCACGACCCTGAACTATTAGTACCCTACGTGAAGGTACCGGAGTATCAAGGTTCCAAGCCGGAGGTGCGGCTGTGGCCCAACCCTGCCACCGACAAAATCACCATCGAGAGCGAGGCGGATTTCCCCATCAAGTCCATCGCCGTCACCGACCTGCAGGGGCGGCTCCTCACCGTGCTGCCGGGCAACGACGTGCGCCACACCCTCAACATCCACAAACTCCCCGTCGGCACCTACATCGCCCACATCGAGACCAAAGCCGACATCACCGACGTGAAGTTCGTGAAGGGGGAGTGATTCCTCTTCGTGTGCTGAAGGCACACACTCCCATTAACCCCTGACAAGGCCTTTAGGCCGCAGTCTGGGGTAGGGACGCGCAACGGTAAAGGCGTGCAGAAAGCACGCTACACATCATCTCGAAGGAAGTATCTCTCATCCACTACAATACCATTCTCTTCCACAAAAGCCCTGTACTCCTCGGCAAAGGTAGTGACACGATGGTGCTCCTTCTGCTGAATGATGTAATTAATGATATTGTTTCTATCCTTCCAGCTGTAGCTGAATCCCGCATATTCTCTACCCCAACCACGGAATGCCGGGAAATGCGGATTGAGTTTCAGCCATTTACTGCTGTCAGTCTTCACCCTCTGCACAAAAGCGGCAAGTGACAGGTTGTCAGGGAACAAAGTAGCGTGCCGCTGGCACGCTGATTACCAGCTCATTGCCCACCCCACACTGCACTCACTATGTTCGTTTGTGTGGGGTTACTGGGATGGCGTGCCTTTGGCACGCGTAATATTTGGTGCGTTTTTTATCGCAGTAGTACTAAATTGCAATAATAGGTGTTCAATTTTCAGTTTTCATTTTTCAATTCGCAATTTATTCGTATCTTTGCACCCACATCTTCCACCCTATAAAATCCCACCCATTATGAAACACCGCATTACCACCTTCCTTGCATTCGTATTGATGATTGCGACAGCCACCGCCCAAGGCGAATGGAAATGGGCGCATTACTGGAGCGGACAAGACGGTTCCTATGATGCATACTACAACTACATTACCAAAACTGCCTTTGATAATGAAGGCAATCTGTATGCGTATGGTGCTATGGGGAACAACCCTGTCTATGACGGTGAGCCCTTCGAGTATTGCACGGAGGCAATGGCTGGAGGGGCGAACAATCCCTCCATTCTTTTAACCAAATTTGACACTTTGGGCAATATGCTATGGAGTAAGGTGGTGAGATCGCAGACAGAGGCGGCTGTGCCCCATTGGTTGGAGGTGAAGGACGACCGCATCTGCATTTCCGGCAGCTCGAGTTTTTGGGGCTCTGGTTCAGGCGCATGGCTTTATTTTTTGGATACCCTCATCACTAAGGCACAGATAGATGCACTTCCTGCTGAGCAACGCAAGCCTCCTTTCAAAGCATATAGTAGGTGGTCGTTCTTTGCAGACTTTGATTTTGACGGCAATTTGCTGGACTGTCACTTTGTAGAGACTTTTACAAGAGAAAAATTACTCCAGGGTACAGACAGTGTTCAGTTGGCATATTCTTTGTGTCCAGGGATTCGTGATGCCCCTACACACTGGGACAGAGAAGGAAACACTTATTTCTTCACACCCTTCCAATATGGGGGAGCAGAGGAGAATCCCTTTACACTTGTTGTGGATGGTGATACGAACCGAACCTACAACCTGTTTTTGCCTGGAAGTACAGACGAGTATAAATCTATTTACAATGCCATGCTCTACAAATTTACACCCGACTGGAGATTGGATTTTGGTCATCTGTTAGTGTCCCATACCGACGGCATTGCAACTCCTTACGAATTAACACAAGACAGTGTCAATCCTATTTTTTATTGCTATTTGACTGGGCTCTCCTTTGACGAAGAGGACAATATGTACCTTTCTGGCTATATTCAACTTGCTTTATGTACGGAAGCTTATGGTGTGAATCTGCACAATTATCCCGTTCACATTTGGTGGGATGACAGTCACTGCCTCACTATCGATGATAAATCATCATCTCCACAGGCAAATTTCATCATCAAGTACAATCCTGACGGTCAGGTTGTGTGGAGCAATCAAGTGTACACTATGCTACACGCACAAACATCCTATGCTATAGCATATTTATATCAAAATCAAGTCTATGAAAATTATCTCATAGTGTGTGGGGATGCGGAAAATGATGATTTGTCATCCATTTATTTTGATATGGACCTCGGAAATTCTGTTGATAGATTCTCCCAGTCACAAGAATTGAGAGCATACATTGCCCTTTTTAATAAGGACAACGGCATGTTTGTTCTCAGCAGTATTATTCCAGACCCATCTTCTTCAAATTTCGTATTCGGTCGTGCAGCCCCTGCTGCAATCAACAATCAGATAGTAGCTTTCAGTAGAAAAGCCAATCTAATCGGATTGGCTCGTTGGGGAATTGACGGAAGTTTCCTGTCATTCGATCCTTGTTTTTCCAGACCCCAAACAATGCTAGGGTCAGGAGTGTCCACTGTTGATGAGAATGGGAATGTTTTAGTTTCAATCAGTATGAAAGGAAATATGTCCTTCAGTGAGGATGTCACTGCTCATGGAAACACCGCTAACTCCAGCGCAGTCTTCGCTCTGTACCACGATCCACGGTTTTCCCAGCCCTTCGTTCCCGACGACACGGTGGGCATTGACGACTATTACCAGAACCGCGAAAGCGACATCTATCTCTACCCCAACCCCACCCACGGCACCACCACCGTGTGCGGTTACATGTACGGGTACCAGAACATCGAATTGTACGATCTGCAAGGACGCAAATTGGGGAATCTGGTGGAGAATGGTTCACAAATACCCACATTGGATTTGTCGCCCTATCCCGCCGGTACCTACCTCGTAAAAATCAATTTCGCCCGCGGCATCAGCGTGACGCGGAAGGTGGTGAAGGAATAAGACAGATTAGTACCGCACGTCGTCGCGGTTGACGGGGCAGGTCATACAGCGGGCGCCGCCGCCACCCCGGGGCAGTTCCGAACCCGCGAAGGTCACCACGCATTTTTCGTAATCGAAGGGATTGGCATTGCCGTCCACCACCTCCTCCGCCGTGAGGACGGTGAAGCCGGCCTTGTCCAGCGCCTCGATGGTGTTGCGGTTGCGACGGTAGCCGATCACATGGTCGGGACCGAGGGCGAAGAAGTTGGCACCGCTGTGCCACTGCTCCCGCAGCTGCGTCCATTCGTCGCTGCCGCCACAGAAAACAGGCGTCAAATCCACCCCTTGCGCACGGAGGGCCGACAAGATTTCAGGATATTCTTTCTTTGTAATTACGCCATTCTCAATGGTATAGGCGACAGTGGCTTTGTTGGCGAACAGTCCCGTCTTCTTGATCATCGGCTCGAAGGCCATGCAGGTGTGAGGACCGAGGAAGGTGAAGACCATATCCAGATGGATGAAGGAGTCGGGCTCCAGCGGCAGTTCCTGTGCAATCACCGTGAAACGGGGCTTATGGGCGTGCGCCTTCAGCAGGTACTCAATGCCTTTGGGGTTCGTGCGGATGCCACAGCCGACACAGAGCAGGTCGTCGCGCACAATCTGCACGTCGCCGCCTTCCGTCCGGGCCGCCACATCCATATCCTCAGCACGGAATGTCTCCGCGCCGAAAAAGTTTTCAAAGATAGCCTTATAGATGAACGCCTCCCGGACACGCACTTGGAACGACATCGTATTGATGAGGGCGCGGTTGAAAACGCAGGAAGAGGCATCCCTCGTAAAAAACAGATTATAAAGCGGTTGCAGCACATACCGTCCCTCTTCAAAACGGGTTTCGTCTTTTCCTTTCCGATAAGCGAATCCTTCAATAAGGGTAGTGGCGAGAACGTCGGGGGTTTGGGCGAGCAGTTCGGGGATGAGGTATTCGCAGCCGTCGGAGAGGCAGCTGCGGCGGACAAGGTCTTCCGCTACGGAAGGATTTTCGAGAATTTCTGCAAGAAGGTCGCGCACCTGATAGGTCCGGGTGCATTTTGCAAGCACGCCGGAAAAGAGTCGGTACTCTTCATCCACAATATCTTTATTAAGAATATCCTGATAGAGGGCGTGGGCGGCGTTCATCGGGGTCATCGCCTCGATCTCGGGCCCGGGTTTATGCAACAACACGGCGTTCAGGCGGCCTATTTCGGAATAGAGTCGGACGGGTATTTTTTCTTGTTTCATACATCTGAAAAATGAGGTTGCAAAGGTACAAAAAAAGACAAAAAAGTCGTACCTTTGCCGCCTTAAATTTACACCGATGAAAAAGGCGACCACCTATTTTTTCAACATACTGATACTTTGTTTTTTATGCAATATCGCTTGGGGGCAGCACGGGGCGCTGAAGGGCTTCGTCTATGACAAAAGCAACGGCGAACCCATCTCCTACGCGCTCGTCCAATTCGCCGGAACGTCCTACGGCTGCATGACCGAGAAGAACGGCGGCTATATGATCACCAGAGTTCCCGAAGGGGACTACACCATCCAGATTTCGTTCATCGGATACGATTCCATTGTGGAGAAGATCACCATCAAAGGGGACATGACCTCCCATAACTTCTATATGGAGCCGACGAAGACGACGTTGGAGAGCGTGAGTGTCAGCGCGGAACGGCAGCGTGTGGTGACGGAGACGCGCACGTCCGTCATCTCGGTGACGGCCAAGGACATCAAGCAGATGCCTGCCATCGGCGGAACCGCCGACTTCGCGCAGTACCTGCAGATCCTGCCCGGCATCGTCTCCACCGGCGACCAGGGGGGACAGCTCTACATCCGCGGCGGCACACCCATCCAGAACATGCTGCTGCTCGACGGCATGCTGATTTACAACCCGTTCCATTCCATCGGTCTTTTCTCCGTCTTCGACAGCGACATCATCAGTTCCGCCGACGTCTATACCGGCGGTTTCGGCGCAGAGTTCGGCGGCCGTCTCTCCTCCGTGATGGACATCCGCACCCGCGACGGCAACAAGAAGCACATCTCCGGCAAGGTCGATGTCAACACGTTCGGGGCGAAGCTGCTGTTGGAAGGACCCTTCATCAAGCTGCGGGAGGACCGCGGCGCCGCCCTCAGCTACATCCTCTCCCTGAAAGGCTCCTACCTCGAACATTCGTCGAAAGTTTTCTACCCCTACATTGAGCAAGGACTTCCCTACAACTATCTTGACCTCTACGGAAAGATTTCCCTCACCGGAAAGACCGGCACGAAGCTGAACCTGTTCGGCTTCCGTTTCGACGACAAGGTGAACTACTCGGACGTGGCCACCTATCACTGGAAGAACTGGGGCGCGGGCGCCAACTTCCTGATCATCCCTGGCAAGGCTCCGATGATGATCGAGGGCACCGTCGCCTACACCAACTACCGCACTTCTTTGGACGACAAGGCCTACAAGCCCATCATCGACCCTGCCACCACCGGAAAGGACACCAATGCCCGCCAGAGCACCCTGTCTGCCTTCAACGTGAACCTGAATTTCTCGTACTATATCGGCAAGAGCCTCCTTTCGCTGGGTGCTGAAGTGGTCGGCTACACCGCCCGTTACATCTTCTACGGCAACCGGTCAGCTTCCAGCATCCACAAGACGGTGGACTACACCACCGATGTCGGCCTTTTCGCCAAATACAAGTACAACTACCGCGACAAGCTGCTGATCGAACCGAGTTTCCGCCTGCAATACTACGCCTCCCTCAGTGTGGCATCGCCCGAACCGAGACTGTCCCTCAAATGGAACATCACGCCGAACATCCGTCTGAAATTAGCGGGCGGCCTCTATTCACAGAATTTCGTCGCCGCCACCTCCGACCGCGACGTGGTCAACCTTTTCTCCGGATTCCTCTCCTCCCCTGCCGGTCTGCCCGACACCACGGTGCTCGGCAAGGAGGTGCGTTCAAGCCTTCAGAAGGCACAGCACATCATCCTCGGTCTGGAACTGGACGTCATCCCCTACACCACCATCAACATCGAAGGGTATTTCAAGAATTTCTCGGTACTCACCTCCCTCAACCGTTACAAGATGTTTGATGCCGATCCCGACTACATGTTCGAGGCGGGCAAGGCGTACGGCGGTGACATCACCGTTGATTTCAAATACAAAGGTCTGTTAATCAAGTGTGTCTATTCCCTCGGTTGGGTCAACCGTTACGACGGCAAGATCCACTACAAACCGCATTACGACCGTCGCCACAACGTGAACCTGCTGGCCTCCTACGGTTTCGGCAAGCGGCGCAGCTGGCAGATTGACGTGCGCTGGAACTTCGGCAGCGGCTTCCCCTACACCCAGACCCAGAGCTACTACGGCAACCTCGACGCCAGCTCCTTCAACATCGACTACATCACCGCCAACGAGGGGCTGAACTTCATGCTTGCCGACTATAACGGCGGACGGCTGCCCAACTATCACCGTCTGGACATCAGTGCGAAGAAGGCCTTCCACATCGGCGAGCGCCACACCATTGAGGCCAGCGTGGGTGTCACCAACGTTTACAACTACAAGAACATCTTCTATCAGGACCGTATCACCAACAAGACCATCTACCAGCTCCCCATCCTGTACAGCATCGGTTTGAGCTGGCATTTCTAAAGACCTGTCACCGTGGACAAAAAACATATTTTCACCTATACCGCAGCCGCTGTCGGTTGCGTCGCGCTGATTACGCTGGTCGTCCTCACCTGCGTGCAGAATCATGCTTTGGCAAAAGAGAACGAGACTCTGAAAGAGGCGAACCACTACTGCAACGTGCTTGCCCCTCCCCCGCTTCCTGATTCACTGGACTTTATGGGCGAACGAGTGCCCTTGGAAGACCATTCGGTACGCGAGTCGCTCGACCGCGAGCTGACGGCCATCTGCTACCAGCACTCCACCACCCTGCTGTGCCTGAAACGTTCGGGACGCTATTTCCCTGTCATTGAGAAGATACTGAAGGAGGAAGGGCTTCCAGAGGATTTCAAGTACCTGTGTGTCACCGAGAGCAGCCTGTCGAATGCCATTTCTCCGGCCAAGGCCGTGGGTTTCTGGCAGTTCCTGCAGAGTACGGCGCAGAGCTACGGGCTCGAAGTGCGCGAGGAGGTGGACGAACGGTACAATGTGGAAAAGGCCACCCGCGCCGCCTGCAAGTACCTGCGGGGCTCGAAGAACCGGTTGGGTTCGTGGGCCTTGGCCGCAGCCGCCTACAACATGGGCGAAAACGGCGTCGCCAACAACATCGCCACACAGTCGGTGCAGACCTACTGGGACACCTACTTCAACCCCGAAACGGCACGGTACGTCTTCCGCATCCTCGCCTACAAGCTGGTTTTTGAGAACCCGCACATCTACGGGGTGCAAATCACCGAACAGGAAAAGTACCAGCCCATCGCATACCGTACAGACACCATCACCGCCTCCGTTCCCGACTGGTACCAATATTGCAAAAAGCAGGGAATCACCTACAAGCAGTTCAAGGAGTTCAACCCGTGGTGCCGTGCCAAAAAGCTGACCGTTTCCAACGGAAAGACCTACATCATCCAAATTCCCACCGAAAAATAAACACCCCTCACTCGCAGCCTCAACGACATGGCAGAAGACAAACTGACAATTACCGGAGCAAGAGAGAACAACCTGAAAAACGTTTCCGTGCAGATGCCGCACCACAAGCTGATTGTGGTGACGGGCCTGAGCGGCAGCGGCAAGTCTTCGCTCGCTTTCGACACCATCTACGCCGAAGGGCAGCGGCGCTATATGGAGACCTTCTCCGCCTACGCCCGCCAGTTCATCGGCAATTACGAGCACCCCGACGTGGACAAGATCACGGGACTGAACCCCGTCATCGCCATTGAGCAGAAGACCACCAACAAAAACCCACGCTCCACCGTTGGCACCATCACCGAGATTTACGACTTCCTGCGCCTCCTTTTCGCCCGCGTCGCCGACGCCTATTCCTACGTTACCGGCGAGAAGATGGTCCGATACACCGAATCGGAACTGATTGACAAGCTGTTGGATCTTTACAAAGACAAAGACATCACCATCCTTGCACCTGCGGTGAAGCGACGTAAGGGCCACTACCGCGAGCTTTTCACCGAAATCCGCAAAAAAGGGTTCTCCAAAGTCCGCGTGGACGGCTTGGTCTGCCAGCTGACACTGAACATGGCCGTGGATCGCTACAAAGTGCATGACATCGAGATTGTCATCGACAACATGACGGTTCGCGAAAGTTCCAAGATGCGTTTGATCAACAGCTTACGTTTGGCGTTGAAGCACGGAAAAGGCTCCCTGTTGGTGTTGGACAACGCCTCGGGCGTCACCAAGAACTTCAGCAAGTATCTGATGTGCCCCACCACCGGCATCTCCTATCCAGAGCCGGAACCCAACACCTTCTCGTTCAATTCGCCTTACGGCGCGTGCGAACGTTGCAACGGTCTCGGCTACGTGGCGGAGGTGGATATGTCCAAAATCATCCCCGATCCGACCAAATCCATCCGGAACGGCGGTATCGTCCCTATCGGAAGTTACAAGAACAGTCAGATTTTCAGACAGATAGAAGCACTTGGCGAGAAATTCCATTTTTCCATTGACGATCCGGTGGGCGAACTGCCCGACGACGTGCTGAACATCATCCTGTACGGTACGGAAGAGCCCGTCAAAGTAAAGCGCGAGATTTCCGGCCTCGCGCCCGCCACCACCCATTACGAGGGTATCGTCAACTTCATCAAGAACTTTGATGCCGACAGCGCCCCCGCCGCCATCCGCAAATGGATCCAGAGTTTCATGAACGAAATCCCCTGCCCCGAATGCAACGGCAACCGTCTCAAGAAGGAGTCGCTGCATTTCAAGATTGGAGGAAAGAGCATTTCCGACCTCGCACGGATGGACATTTCCGACCTCATAAAATGGGTGGACGAATGTCCCAAGCATTTGGACGAGAAGCAGAAACGCATTGCCCACGAGGTGCTTCGCGAAATCCGCTTCCGGTTGGGGTTCTTGGAGGATGTGGGCATCCAGTACCTGTCGTTGAACCTGCCGTCCAAGGCACTTTCAGGCGGTGAGGCCCAGCGCATCCGCCTGGCCACACAGATCAGCTCCCGTCTGGTGAACGTGCTTTACATCTTGGACGAGCCGAGCATCGGGCTGCACCAGCGTGACAACCACCAGCTGATTGAAGCGCTGAAGCACCTGCGCGACCTCGGCAACTCCGTCATCGTGGTGGAACACGACCGCGACATGATGCAGGCGGCGGACTACATCGTCGATATCGGGCCGGCGGCGGGCGTCCACGGCGGCGAGATTGTGGCGGCAGGCACCTACAAGGAGATACTGAAGTCGAAGACGCTGACGGCGCAATACCTCAGCGGCAAGAAAAAGATTTCCGTGCCGAAAGTGCGGCGCGAGGGCAACGGCCTGTCGCTCACCATCACCGGGGCCACGGGCAACAACCTGAAGCACGTCTCCGTCACCTTCCCGCTCGGGCTGTTTATCTGCGTCACCGGCGTTTCGGGCAGCGGCAAATCCACCCTCATCAACGAGACGCTATATCCGATTCTGAACCACCACTTCTACCGTGCCGAAAAGAAGCCGCTCCCCTACCATGAGGTGGAGGGACTGGAGAATATTGACAAAGTGATCGAAATCAACCAGCAGCCGATCGGCCGCACGCCGCGGTCGAACCCCGTGACCTACATCGGTGTCTTCGACCTCATCCGCCAGCTTTACGCCGAGCTGCCCGAGTCCAAAATCCGGGGGTACAAGCCCGGACGCTTCTCCTTCAACGTGGTGGGCGGACGCTGCGAGGAGTGCGGCGGCGGCGGACTCAAAGCCATCGAGATGAACTTCCTGCCGGACGTCTATGTCACGTGCGAGGCGTGCGGCGGAAAACGTTACAACGACGAGACGCTGGAAGTGCGGTACAAGGGGAAGTCCATCAATGACGTATTGGAGATGGACGTGACGGAGGCCGTCGAATTTTTTGCCAACATTCCGGCCATTGCCGACAAGCTGCGCACCCTCTGCGACGTGGGGCTCGGCTACATCAAGCTGGGGCAGCCCTCCACCACCCTTTCCGGCGGCGAGGCCCAGCGCATCAAGCTGGCCGCCGAACTCTCCAAAAAAGACACCGGCCGCACTTTCTACATCCTTGACGAGCCGACAACAGGTCTTCATTTCGAGGACATCTACATATTATTAAATGTACTGAACAAACTGGTGGACCGCGGCAACACCATCCTCGTCATCGAGCACAACATGGACGTCATCAAGATGGCGGACTGGGTCATCGACATGGGACCGGAGGGCGGACGTAACGGCGGCGAGATCATTGCAGAAGGAACCCCCGAGGCCATTGTCTCCGACGGCATCGGCTACACGGCGAAGTTCCTTAAAAAGGAAATCTGAAAATTGAAAACTGAAAATTGAAAACTGAAAATCAAAGAATGCGAACGAAGTGAGCAAATGGTGAGCGAAGCGAACCCAAATGCGAGCGATAGCGAGCCCAAATGCGAGCGATAGCGAGCCCAAATGCGAACGCAGTGAGCAAAAATCTAAAAAATAAAAAACCATGTTAGTCATCGGAATTGCCGGTGGGTCCGGTTCGGGAAAGACCACCGTAGTGAAAAAAATCATTGAGTCCATCCCGCAGGAGAGTGTGAGTGTGATCTCGCAGGATGCTTATTACAAGGACAATGGCGTGCTCACGCAGGAGGAGCGGGAGGCCATCAACTTCGACCATCCGTCCGCCATTGAGTGGCCGTTGCTGACGCACCATATCGAGGAGCTGAAGGCGGGCCGCAGCATCGAGATGCCGACCTACTCGTACGTCACCTGCCGCCGCGGGAAGGAGACCATCCCCGTCATGCCGTCGGAGGTGATCATCGTGGAGGGCATCCTCATCTTCACCGACCCCGACTTGGCGAAAGTCCTTGACCTGAAGGTATTTGTGGACACCAGTGCCGACGAGCGGCTCATCCGCATCATCCAGCGCGATGTAAACGAGCGCGGCCGCGGCCTCGACAAGTCCATCCGCCACTACCTCACGTACGTCAAGCCGATGCACGAGATCTTCATCGAGCCGTCCAAACGTCTGGCGGACATCATCATCCCCGTCGGCGGCGACAACGAAAAGGGTATCGACATCCTGACCTCCAAAATCAAACAGACGCTGAAGCTGGTGTAAGGTAACTACACACATATTTCAGTTTTTGTAATATCTTTGCCGCCGAAAGTTCACCACTTGGTGGCCCACTACTTAGTAAACTTTATAATTTTCACTTTTCCATTTTCAATTTTCAGTTTTTTAATATCTTTGCCGCCGTAAACTCTCCTAGTTATGGATGCCGAAATGATCAAAACCATTCAGGACTATTTCAAAACCCAGCCCGTGCTGAAGGCATGGCTGTTCGGTTCGTACGCCCGAGGCGAGGAAACGCCCGACAGCGACGTGGACATCCTGGTGGTGTTCGATCAGAAAAAGGGAAATGGTGTGAGTTTGTTGAAACATATTTCCATTGCATTGGGACTTGAGGACGTTTTAAGAAAAAGAGTGGATTTGATTACAGAAGGAACGCTTCTCCCATTTGCAAAGACAACAGCTGACAAAGACAAAATTTTGATTTATGAGAAGTATGCTTGAAAAATTATATTACTATGCCTAAGATTTTTGAATATTTTGGATTGATTTTCTACTTTTATTCCAATGAGCATGAACCAATTCATGTACACGTTAAACATGGAGACAAGGAAAGTATTTTCGAGCTGATCATGATGGATGGTGAGTTGGAAAGAATTGACATTAGGGAGAAGGCCGGTGTAGAGCCTTTAACAAGTAAGGATCAGAGAACCGTGGAAGTTTTTATTAGAAAATACAGTAAAAACATCATCCAGAAATGGGTAAAATTCTTTGTGATGAAACAACAGGTAAAGAGCACCAACATTACCACTAAATTATAATTATGGAAACTCCTCTTTTTATCGTAAAGGCAACGGATGCGGGCGACCTGCGAATACAATTGGTATTCAATGACGGTGGATCTTCCATAGTGGACATTGGCGACTTCATACGCCGTCATCCACATCCGCAGTACAACAAGTACCTTGACCCAAAAAAGTTCCGCACGTTCACCATTGAGGGTGGCAACGTGGTATGGGGCCGCAACTGGGACTTGATATTCCCTGTAGAGCAATTGCGTGCAGGATATTTGGAATAAAAAACCTTTTACCTCTTACCTTCTACCTGACAAACTTGCAACTTTATAAACTTTTAAACTATATAAAC
>Ga0310696_10007171_pt1 | contig 13133 bp, 13 predicted proteins | sample AusTroGonzalo_MG_4_FD_203885 | JGI IMG/M metagenome (GOLD analysis project Ga0310696, IMG submission 203885) | Bovine rumen microbial communities from tropical cattle in Woodstock, Queensland, Australia - Gonzalo_02 (v2) (version 2) | ecosystem: Host-associated > Mammals > Digestive system >... | reverse complement strand
CTTACTCCTGCTGGCCTGTTTGATTATATGTGGGGATTGTATGAGGACCTTTATGACAGTGCCCTGCTGGCGGGTGACCTTTTTCATGAACTGAAAGACCTTTTTGAACTCAACAAGGAGCTGAATTTTGTACGTGAGTTCAATGCGCTCAACCTGACTCACTATAATGACTGGATGGTGCTGGTATGCTTGTGTAATCTGCTTGTAAACAAGGATGATGATGAGGTCAATTACGGTCAGATAGAAGATATATATCGTTCCAAGGGTGACTTTTATGATGATAAAGCGGCTTTCCGTGACGGCAGTCACAACCTTATGCAGCTTGGTCTGGTAGAACACGCGTGCGATGATGGAATAGCCAATACAAACCAGATACATCTTACCGGTAAGGCCAAGGTTATTCTGCTGTCCGATTTTCATATCCGCCGCAGTGAAATGACCATGAACGGGCTGATAAAACCGGATACCCTTGCTCAAAAAACGCTGTTCTATACAGAAAATAACGCCCGGCATGTAGATGAGCTGCGCACATTCCTTATGCAGGACCGATACACGCAAATCAGTGCCCGCATGAAAGAGAGCGGATTCCGCAACGGATTTGCCTGCCTGTTTTACGGTGCTCCGGGCACAGGCAAGACTGAGACCGTATATCAGCTAGCCCGGCAGACAGGCCGCAGCATCATGGCGGTAAATATTCCTGACATAAAGAGCAAGTGGGTGGGAGAGTCGGAGAAAAACATAAAGGAGGTGTTTGACCGCTACCGCCTGGCAGTACAACGTTCTGATTTGGCTCCCATACTGCTGTTTAATGAGGCAGACGGCATTCTGGGAATCCGTCAGGAGGGGGCGCAGCGTGCCGTTGACAAGATGGAAAACAGCATACAGAACATAATACTGCAGGAGATTGAGAACCTGGACGGCATACTTATTGCCACCACCAACCTTACTCAGAATCTGGATCAGGCCTTTGAGCGCCGTTTCCTGTACAAGATATGTTTTGACCGCCCCGATGCCGCAGTACGTGAAAAGATATGGCACACCATGATTCCCAGCCTATCTGACCGGGATTGTGCCGCTCTTGCATCGGCCTATGATTTATGCGGCGGCCAGATGGAGAACGTGGCCCGCAAATACTCAATCAACTCAATCCTTTACGGCAATGAAAAGCCGACCATGGATATACTTAGCGACTACTGCAAGGCCGAGCGTCTGGAAGGCTGCACAACACATAAAATAGGATTCTAAACTTGTGTGTTTCCTATTGACATTTGTGATACTTTTTTTTAAATTTGCGAAACATATATTACCTAATTACGGACTATTGTTAGCTTATGGCTAAAGAATTACAATTCAAATTGTCGGGTGCCGACTATTCTGCTGCACCCGTAAAGCTGGAAAGGAAAAAGATTTATGGTTGGACAGACACTGTAGCCACAGACCGCAGCGGTGAGGTCTGCCAATCGGCATACCTTTCACCCGATGATTCCCTGATTATACCATCAGGAGGTTTAAAACAAGCAGTTGTTGACAGCAATGGTCGTTGGCTGGACAAGACAGAACTGAAGGCTTTCAGCGAGGATGGTGCGCAGGAACTGCCCGTTCTGCCGTCATCTTTCGATGCGCCTATTGAGCTCAAGACCAAAGCTACGGCGCAGGAGTTCCTGGACAATGACTGGGAGTCAGTATATCAGCTGGACAACCCTGATCTGGCCGCCGCTGTGGGCAATGACATCTTTAAATTTGAATTCAGCTATCGCGGAGGCACCAACCATAATGACGGCTACCTGATGAACACTCCCGGTGGTCTGTTCCTGTTTGCAGGTGACAAGCAGGAGTTCCCGTTAGTTGCTCTGGCCGATGAAACCACCATTGATGATACAGAGGAACCTGTAGAAGAGAGCATTGACGAACTTGATTTCAGCATGTTCTAAAAAAAAAGAAACGCCTTATGAGAAAGATAAATATATCCAATGAGAGCAAGCGTGATGCCGAAGTGGCATTCGGAACAAGTTTTCATCGCCCTTCGCCAGTTTTCAAGACAACCAAGGGCGGCAGTTCCTTCTCGCAGCGCAATATAAAGGCCACAATGGCCACATCCGATGATATACTTATAGAGAAGTTCGGAGCAGCTCTGGCCGATGAGCTTGTAAAGGCTGATCCTGAGATTGATATGGAAATCTTTGGCCGCAAGGTGGAAAGCGTAAAGAAAGTCTATCTTACCTCAAAGGGAAAAGTGGCATACGGAGTAAGTCTGAATGAGCACGTTTTCCTGGCAGACGGTACAGAGAAAGAGGTGCGCCCGGAAACTGACACACAGGCCAACATAGCCCAGGACGGCGTGCCAATACGCTGGACCGGCAAACTGATTCCCCGTGACAAAGCCATGCGTATGTTCATGTTCAAAAAGAGTTATCAGATACAGCACGTGAATGGTCTGACCTATGATTTCCTCTTTGATATGGCCAAGAAACTGGCCGATGCCGATTCCATGATGCTGGTGGGAGGTGGCCCCAAGGGCATTGACCCCGTAGTAATGGCCAATGGCGGAACCCCATACCGTGCCTTCCTTGAAGGCCGCGTGGATGGTGATAAATACGCCCTCATCCTGCGACTCACCAACATGGAGTTGAAGTCAATCTAAAGCAACAAACTTATGGAACAGAAATATATACAGACAGCCATCAACTACAAGAAGAATATTGCTGGTCATTTTGTGTTGGTTGAAGGTGCCAAGCTTATGCAGCGCATAGCTGGCGAGCGTTTAAGTGTAACCCGTAAGATAGACGGCCATCTACAGGTTGTGTTCTATGAGCAGGGAAAGGCGTTCATGCTTAACTCAAGCGGCAGGCAGAAGGCCGAATCGCTCAAGTGCCTGGACGTATTTGCCGCCTCATTGAAAAAGGCGGGAGTAAAGGGTGCGGTTATTGCCGCAGAGCTGTATCTGCCTGCAGACCGCCCACGCTGCAGCGATGTGGTGTCGGCTCTGGCAGATCCCAAGAAGGCCGATAAACTGTGTCTGGCTCCGTTTGACATAATAGAGCTTGATGGAGCAGCCTGGAAGGCAGAGCATTTTGCCGACACGCATAATAAGCTGTGTGCAATCTTCCAGGATGAGCAGGTACGCCCGGTACAGATGCGTAACGCATCATCGGCAGCCGAAGTCCAGGAGATATATAATGAATGGGTTGAGAAAGAAGATGCCGAAGGCCTTGTGATACACAGTGAAGGCCCCATAATATGGAAGGTAAAGCCCCGTCATACAATCGATGCCGCCGTAATAGGTTACACTACAGCAGACCGTGGAATACGTGACCTTATGATGGCTGCGCGCCGTCCTGACGGTCTGTTCCAGATGTTTGCCCTTGGATCATCGGGCCTTACAGACCAGGACCGTTCAAGCATAGCAGACCGCTTGGCCAAGACCCATGTGGAGTCACAGTACGTACTGTCCGACTCACGCGGCATAGCATACCAGATGGTAAAGCCGGAACTGGTGTTTGAAATAAGCGTGATAGAGTTAGTGGCACGCGGCAATGATGACAAGATCAAGATGAACCCGCTGCTGCGTTTTGATGACAATCAAGGCTGGCTGCTGGAGGGCTCTGTTCCCGGAGTAAGCGCCCTGGGCGTTGTATTTGAGCGCGAGCGTACAGACAAGAAACCCACTGAGACAGACATACGCATATCACAGCTTACAGACCTCTGTCCCTTTGAGGAGCCCGAGGGCGGCACCATGAAACTGGAGGCAAGCAAACTGCTGGAACGCCGCGTGTTCCGCAAGACATCGGGTGAGAAAGTAATGCTACACAAGTTCCTGCTGTGGAAAACCAACAAGGAGCAGACCGGTCGCTATCCGGCCTACATAATCTTCCACACAGACTTCAGCTCCGGCCGCAAGGATATGATAAAGCGCGATATGCTCTACTCCAACGACGAGAAGCAGATCCGTGAACTGCTTGCCGCAGAGATAGCTGATAATGTGAAGAAGGGTTGGGATGAAGTGTAATCAGTAAGTATGGCAAAGAAAGTAATCATAGAATCCGTTGAAGAACGGAAGGATCGTATCAAGGGGTACTTGAACGGGGAGGATCCGGTGGTTCGTTTTGTTGATGGAAACGGGATGGGACTCAGGCACCTTTATAGTGAGGAGGTGGTTTTGCCGCCGGAGTATGATTATGTTGAAGAGCCCACAAGAGATATTGTCAAAGTCAGAAAGGGGCACCGCAAGTATGGATTTGTTCATGTAAGCGGTAGAATTATAACACCGTGTATATATGACCGTGCCGATATCTTTTCTGATGGCCGTGCCTGTGTGGAAGAGATTGGCCGATTCTGCGGCTTTATCAACGAGGAAGGTAAGGAAATAATATCTCTTCGTTTGGAGGATTATCGGCGTACACTGCCCAGTGGAGCCATACAGTACCTGCCCGTGTTTGAAAACGGCAGGGCGATTATTGTCAAGAATGGACTGGAGGGTATAATAGGTCTGTATGGTCAGGAAATAATTCCGTGCCAGTATGAGGATATCCGCCGCTGCAACACCTATGGTTGGACCCTGCGTATGGACCAATTATGTGGATTTGCTTTCAATAACGGTAGAATCATTATTCCCTGCAAGTATCAATTTGTGAGATTAATTACGTGTGATGGGCCATATCCTGAGCAAGTCTTTATAGTAGGAAATGATGGAAAGAAAGGGCTACTGGATATAGAAGGCAAGGAATTGCTGCCACTTGAATATGATTCTATTGAACCTTTTGAAGACAGATTCCACCCGGAAACGATTGTAAAGTTTCAGGAATGCCATAAGAAAACCAATGGCTTGCTCAAGGTAAAGGTGAATGGAAAGGTGGGCGTTGCTACCGGCCAAGGCGTTATCCTAATTAAACCCCAATTTGATGACGTTGATGTGATAAGCTGGGATGATGAGAAACCTATTGTGCGGCATTTCATTACATCGGCCATAAAGACTAAACTCAATTACAAGTATGGAGCGGTTGCTCTTGACGGCAGTGAGATAATTGCTCCCAGTCTGGACCCGGTTGGAGTAAGTCAATGCCTTAAAACTCCATCAGAGTCTTTTATACGCACCCAATACTCTTATGATGATTTCTTGTACCATGATAAAGAATCAGGCTTGTATGGAATCCGCAAACCTACAGGTGAAAAACTCACGGAACCTAAATACAAGCAGCAACCATATCCCCTTATGTCAACTAATGGTAGGTATTTTGTACAGGTTGAAGTAAGACCCGATTATCACACTAGGATGTTCGGACTGGTTGATGATAAAGGCGTTGAGGTAATGCCCTGTATCTATGACGATGGCTTGCACCCCATTGATGGGTTAATCTTTGCCAAGAAAAAGAATAAGGCCGGCGTCTTCACACTTGACGGTGAGCCGATAATCAAGTGCGCCTGGTGGAGATGCTCATCGGAAGTATCCGGGACTATCTGGGTCGAGAAAAAAAACACCTGTGCTTTGTTTACCCGTTCAGGTGCAATTGTCGTAGAAGAAGGCCCATATGACAGGTGTTCTCCCTCTATCGACGGCTTGCTTGAATTGCGTACATCTGATAACAGTGAATGGTATTATATGGATCTTTGGGGTAATAAAACTGCAAAAAACTGAATTGTATGGCAAAATACGAGATTAAGGACGGAGTGGGGATCATCCCTGATGGCGTGAAAGTAATAGAGAATGATGCCTTTAAAAAATGCGCGGAACTGAAGAGTATTGTTATACCTGATTCGGTGACGAAAATAGGATATGATGCATTCTATGATTGCGCCGGTCTGGCAAGCATAGTTGTATCAGAAGGCAACAAGGTCTATGATTCCCGTAATGGTTGTAATGCCATTATAGAGACTGCAACCAATCGGCTTATTGTGGGATGCAAGAATACCATAATCCCTAACTCGGTTACGGCGGTTGGTGATTATGATGTCGAATGGGGCATAGAAATGGCAGCATTCAGGGGTTGCACAGGTCTGACAAGCATAGTCATACCCGAATCGGTAACGGAAATTGGAGGCGCATTCCGTGGTTGTACCGGTCTAAAGTCCATATCTATTCTTGGACCTGTTAAGAAACTGAGAGATATTGTTTTTACAGGTTGTACAGCCCTGGAAACGGTGACATTTGGTGCCTGCATCAAGAAAATAGAAGAAAAACATGTGTTTGCAGACTGCAAAGGGCTGAAGGTGATCAACGTGCCTGCCAAAAAGGCCGATTACTATAAGAGCCGTCTGCCGGAGAAACTGCATCCACTCATTGTGGAGCTTCCAGCTGAAAAGAAGGTGAAGAAATAGAACTGTCTAACAAGGATTGGTAGAGGTTGTTTTGAGCATTGTTCCAGTTTGACTGAGGTGTTAATCCCGTTTTCCGGATTTGGGTTTCTCATATATCTATAATACAGATATTGACACTATGTAAGTGGAGAATATTATCATTTATGATTGATATTGTAACTACTTTGAGGGTAAATGACATGGACGAGTACAAGCGCGTCCTTGAATTTGTTAATCCCGATCCCGTTGGCGCGTCTTTTGATACAGACCCGGAAACACTCTCTTTCTCGTGGTCTGGAGCGGACGGCCGTTCCATGGCAAGTGCGATTGCCGAAGAGGTTGCAGAGCACTTCACAGACATTATCTTTCATATTTGCTGGCATTGTATTGACACGGATGATTTCACTTTCGGCATGACTGAAAACGGAGTGATAAAGAGGCTGGAGATGAGCCGGGAGATGCGTGAAACCATAAACGAGATGCTGCATTACGGCGTTGACGTTGATCCGTATGTGGGCCCAACTAAGGATAACTATCATCAATTGCAGCTCTGTCGCTGGGATGATGCTATGGAGAACATCAAAGATGGCGGAAATCTGCTCAAGATCGCGTCATTACAGATAAAGGACTTGGAGGAATTCCGCCGGGTGTTGGACTATGTCAAGCCGGACGAGACGGAGACCGCCCCACAGGACCGCGAGGAGTACGGGCAAGTGACTGACTATGTTGCAACACTTTCAGGAGCCGAGCGTTGCGCCTGGATGACAAGGCATTGCAAACGCCTCAATGTGGAGTTTTACGTAGATCCCGATAAGCAGACACTTTCCTGGTCCGGTCAATATGCTATGGGAGATTGGGCTAAAGAGATATTAGAACTGGTTGTCGCCCGGTTCCCGGAGATTGAATTCCGTGTCAGTCTCCTGGAAGATCCCCACGGTCAGTATTCCATAGATTTTGGCATTTCGGAGCAAGGAAAGATCAAATGGCTGGACGTGAGTTATGATGTAGTGGAAATGTATAGACTGGGAATTGATGTGGATCCTTATGAGGGCCCAACTCCGGAGAACATTCGCCAATTAAAAGTGCACCGTTGGAATAGGGCGATAGCGGAAATAAAGGATGTGCGGAGACCTCATTTTGTTTCGTTGCAGGTGGAGAATCACGATGAATACCTGCGTGTCCTGGAGTTTGTTACTCCCGACGAGTCTGACCGGAATCCCCAGGACGGTGAAGAGTTTGGTCAAGTTAATGACTATTTGGATACGCTCTCCGGGACCGAACGTTGTGCCTGGATGACAAGGCACTGTGCCCGTTTATTCCTGTCATTCAGCAAGAATGAAGAGAAACTTCAACTGTTATGGTCGGGTCCTGAAGTATTTGAGGCAAAGGTTCTACATGATATAGCCCGACTGATAGTCGCCCAGTTTCCGGACATCAAATTCCGCATCTGCGTGAATTATTACGAAGCTTCTTTCGCCCGGTCCGAAAACGGTGACTTCAAGTGGTTGGAATTGAGCCGGGAGGAACAACAACGCATGTTGGATGAGGTTCGTGATTTAATCCTTGAAGATAACTCTGTGGATTTACCGTTTTAACTAACAAAAAAATGATGAAACTGACAATATCTGCAACCGGTGGTCGCGCTCAGGAGTGCCTCCACTTTTACGAGATTGATAAGGAAATAGTGTCTCGCGTAAAAAAACTGATAAAAGATGAGGAGTATGATGAACTCTCTCACATTCTTTTTGACCTTGACGATGATTGTAGGGAGGTGTTTAATCTTTGGGGCGATGACGATGAAACGGTTGAATACACGTTGGAAGATGCCGAGGGAAATACAGTTGATGAGGGAGAGCATCAGATCAGCGAGGAAGTGTTTGATGCCGGCGGCGATCTCTATATTGACAAAGACAAACACCCCAAGTATCTGCTTATCCGCCGCGACACCTTGAAGCGTGCATTTGCCATGTTTGAGGTGGATGATGACTTCAGTATGGAGGACTGCGAGTTCCCCAATTGCCATCCGTTTGATAGCGCAATTCTCTGGCCAGGCTATATTGGTGACACGGTTACCAGTATCAACGGCCCGATAAGGTGTCATGACAAGACCTATTATGCGGAGACAGATGACAATTTTGGCGACAATGGAGACACAGATTTCATCCTCTACGAGTTTAATGAATTTGCCGGGCACTATAAGGAACTGGCATCGACACTCAATGCGTCAAGTGAAGAGCATGATGAAGAACTTGTAGAAGAAAAGGTTGCTGATACGCCAGGTAGTATAGAGTTTATTGATGGTTTGCCTATGATTGAGGCTGCCAACAAAAAGGAGTTGGAAGAGATAATTGCAGGAATGTCAGAGCGTCCTGCCAAGTTTGCCGTGAAAATCCCAGAGTCTATTGCGTTAATTAGAGATTATGCATTCTATGGTTGCACAGACCTGACGAGTGTCATCATTCCCAATTCCGTAAAGGAAATAGGTTCAGCTGCATTCTGTGAATGTACAGGCTTGACAAACATAGTCATTCCTGATTCGGTGACTAAAATTACGATGTCAGCATTCGATGGTTGCAATGGCCTGACTAGCATCGTTGTGTCAGGAGGCAACAAGGTTTATGACTCCCGTAATGGTTGTAATGCCATTATAGAGACAGTAAGCAATAAATTAATAGCTGGTTGTAAGAACACCGTTATCCCTGATTCGGTGACAGAAATCGGTTGGAATGCATTCAAAGGTTGCACAGGCCTGACGAGCATAAAAATTCCAGACTCTGTAAAAGTAATTGATCAGTATGCATTCAATGGTTGTACAGGTCTGACGAGCATAGTCATTCCGGACTCTGTGACGAAAATAGGATGGTGTGCATTCGAAGGTTGCACAGGCCTTACAGATATCACTATCCCTGATTCGGTGACGGTAATAAAACATTATGCATTCCGAAATTGCACCGGCCTGACAAGCATAGTTGTGTCAGGAGGCAATAAGGTTTATGACTCCCGCAATGGCTGTAACGCTATTATTGAGACAGCAACAAATAAATTAATCTCAGGTTGTAAGAATACTGTCATACCTGATTCGGTGACTATAATTGAAGATAGAGCATTCTATTATTGCACAGGCCTAACAAGCATCGCCATCCCTGATTTGGTGACGGTAATCGGAGATTTGGCATTCAAAGGTTGCGCAGGCCTGAAGTCAATATCTATTCTTGGACCTGTTAAGATAATGGAAGATGATGTTTTTGCAGGTTGTACTGCCCTGGAAACGGTGACATTTGGTGCTGGAATCAAAAAAATAGGAGAAAGGGTGTTCTCAGACTGCAAAGGACTGAAGGTGATCAACGTGCCCGCCAAGAAGACCGACTACTATAAGAAACGTCTGCCGGAGGAACTGCATCAGCTCATTGTGGAACTAAAATAATAAATATTATGACACAAGCATTTATAGATTCACTTAATGGTAAAAGACTGTATATATCTTCATACGTTGAAGAAGGTGAACCTCATTTTGATGAACGTATAGTTCTTGTGTTTGAAGATGGTATTATTTACTATATCTCTGATGATAAATATGAACTTTGTTCAGTTGAAGACATTATAGTTGATGGATATAATGAGAATAAATTCAGATATAAGGTTGAAAGTGGTAAATTTGATATTGTAAGATTTAGCCAAGATATTATTTGTCATCTTCTTGAAAATGGAATGTTAGATATTCTTGATGAATGGCTGGATGATGAAGTGCCGCTGTATTGTATTTTACAAGATAATAATGATATAACTTATAAAGAACATGAACTTAAGCCTATGAGCTGGTGGGTTTAATATATTAATAACCAATTGCTTGAGAATGCCCTATGATTGATTTGTTATGCAGTAAAACGGGTCTGACGGCCTTGCTGTCGGGTGCTACCTATGACTTCTATGTAGATGATGGCCGGGACCGCATGGAAGCGCGCTTTCTATTCAGGCGTGCTGATGGTACCCGTGAAGGGAAAGAGGTCTCAGCAGATGAGCTGGCCGATGATCTGCTGTCGGGCAAAAAGATTCTGGTGTTTGATTATGGCGATACTGAAGCCGATGATTTTGGTGCGTGGTGCAAATGGGAGCGGTATCAGTGTTATCTGCATCTTGTAAGCCTTAAGGACATAAGGACCGCTTTTGAGGGTTTTCTTAGGCATGAGTATGAGCACGGTTGTTATGATGATCCAGTGGAGTGGTTTGAAAGGAGAATAGACTACTTCAATTCTGATGAATGGGACCACAGGTATGACTTTTTCATTATCACGCCAGAATGCATAGAGGCCATATGGCATGCCATACTCTGCCTGGGGGACAGCAAAGAAGCGGAGGGGTATATTAAATAGCTAATTATTAACTTAAATCAATAATCATTATGGAGTACGACAAAAACAAATTAAATGAACTATCCAATCAGATAAAAGCAAAGTTAATAGAGGCAGGAAAACAACGTTTTATTTTAAGAGTTGCATCTACAAATAGTGACTTATCAGATATTGATTATGAAACAATCAATCAAATAGTCGAGTTGTCATTAAATTACGACGCGTACTATGAAACCCGATTAGTCGATTATGATTGTGGTGGCTATGATAGGGTTTTGATACTTGATGGAGTTGTAATTGAAAATGACATTTTGTATTTCTATTTGACAGAAGTTGCAATGAGTAGTGACGGTGATGATGACAAACACACTGAGAAAGTAGATTTAGACGGACTATTAGATGAACGTAGTTGGTGGATGGCAGGCGGATCTCCTTTGTATGAATTTTGCCCAGATCAAGTATTGGAATATTACGTTAATCTTTTATCAGATGATGATGTAATAAATGAGATAGATAATATATAGGAACACCTATGATAGATTTGTTATGCAGTAAAACGGGTCTGACGGCCTTGCTGTCTAGTGCCACTTATGACGCATAGAGGCCATAAGGCATGCTATACTCTGCCTGGGGGACAGCAAAGAAGCGGCGGGGTATATTAATTAGCTATTTAAGATTCGTATGCTCCACTGGAACAAAATTAAAAACCCTTTCTGAGTATATTCAGAGAGGGTTTTTCTTTTTCTTGTGCAGAAAAAAGTTACACCAAAAATACATCACCCAAAACAATACATAAGAAAAAGGGGGGTGTTTTAGTCTTTATGCTGCATTATCTTATTCAGTTCTATTATATCATGGTAATCTGTGTCAAAAAAGTTAGATATTATATTTTCTAAACATTTTTCAACCATCTCTTTAGGACATTTGTTAATGATGTTTTCTATAGTGTTTTCTTTATAATAATTTAAGTCTTCTTCGTCACCATTTGAATATAAAAATCTTTCTGATACATCAAATAATAGAATGTCATCCTTTATCCTTAACTTTCTGGCATAGAGATATTTTTCTTCGGAATGACTAAATAATTCCATATTGAACATCAATCCTAATGCATGAGTATTATCACCACATTCAAGATATTCTTCATATTTTTCATCATCATCATCAATCATATCTTCACATTCTCCATCATCCCATCCATTATAGTCTTCTGTATATAAGACAAATTTATCAAAGCCATTTTCCTGCATCTTAGCTTTGATGTCATCACATAATTTATTGATTTTCTCCATACCATTAAGTTTTTATAGTTTCCACAAATATAGATTATTATTTGATTGGTAGGCTGTTTAATCAAAAATATGTTATCTTTGAGGAAACTTTAAAACTAACTAAAAACTTAATTACTATGTATGACAAAGATATTGCCCTAAAAATAGCAAAGATTATTCATGAAGCATACGAAGAATTTGAAGATGTTTATAACATATCAGGAGAACTAGAACATCATGCCCCAGATTCAGAATATGTTAAAGGATATAAGGATGCAATGGATGACTTTGACAAAGCATTTTTTGATTGGGTAGTTGAACCACTTGAGAATGAATTTGAATTTGATATTCGTGATTATAATTTTGATTAGAACAAGGTGCTATTGAGGTATTGGATCGACTTGAGAACTTTCTTGATGAAGAGATGATGTTGGAATACATGGATGAAGACGAAGAAGAATAAATAGTTTGGAAATAAGTTGTTTATATAAAGAACTGAACAATGTCCCAGTCAAATACGCCGGCTATTGTAAGGACAAAGGAAGACTTTGTTAAGCTTTGCGGACAGACCGGCATACCTAAAGATATATTTAATACTTTTGATGGTATGGATTTTGTGATTTTCTTGAATGAATTCAGAAGAATCACTCAGTCTGCGGTGCTCACAAGCGTTAAGTCTTATTCTTTTAAGTTTTATGCCCCCCGATGTTATAATAATTACATTGGCTATTGTGTTGACATACATAATGCTAAGTTAAAGATAAACAGAAACTGGCTGAATCAGGGAATGGATGAGGAATGGTGGAAAGAGAGGATTACCAAGATTATGATTCAGGTAGCTGATTGGGTTAAAAGAATTTTTTACATGAACGAATACGAGGAAAAGGCAGAACGACTGGCCATTATGCGCAAAGAATTGGATAAGAAAGGCATTGCATATATAGATGACGAGGAGTATCAGGCAGAGTACCGGCGAAAGCTTAAATATGAAGATTGAACTGACACAGCAAAGAGGTAACAGTTTAAATACAGTATTTTTTAAGATATGAAGATAGTTAACATTGATGCGCCCAAGCATCTTGCAGAAAAAATTGTAAATTTAGGAATTCCAGAGTTTATTATTGAAGTGGTTCGACCTTTAGATAGGGAATTCTATAATCATTTTTCTGATCATCAAATTATTTGCGGAGTTCATTCCCTGCATAATAATATTTCCCTACCA
>Ga0310696_10007170_pt1 | contig 13134 bp, 13 predicted proteins | sample AusTroGonzalo_MG_4_FD_203885 | JGI IMG/M metagenome (GOLD analysis project Ga0310696, IMG submission 203885) | Bovine rumen microbial communities from tropical cattle in Woodstock, Queensland, Australia - Gonzalo_02 (v2) (version 2) | ecosystem: Host-associated > Mammals > Digestive system >... | reverse complement strand
AATACGGATAGTATTTGCTTGGTCTGCAATAGCGCGGTTTATGCTTTGGCGTATCCACCAAGTTGCATAAGTTGAAAATTTGAAACCGCGTTTATACTCAAATTTTTCTACCGCTTTCATTAAACCCAGCCCGCCTTCTTGAATCAAATCGGAGAGTTCCAAACTTGAATTGACGTGCTTTTTAGCAATAGAAACCACCAAACGCAAATTAGCGCGTATTAATTTTACTTTATCTTGTAAAATGGCATTTTCAAAATTATCAATGCGCTCGTTTAAGATAGAAAAATCCTTTTCAGTCATCGGGATGATTTGCATTAACTTATCATAACGCCTTTGTATAAAGGACATATTTTCAATACTCTTTTCAAGTTGTTCGGCACTTTCGGCATGGGTCAAGGCAAGTAATTGCTTTTCCGTCATCTTCTTATTTTTGAATTGTTTTAAGGCCTTTTGCGCTTGGGCCAAAGGAATATAATAATTATCAAAACGTTCCATATCGTTTTTACAACTTGCAACTTTTTCCGCCAAATCTTTAATTTTATTTGTTAAACGTTTGATTTTATTTTGGTTCAAATTAAGTTTTGTTATGCAATCAACAACTTCTTTTTGTTTGGCTTGCAAAGAAGTTGTATATTTGTTTTCCAAAGCGGGGCTTAATTTGCCGTTTTTTAATTTCATCATTAGGGCGGTAATTTCCTTTTCGCGCTTTGCAATTAAGGTTGTGGCTTCTTTTAATTTGCGGCGCATATTGGCAAGTTCGCGGTCTGTTCGTTTACCGCGGGGCATAAGTTCTTTGGTGGTCATTTCATCTTGGTCAACAAGTTCTTCCCAAGAACATATTTCGCGCATAGTTATAGGGGAAGACAAAACAAGTTGCCTCAAATATTGTTCCCTATCGCGAATATTGCGCGCCAAAGTTATTTCCTCATCACGGCTTAAAAGCGGCACTTTACCCATTTCAGAAAGATACATCCTTATAGAATTTGATGCATCCATAACCGGCAAAACTGCTTCTTCCAAAGTTGCAGGCCTATCGTTTATGATTGAAGGGTCAAGTTTTTTATCATTTATAACGTCTATACCTAAGTCAACGAGGTCATTAACATCATCGGTATCCATATCCTCAGGTTTAGATATATCTTCATAACCTCTGTCTTTATCCATATCTGCGAATTCTTTTAATTTACTGTTCTTTGCCATATTTTACCGTTCCTTTTACTTTGACTTTAATTTTTTCTGTATTTCAATTTGTTCTTTTAACAGCGCCAAAGGGACTTGCCCCGGCCCGTAAGAACTTAACTGTTGTTGTAATTCTTTGTAGCGTTTTTGCAAATAAAATTCCTCAATCCTTTTTATAAGGTTTGGAATTTCCACTTTCGGTTTAAGGCCTTGCGGAATCTCTTTAACCAAAAGTTCTAAAATAAATTCTTTTAATTGCGGAAGTGCTTGGAGTAATTTTTGAGTTAAACCAAAGCCGTCAGCATTTTCACTATACAAAAGCGCCACATTTTTAAGTATAACCCCAACTTGCGTTTTTGACAAGGGGGTGTTTTGCAACTCATCACAAAGCCCGACGTAAGCAGGATATTTCAAAATTATTCTTAGTAAAGAAATTTCCGCCGGCAAAAAGCCCTTAAATAAATTTTCTTTTTTGACTTGCGGGGCGGCTGCCTCTTTATAAACTTTTTCTTTTGGTTTATTTTTCAAATTATCAAGCAAGATACTTTGTTCTATGCCAAGGCGGTTTGCGGCGAGGGCAAGCCACTCCGCTTTAATAATTTTATCTTGCTGACGGGCAATTATATCCATAATTTCAGTTGCAAATTCGGATTTCTCTTTTGCGGAAATTGTAGCCGCACCGTTCAAAAAACTATCTAATTGATAGGTAACAATATCTTTACCTGTTTGGGTAATTTGCTTAAAACTGTCTGCCCCGTATTTTATAATATATTCGTCTGGGTCTAATCCCTCAGGCAAAGTTGCTACGGTAACGTAAAACCCTTGTTCAAGCAAAATCAAAGCAGTACGTTTTGAAGCTTTTTGACCAGCTGTGTCCGGGTCAAATAATACGGTGGCAGTATCGGTATATCTTCTTAAAAGTTTTGCGTGGCCCTCATTAAAAGAAGTACCTAAAGGCGCAACGCAATTTGCTACCCCTGACTGATGGGCGGCAATAACATCCATATACCCTTCAAGCAAGACGGCGCGCCCCTCTTTCCTAATGGCAGGCGCCGCGAAATTCAGCGCATATAAAACGCGGCTTTTTGAGAATAAGATAGTATCGGGCGAATTTAAGTATTTTGGAATATTATCGTCAAGCACGCGCCCGCCGAAAGCCACCGTTTCCCCCCTATGGTTTAATATGGGGAACATCACACGGTTTTTGAATAAATCGTTTTTATTTGAGTTGACAAGCCCTGTTTTTTTAAGGTCCTCAATTGTAAAACCTGCTTTTAAGGCGGCGGCCGTTAAACCGTCAAAGAAACTTAAGCCAAGGGCAAATTTTTCCACTGTTTCTTTTGTTAAAGAGCGGCTTTTTATATAATTTCTTGCCTGAGCGCCGCGCTCGGAAAAAAGTTGTTTATGGTAAAACTCTTTTGCAAAATCCATAAGTTTATAGAGTTTTAGGCGTGCCCTTTCCTCTTCGGTCATAATTTCTTCTTGGTGCCAATCTATGCCTGCACGCTCTGCAAGTTTGCGCACCGCCTCATTAAAGGAAAGGCTTTCCATTTTCATTATAAAATCAAAGATATCGCCACCTGTTTGGCAACCGAAACAATAAAAGAGGCCTTTATCCGGGTTCATTGTAAAAGAAGGGGTTTTTTCTTTATGGAAAGGGCAGCATGCTTTATAATAAGTGCCGGCACGCTTTATTTCCGGAACATAATCCCCGACCAAATCAAGAATATCTACACTATCCCGAATTTGTTCAACGATATTTTGTTTCATAATATTTTTATAATGAAAAAGGCAAGTTTTTTAGGCACAATAGTCCGCCATAATAAACAGCGGACTATTGCACAAATAATGACTAAAAGCGTCTTCTTTTAGTTCTTCTCATTCTGCGCTGTGCTTCTTGAGATTTTAATTTTCTCCTTACGCTTGGGGGAACATAGGTTTCCCTTTTCTTAATTTCGCGCAAAATGCCATTTTTTTCGCATTCTCTTTTGAAGCGTTTTAATGCTTCTTCCAAATGCTCGGCATCACGAACTTTTACGAACACCATTACTTTTCACCACCTTTTGTTTGAAAGGTTTAACCGGCGGGCCACAAAAAGCGGCGCCCTGCCATTAAATGGTAATGGAGGTGCATCACACTTTGCCCCGCACCCTTGCCGTTATTGGCGACAAGGCGGAAATCTTTTATATTGTTTTCTTTTGCAATTTTAGCCGCCGCAAGTTGCAATTTACCGAGTATTAAAGCATCCTCCTCACTAGCCGCTGCGATATTTTCAATATGCTTTTTGGGAACGATTAAAATATGGGTCGGCGCTTGCGGGTTTAAGTCCTTAAAAGCGACACAATAATCATCCTCATAGATGATTTGGCTTTTTATTTCACCGCTGATTATTTTGCAGAAGATACAATCTGTCATATAAAGATTATAGCAAATATTCACGCACGCGCGCAAGCAGGAATAGTAAATTTACAGGTTTTTATTTTGTATCGGCTGATATCGCTCATTAGCAATATATGGTTATTGATACCAAAAGGCAACTTCGCCTTGCTTTTCCCAAAAAGGAGTATCATTCCTTGTTTCCTGTTGGCAAAATTTGTACATAAAATCAGATGGTTGTATATCATCTTTATTGGCTTGGCAATATTGTCTTCCTTCTCCATATAAGGAGAAATATAATTGGCCTTCGCTGGTTATTAAAATTCCATATGTTTGTTCAGAATTCAGGTAAATTGTTATTTGGTCACTTATTGTACAATAGTAGGTATTATTCCCGTTTGTACAGGGCAAATCAATATCCAAACTGTTAAAAGTATTTGAATAAGTATTATTGACCAAATAATAATTTTGTTGTGCTTGTTTCGTGCTAAAAACCAAATCTTTCATTGTTGCGAACCTGCTTTTTATAACAGCATGGCGATATTGCGGGAGCGCGATTGCTGCCAATATACCAATGATTAAAACTACAACTAACAACTCAATTAATGTAAAACCGCCGTGGGGGTACTTGCTTAATTTTAACATAATATTATACCTCGTTTTTGTTAGATTAAAACGCGCTATAAGCACGTTTGCTTACTTATGTTAAAATTTTATCAAAAAAAAAAAACAAGTCAAGTGAAATGTAAAAATCAAAAAGAAATTTGCACAAAGTGCAAAAAATTTGTTATAATATATGTACAAGATTTCGCGGGCGTGGTTCAATGGTAGAACGCGACCTTGCCAAGGTTGAGACGAGGGTTCGATTCCCTTCGCCCGCTCCATTTAGAAAACCCTTCCACAACGGAAGGGTTTTTTAATTCACAGAAAATTAATAACCTACATATTTGTAATAAGCAAAATTAATAAACCAAGGAATAACAAACACAAAGCAAGTTTGGTAAACCCAAGATGTTTGCGTAAGAATTCATTAAAGGTTTTTGACTCATAACCCAAAACACTCAAAGCAAAAATAATCACAAGCGGAACAATGAACATTAAGTTATAAGTTAAAAGATAAATCATTGCACGCCAAAAATCTTGGTTTGCTTCTTTCAAAATTACGGCTATCGTCGGCAAATAAACTTGGCCTGTGCAAACGGCCTCAATTAAAGAAACTAAAAAACCAACTACAACCGCCGCACAAAATAAACGGGGTGCACTTTTGTTTTTATCACGCAAAAAATAGCGAATAATTTTATGTATTTTTTCTTTATAACCTTTGCCTAGCTGCAAAACAACTTTATCTGCATTTTTAGTTATTTGATAGACGATAAAATCATATAAACTCAAAACAAAGAACAACGCGCAAAGCAAAATTGTCAGCCACTTAAAACCCCACATTACATAGTAAAAAGAGGACATTTTATAAAGGAAATTAAACAGCCCAAGCCCAATTAAAATATACGCAATAAACACCGCCCCGCAATAAGCAGAGCCGACTAAAATAATTTCTTTTTTATCATATTTGTACACAGATAAAAATGATATAAAAAATACTATAACCGCAAAAGCACAAGGGTTTATGCCGTCTACCAAACCGGCAACAATTATCGCCCAAAAAGAAATCCTCTTAAACATACTTTGTGCCGCTTCAAGGGCGGAAGATTTCCCCCCGTCTTCGCAAAGTTCCTTCTCTTTTTCCTGATTAATTTTGCACTCTTTAATTTGTGCTTGAGTACCGTAAAAAGTTGTTTCACCCTCGCGTAATGCCTTCAAAATTGCCGACGGTCCTTCTGTCCTTATTTGCGCGGGGTAGCCCATTAAAACACTTTTGCCTACTACCATTGCCGGCACACCCATGTTTTCAACTCCGTAGCCATATTCAAGCATAGTGTCGTGGAAAATTATACTGTCCTCAGGTTTGGAAACATCAAACTCAACAAATTTTACTTTGTCCTGAAAATCCTGCTTTAAGGTCGCTAGATATTCGCGCTTAAACTTTTGACAATGCCCGCAAGACGGGCTTGTAAATAAAGCAATTTCCATTTTTTGTTCGTCGGCGAAAGCCAACGGTAAACAAAAAAATATAGCAAGTAAAGCAAATAAAAACTTTTTCATAACTCTCCTAAACAATTTTTTTAGTATTAAGCAAACAAGTTTTACATGGGCTGATTTTTGTATCTTTTATTTTAATTTTTTCAGCAATTTGTTTTGCAAAATCTGTCAAAGTTGGGTCCCGCGCACCAAGCACTAAAACGACGTCCCCTTCTTTTGCTTTTGCGGCAATTAAGGCGGAGGCCTCATTTCTGCACGGAGTATAAACCGCACTTACCCCCAAATGTTTTAACCCCTGATAAATTAAATTTGCGGAAATATGTTCCGGTATAGTTCCGCCGGGGTAATAAATTTCGCCAAGATATAAAGTATCTGCAGGTTTAATATTTTCGCTAAAGCACTCAATAAACTCCTTAAGCAAAATTTGCACTGACGTAAAAGCATGCGGCTGGAAAAATACTTGTAATCTTTTTCCCCTCAAATGCGCCGCTTTCAAAGTGGCGGCAAGTTTATGCGGGTTATGGGCGAAATCGTCAATAATCTCAATACCGTTTATCGTCGCAATAGAATTAAAACGGCGGTACACACCTTTGAAATTTTCAAGCGCGGCGGAAACTATTTTTAAGTCAATATTCATTTCCTTTGCAACGGCAATAACAGCAAGTGCGTCTTTTATGTAATGCTCACCGGGAAGATTAAGTTTGAAATCAATCCCGTCAACCGTAAAAGTTGAACCAAAACCGTCAAGTTTAATATTTGTCGCATGCGTATTGCCAACGTGTAAACCGAAAGTTTTTGCAGGGCCCAACAATTCTTTAAGATTATCTTCCTCAGCATTTACGATAAGTTTTTTACAATTAATACTGAATTTTTGGAAATATCCTTTCAAGATAGAAATATCTTTATGGTCATGTGCCAAATTAAGCATAACCCCGATTTGCGGATGATAGTTTACCAAAGTTCCGTCGGACTCATCGGCCTCAATTACAAGCCAAGAGGTTTTACCGCGGTACACATTTCCAAAATAACCTTCCTTCTGGAGTGAGAGCAAAACGCCGCCCGTAATTAAAGAGGGGTCTTTGCCGGCGGCTTTCAGCACTTCAAACATCATTGCGCTTGTAGTGCTTTTGCCCGACGTGCCGGAAATGGCAATAGTTTTATTTTCTTTAACGTGTTTCGCCAAAAGTTCGGAGCGGTGAATCAAAGGAATAGAATATTTTTTTGCAATTTGAATTTCAATATTATCGGGCTCAATAGCGGAAGTTAAAACAACCGCGTCCGTATCTTCTGTGATACCGCTACCGTCTTGCGGGTATAATTTTACACCTAACTTTCTTAAAGTTTGCCAAATCGGCAAATCTGTAAAACCTTTATTAATTAAGCGGTCTGATCCTGTAACTTCATCACCGCCCATTGCGTGGAGTTGTGCCAAAGCACTCATCCCAATTCCGCCGACACCTACAAAATGTATTTTCATAAGTCCTCTAAAAATTTCTCCATATTATAAAAACCCGGCTTTTGTTTATAAAGCCAAGTTGCCACTTTAACAGCACTTTGGGCAAGCATTTGCCTATCTAAAACTTTATGTGTTAAAATTATTTCTTCGTCATTATTTGGCGAAGTCAAAGTCAAACTATGCGTTCCCGGCACTTGCCCAATACGCGCATAAGTAATTTTACTGCCGTCTATATTTAAGGCCGCCGCTATTTTTTTTGCCGTACCGCTTGGCGCATCTTTCTTTTGGGTATGATGAATTTCGTGTAAAGCCAAAGCATAACCCTTATACATGTTTTTTGCGGCAAGCAAAAGTTTTTGAAACAACGAAACACCGATACTTACGTTCGGCGCATAAAACAAAGGAATATCTTTTTCCTGCTCAAAAGCAGTAAGCAAATCTTGCGGCAAATTAGTTGTTCCGCATAAAAAAGCCGCCTTAAATTCTTTGGCGATTTTATAACTTTCCGCCGCACCTTGTGGGGAAGAAAAATCAATAATTAAATCTGCCTTTTGAGTGTTAATGCCGTCGATTTCGCGTGTTAAAACCTCAAAATTATTTTGCGCAAGTATTTGGCATAGAAGTTGCCCCATTTTCCCTTGCGCACCGTTTACTAAAACTTTAGTCATTAAAAAATTCCTCAAACAAATAATCTGCAATTTGCCTGCCGTTTAAGGCGGCACCTTTCAGCAAATTATCGCAAACACACCAAAAATGTATAACATGTTTATCTTCAACATCTTGGCGGAGGCGGGAAATAAAGGCCTCGCCCTTGCCTTCCACTTCTTTATTTGTGTACACTTTACCGTCTAATACAACACCTTTTTGAGAACGCAAAATATCGGGTAATTGCGCCATATTAAATTCTTCTTTCGCGCGCAAAGTTATCGTCAAACCGTGTGAAACCATAACCGGCACCCTAACGGTATGTGAAAATACACGCAAATTAGGCAAGCGCAAAATCTTTTTTGCCTCATAAATTCCTTTTAGTTCTTCAGAAGTAAAACCATTATCTTTAACACTACCTATTAACGGCACACAATTTGCGCGGTATAAAGAATTTGGGTTTTCGAATTCTTCCAAAAGTTTTTTACCGCCGCCGGAAATCGCTTGATAAGAGGAGGAAAACACTTCCTCCAAAGTATAATATTTTTTAAGCGGGTTTAAGGCCAAAACCAAACCGGTAACAGTACAATTTGGGCTTGCAATAAGCCAAGTATCTTTTGTAATTGTATCAGCATTAATTTCCGGTATAACTAAAGGTACGCCCTCTTTTTGGCGATAGTATGAGGACATATCTATCACAAATTTCGCATAATTTTTAAGTTCCGGCGCAAGTTGCGGGCTTACTGTTTCATCAGTGCACAAAATGGCGATATCCACTTTTTGCGGTTTATCTTGCCGCCCAAAACCAAGCACCTTATAATTATTTGCATGGGGTGATGCGCTTAATTGTTTAAGCATCAGTTGGCCGACAATACCACGTACACCGAAAACACCTACCGTAATCATTTTATTATTGTCCCCACTTCGCCCGTTTTATAATAAACGATGCGTATTTCAATATTTTTTTCTTTTGCAAGTTTTATTGCATCAGGGTGCAACACATTTGCGCCTTCCAATGCAAGTTTATACATAACATCAAAATCCATTAAATTCAACTTTTGCGCGGTTTTATTTGTGTTTGGGTCTTTATCGTAAACACCGTCTACATCTTTAATCATTTCCACGAAATTTGCGCCCTCACTTGCGGCAATAAAAACTGCAGATACGTCAGAGCCGCCGCGTTTCAAAGTAGTAATTTCCTTATTTTCGCCAATACCTTGGAAACCGGCAATTATAGGTATATGATTCTTTTCAAGTTCTTTTACCAAGCGGTCGCTTTTTAAGCCCTTAATTTCAGCACCGACATGTTCCGAAGAAGTCGTTAAACCGATTTGCGAACCGGTTAAACTGACAGCCGGCAAACCCGCCTCATTTAAGGCGATAGAGAGCAAAGCAACACTTATACGCTCGCCGGTAGTTATAAGCATATCAAGTTCACGCTTATTTGGGGTTTTGCTAAGGGAGTAGGCATTATCAAGTAAAATGTCCGTCATATTCCCGTTTGCAGAGGCAACAATTATAGGTTGGAAACCGGCCTCCCAACGCTTTTTGATTAAGGAAACGGCAAGCCAAATTTTTTCTTTATTTGCTAAAGTATTTCCGCCGAATTTCATTACTGAAATCTGTTTCATATAATTAACTCCTTCGGTATAGCGGCAAGAATTTGTTTGATTTTTTGTTTTGTTTCCTCTTGAATTGCCCCAAGCGGTAAACGAACCTCATCATCACACAAACCCAAACAAGACAAAGTATATTTAACACAAGTTGGGTTTACCTCAAAGTAAAGGGCCTCAAGCAAAGGAAAGGCCTTATCAAAAACCTCTTTGCTTTCTTTGGCTTTCCCCTCTAAAAATAACTTTTGCATTTTAACAAAAGCCGGTGTTAAAACATTACCTGCCGCACTTATTAAGCCGGGGAAATTTAAGGCCATTAATACTTGCCACAAATCATCATTACCGCCTAAAAATGCTACATCTTTACCGAACATAACACTCGCCTTTACTACGCGTGCAATATCATAATCCGCTTCTTTTATTGCTTTAATTTGCGGAACATTTTTGAGGAGTTTACCCAAAAAATCAATACTCAATCTTTGCCCGGTCCTTGACGGTATATGATATAGTACAAGCGGCTTTTGTGCTTCTGCGGCAACGGCTGAAAAATGTGCAATCATACCGCTCAAATTAGGTTTATTATAATAAGGCGTTACAACTAAATAAGCATCAGGATTGAACTGTTTTGCAATTTTAATATTTGACAAAGTATGCTCAGTAGAATTTGAACCTACACCCACAATAATTTTTGCACGCCCATTTATTTTAGCGGTACAAAAAGATAAAATTTCTTCCTTCTCTTTGTCCGTTAAAGCCGGCGGTTCTGCCGTAGTGCCAAGCAAACAAAACCCGCTGACACCGGCTGCAATTTGTTTTTCTATTAACAAGCCAAGTGCCTTATAATCAATTTTACCCGCTTTGAAAGGGGTAATCAAAGCAACAAAAATTCCATGAAACATTGGTAAACCTCCAAAATAAATTGTATCATTTATATAAGCAACTTTTGAAAGGAGATTTTTATGGCAGAAGAAAACAAGGAACAAAATATGGCTGGAAATAATGCCAGCCCCGAGGTAAAACAAGAGAAACAGGAGCCCTCAACTTTTACTACTTTTATTTCAAATGAAATCCCACAAATTAAACAGGAAGAAGAACAAAAAAAGTATAAAAAAGAAATAGCACACATAAAATTTTGGTTAATTTTACTTTGTATCGTCTTCACCGGTTCTATGTTAAGCGGTATTTATTTAATTGCAAATAACGGAGCCCCTATCACACAACCTCAAATTGAAGAAAATCAAGAAGGCAGTGCAAAAAAATTCTTTAAGAGTGCCGCCAAAGAAGGTGCTGCCGTTGTAAAAATACGCGGTATGATTTCCGAAAGTGCTGAAAGTAATGCCTTTTCAAGCAAACAAAATGCTTCAAGTATTGCCTACCGTATAAGAGAACTTGCTGATAAAAAAGAAATAAAAGGGCTGCTTCTTGATATTAATTCCCCCGGCGGTACAGTTGCCGCAGTACAAGATATTTATAATGCCTTAAATTATTTCCGTTCAAAAGGAAAACCTGTTGTGGCTTTGATGCGTGATGTCGCGGCAAGCGGCGGGTTTTACGTCGCCATGGCGGCAGATAAAATTATTGCCCAACCCGGTACGATGACCGGTTCTATCGGCGTAATAATGCAAACAACAAATGCCCAAGAATTACTTAAAAAAATAGGTGTGGATATGAACTCCGTCAAAAGCGGTAAAAATAAAGACATCGGCGCCTATTACAAAGACCTTGACCCGGAACAAAAAATACTTTTGCAAGAAATGATAGATGAAACTTACCTGCAATTTTTCAATGTCGTCAAAAAAGGACGCCCAAATATGGACGAAAATTTAATGATGCTTTACGCAGACGGGCGTATTTTTACCGGTGCAAAAGCACAGGCCTTGGGCTTTATTGATGACCTTGGCGGGGAAGAAAAGGCAAAAGAATATCTAAGCCAATTAACCGGAATAAAAGATATAAAAATCTTAAATCAAAAAAACAAATTTGTGGAAGAATTTTTCTTGCCCTTTTCCAATTTAGCGGAAAGTTCTACGGCATTAAAACAAATTGCAAAACCGACGCCGTCCTTAGCATATATGCTTGATTTATAAGGGGTAAATATGTTTGCTACTTTATTTAATTTCGTCTTAAAACCAAGCCCTACAATCAATCAAATTATGCAGGAGCGCAACCTCCGCCTTGCTTTATTAGGTTATTGTATGGGCGCCTTTAGCGTTACGCTTGCCGCGATGTTAAGGGAAAGCCAAAACAACCCGTTTGTTTTTATATTTATATTCTTATCTGTTTTGTTTTTTAGTGTGTGTATAAGTTTCTTTTTCTCTGCAACTGCACACTTATTCTTGGAACTTACTACCGGGCGCGGTCGCGCGGCAGGATTATTTGTTTTAATCGGGCTTTCTGAATTTACAAAGACATTACTTGTCGCCTTTACTTTAATTGCCTTAAGTTTCCCTTTTTTGTTTGCCTATAAAACATTGGTTGTTTTTATAGTTTTCATAATTCAATTATTCTTCATTTTATATATGATGCAACATGCTTACGGTTTAAGCAAAAAGAGAACTTTTTTCGCCTTGCTTGTGTCTTTTGTGCCGGCAATTATTTGCTTTTTCGCAGCGATTTCTATTTTGATAAGTGCAATAGTTTGGGCTATTACCGCTTAGCGGCACGGCGGGCTTTAAGTAATTTTTCTTTGGCTTTAATGGCTTTCCACATAGCAAGCGCTTCTTCGGGGGTGCTTGCTTTTTTGTTGCCGAAAACATGAGGGTGGCGGCGCAAAAGTTTTTTATTCAAACCGTTTATTACTTGCGCCAAAGTAAAGCGTTTTTGCTCTTGTGCGATATGGGCATGAAACAAAACTTGAAGGAGCAAATCCCCGAGTTCCTCACACAAATTCTCATCATCTTTATTTTGAATTGCTTTTATAACTTCCTCGCTTTCTTCCCTTAAATTCTTAATTAAAGTTTCATGGGTTTGGGCCCTGTCCCACTTACAGCCCTTGGGGCTGCGTAAAACTTTTAGTGTATGGTTAACTTCTTCAAATAAAACGGATGCCTTTTTCATTTAGGTAACCCTCTTTAGAATTATTCTTTTATCCTTATTTATTACAGGGAAGGAATATGTTCCTTCCAAAACCCTGTGCAAACCGATATCTATAGCAGTAAGCATTTTATCTTTAGTTTGGAAATTATCATTTATTCTTGTATGCCCAAAAATCTGGCGAAAAGGTACCTGATCATAATTAAGCATAAGGTAGCGCAAATCTTCCCAAAAGATACCGCCGTACGAAGAACGCCCGCCCCGTATATAAGTTATGTTAAAAAGCGGGTGGCTATAATCCTCCGTTAAGACGGCCTGCTTAAAAATTTCATTTATGCGCTTAACTAATTTTGAAGGTGTAATTTTTGGGTAATCATCAAGCAAATCCTTGTATAAATTGTTACAAATACCGGCATGGGTTATAACAAAACCTTTTGTGTAATAAGCCGCTTGAATTGCACCTTCTTTTATTTGTTTTATTAATTTTTCCCTAAACGGTTCTACTTGGAAATAGGGCAAAGAAGTAATAGCATAGTTTTTCTTCAAAATCTCAAGTTCATGGTTACCTATTAAGCGGATGACTTTACCACCCGCTTTCTGTGCTTCCGTTTGCAAGATATCAAGCAAACTGTCAATTTGTATAGGGTAAAAGCCGCGGTCAATAATATCGCCGATTTGGACTAAAATATTTTGTTTCCCTGTCCATTTTAAGTTAGGGTTCATTAATTTTGCGGC
>Ga0310696_10007168_pt1 | contig 13138 bp, 8 predicted proteins | sample AusTroGonzalo_MG_4_FD_203885 | JGI IMG/M metagenome (GOLD analysis project Ga0310696, IMG submission 203885) | Bovine rumen microbial communities from tropical cattle in Woodstock, Queensland, Australia - Gonzalo_02 (v2) (version 2) | ecosystem: Host-associated > Mammals > Digestive system >... | reverse complement strand
ATGGTCTATCCTTTCTGGCATCCCTCAGGACAATACATCGCTTACTCTACCAACCAGACCCATCAGAACTTCCACCAGCTGAGCGACAGAAGGGTAGAGGTCTATGATGACAAGTCAGACATTATCATCTATAATACCAATTCGCACGAGATACAACTTAACACTATCATCGCCACAAGCGACCATCTGGAGAACTATCCCGTCTTCTCGCCCGATGGCAAGTCGCTCTATTTCTGTGCCGCCAACGCGATTGACAGTATCTGGACTCAATATCAAGACATCAAATATAACATCTGTCGCATTGACTTCGATGCAGAGACAGGCAGCCTTGGCCAAATAGTTGATACCATCGTCAATGCCCGACAGCTTGGAAAAAGTGCCAACATGCCCCGTCTGTCTTACGATGGGCGCTTCCTGCTCTATACCCTCAGCGATTACGGCTGTTTCCCCATCTGGCATCCTGAGGCTGATCTATGGATGATGAATTTGGAGACAGGCGCGCAATATCCGCTGACAGAAGCCAATAGCCAAGATTCAGAGAGTTTCCACAACTGGAGCCTAAACTCCCGGTGGATTCTCTTCACTAGTCGTCGCGATGACGGCCTCTACACCCAACTCTACCTGGCCCACATCGATGCTGATGGTAAAGCCTCCAAGCCCTTCCGGTTGCCGCAGCAGAATCCGCGGGAATTTGATTTGGAGAATATCTACTCCTTCAACACGCCTGAATTTACGAAATCCGCCATCGAAATAAGTGAAGAGCAGATTTCACAGCAGTTGATGCTTCAGGAACGGATCAACACGGCACTCAGAAAGCAACAATAGGGATTTCCCCACCTTATCTTAGGGATATTACATTGTAAAACTTGAGCAGAATACGTACCTTTGCAGCGTGAAATCAATATTAAACCAAATCAGTATGAAACAGAAACTTATCATTTCACTCATCGGTCTGATAGCATGCCATCTGACCGCCGCAGCACAGGTCATCTTCACAGAAGACCCTTATATTTTCTTAAACATGGATTTAGAGGCGAAGGAGAACTCAGCCCTTCTCACAGTTGAAACAAGATCGGATCGTGCCCGAATGAAGTCGTTCCCCAAAATGACCATCACACTGATGAACGACTCTGTACTGAATCTTACAGGCAAGAACCACAATAGCTCCACAAAAATCCAGTCTCAAGATATTGGTGGTACAGTCGACAAAGAACAGCTTGCATCAAAAGCCCTGATTATACTGACTCCCGAGCAAGCTGAGATGTTCAAATCTGGCATCAAGAGCATCGAGATTCCCATGACAACCTATAATTTCTTCCGCGAATGGGCATCCGACGAATTAGGCTCCAAACTCTATTCGCGATATACAGAAAGTAAAAAGAGAGGCTTTTAAACCTCTCTTTTCTCTTTTTATTTCACGACTTTCTTTCCGCCGATAATATAGATTCCCTTTGGAAGATCACCGCTGCTTCGGCGATGACCCTGAAGGTCGTAGATGACATCATCCTTCGGTGTAGACATCAGGTTGATGATACCGTCTGTATTGCTGAACTTGAATTCACATTCCTTACTCCAATCAGAGAAATCACCCGCCTCGCCAATGGCACGTACTTTATAGATGAAGCGGTTGCTCTTATTCACGTCTTTCAGCGTAATGCTGTTGGTCTCTGTGGTATAGGTGCTGACAGTCGTTGCTCTATGAGAAGCCCTGTTACGAGCTGCATTGGAAATGCCTAACTGCTCGGCCGTCCATGTACCGTCATAAAGTGCAAAATAGTCGAGAGATACCTGTGCCTCTGGACGGAATTCCAGCCAGAAGGCTTCTTTGCGTGAACCGAAATTGAATACCAGTTTAGTGCTTCCTGAAATCTCAAATGACTTCTCTTCAGTATCCGTATTAGAATCGCTAGAATTGTAAGCATTGAACACAACCTTTCCCTTGACGGTAGCTCCTTGTTTTACGACATCAACACCAAATACGGCTGTTAATTCAGTAGAATTCGTCATATACCAGTTCGGCGTCCTCAGATAGCCGGTTTTCGATGACGTTCCTATACGCAGACCGTTGGGTGATGTGTACAACATGTTGCCACCCCAGCCAGAAAGTCCGTAATCTGCCATCTTTCCAGACACATCTTTAAGACCAACAGAATTGGTCTTGAACTTTGCAAAATCTGTAGTCGTTTTCATGGCCTCCTCAGGTGTCGCTGCGGCTGCTCCCATCTCAGTTACCTCCAATTCATACTTCACGGCACCGGTTACGGCAGGCCATGTGATTGTGAAAGCGGCTTCGTCGCCAACGGCTGTGCCATTGTCTGGTTCTGGAACACCCAGTTCTGGACGGCAGGCTACAAAGGAAATCAGGCCATCACTCTCCTTGATACTATCAATGGGCTTGCTCAACAGCTTGCGGCCATCAATGTTCTCTGTATAAAGCGTTGCAGCAGGATCTGTGTAATTCGTCAAAAAACTGTTGCCCGTAGAGCCAGGGAACGGATCACCAGCCATCGTATAGTATGTAGCCTTTCCGTCAGCAGGAATGATAGTCATGCGCTGACGACTGGGATCTGTATTCAGCGAATTCGTAGACCAAGCCCCCTCACTATAGTCCACATGGAGCACTAGCAAACCATGTCCCTGCAACTTGGCATCAAAATCCACTGGCTGACGGTTCTCCAGAAGGTAATACTCATTCTTATTGGCTTCATTGTAGAGAACATAAGCTTCCGGCGTCGTGGCCAGCGGTTTCATGCCGGTAACAGTTGTCATATCCTTCAGTTCCGTAGGTTCCAACCATCCGGCAAACCAACGCTCGTAGGAGGTATAGCCAGAAGGCGTATGGCCATCATCCACATAACCGCCATAATCCATCACCGACCAGGTATGCATGCCAAAGTTGCCGCTACTCCCTGTATCATAGAAGTCCGGCAAGCCGAGGCAGTGGCTGAACTCATGGCAGGCCGTACCGATACCATCGATTTCCTTTTCCAGATTCTGGTTTTTACCATTTCCCCAAAGTTCGGTGGACACGCCATAGGTATTGAGTTTCTTACCATTATAATTACGCTCGATGCCCTGGGCACTCAGTGTCCACTCATGCGGCCAGATATAATCACCGTCAGCACCATGGGCCTGGCTATAGCCGGCACAGATAAGGAAGATCTGGTCAACCTCACCGTCGTTGTCCCAGTCATAGTTGGAAAAATCCACATCTTTTGCTGCCTGGTCAATGCCCTCCATCACCATCGCTGTGGGGTTGGCATCATTACTATTACCTTCTATGGCGCCATAAGAGGCCAGCTTTCCGCCAGTCGTATAGGGGCCGACAACATCAAAGTTGATTTCCAACTGTCCATAGCTCTGTTTCAGGAAATAGTCTCTCACAGAACCTGCATTTCCATACTCATGATAGCCCTCTTCGTTGAAGAAACGATTGAATTCGGCCTGTGGGTCGGCAGAGGCAAACTTCACGTCTGAGAATTGCACCAGAATAACCAGTCCACGATGCTTACCTGTGGTCTGGCCTGATGTCCCAACCCGCCTGAGTGATTTTGCTTTGGCATTGGCGCGACGGGTATTAGCAGCAGCCAGGCGCTTATTACGCAACGCCGTCCATCGTTCTGTGACCTCTTCGTGGGTCATCTTCAGCAGTTGGCCGTCGGCCTTCAGCTGGTAGGGCGTACCGTCTTCGGTGGTATAATAAGAATAGTGCTCATCACCACGAAGCATCAATTCTACTTTAGAACCATCAGCAAGTGTGACGGTCCGCTTTACGCCGGGTTTAGCAGGAATAGCCTGTATTGACAGCGTACAGAAGAACAAAGCTGTAACTGTAAGTATTTTTTTTAATGTCATTTGAAAATGATTTGTCGATAAATACCATTTTTAGAAACAACCGAAGAGGCGTGTCCACTTTTTGGGGTGGTTTCACGCCTCTGTCGGCTATATTTTGAAGCTGCCTGAATAAGGCTGCCTCACATGTACCTTATTATTTATTGGGTACCAGAGCACGGACGTACTTTGTCACCTTGTGCTTTGCCTTGTCGAAGCTATTGAGGTGACGTGCGAACGTAGATGCCTTGGCCATGCTTCTTGCCTTGGCCCTTGCCTCTGCACTGGCACCAGGAAGAACCAGCTTGAAGGCTGCGTCAGGACATCCGTAGTAGCCGGTGTCGCCAAGGTAAATCAGACCCTGATAGTAGGCCGTGCTGCCGTCAGAAGCCGTACGCTCAAAGACTGGCAGGGTAATCACACCGTTGACGAGTGTACCGAGATAACCTGCAGCCTTGACATCCTCAAATGCATTGGCACCAAGATAGCGTGCACCCCAGCTCATAATAGACATAGGACCACTACCCCAGTCAACACCGGTAGGCTGCAACTCGATGAACACACCTTCAGGATCCTCAGCGTTCACTTCGATATTGTAAGGAGCGCTTGTGTCATAATCACCATCCTCATTGTATGGGAATGCAGCACCGTAAGGACTTACCATGCGATAGAGGCCTGGAGAATCTGTGTTCTCTTCGATCTCCACCTCGTAGGTAACGGGGTCTGCACCGTACAGTCCACTGATGAAGTCTTCGGTGTAATAACCGGTACCTCTAGACTGCCAAGGATTGACACCGCCGCCATAGTACTCGAATGGTGTAGATGCAACACTCTTAAGCTCACCGTTAACGATCACTACAGATACAATCTGGAGCTTGCCTGTCATACCTTCCTCAATAGGCACATAGATCTGGCTGCTAGCCTCAGAGACAGAAGCCTCAATGTCACCTGCCACAATGGCGTCAGCAACAGCAGAAGGATCAACATCAGCCTCAATGACAATCGAAGAGATCTCAGTTACGTCAGCACCGGCATTTGCCTGGGCTACAGCATAAGTTGCACCAGCAACGTCGGTGAAGATACCAGCGTAAGCAATGTCAAGTGTATAGTCAGCACGTACATAGCCGTCGATATAGATATACTCAGGATCGTAGCCGAATGTACCGGCATCAACTACATAAGCCAGAGGAATCGTGATGATACCCTGCTCCTTGTCGAAGGTACCGTAACCAGACTCGACAGGTGCCGCTTCTTTCTCAGCACGATAAGCATTGAGGTCCTCTGCATATACATAGCCATAGCTTGAGTGGTCATAACCAGTCCACTGCTTAGCGCAAGTGACATAACCGGTATCCTCGTCGTAGTCGAAGATAATGTCAACACCATAACCCCAATTGCTCAGACGGAACTGATAGAGGTTGGTCTTAATCATATTGTGACGATAGACGAATGGCAGGTTAGGATCTTCTCCACCCCAGAAATTAACATAAATATAAGTGGCAGTACCAGTAGAGTTCCACTTCTCCCATGGACCCCAGTCGGTCACACCAGCGGTGAAAGTGAACTCCTGTGTACCCCACGAAGTAGCCTGAGCATCGTCGGCAATCTTAATGGTAAGACTGTCATAGCGACCATACTCAATCTTGGCAGGGTCATAGCTGATAGGAATATTTACCTCCTTCTCACCAGCGTTGAAAGTAACGCTTGCAGGAACGGAGTACATCGGATTGGCTGTTGTCGATGTCAGATTGACAGTGACTGAGCCAGAATCATCAGCACGAGAGATGGGCACGTTGAAGCTTGTACCTTCAGGATTGATCTCATACTGTGTAGCCAACTGGTCGCTGAAAAACACCTGAGGTCCAGAAACGGTTGCCCATTCGTACTTGTCGTCATCGGAGCAGGAAGCCAGTGTCAAGGCTGCAAGTCCGAAGAGTCCGAGGAATAGCTTATTTAATGTCATATTCTTTTCTGTTTATTCGTTTAACTACTTGCTGAATTAGTTGTTGCCGGGAGCATATTCACCAACAGCTGAAGGACCTTTAACAGCCGTTGTCGGATCAGGATTGTTCCAACCCTGAAGGGCCTTGTTGTTGTTAAGCTCAGAGATAGGAATCACGAGGTTCCAGTTAGGCTTGATACCTGCACAGTTGATCTTGAAGATGTTAGAAGGTGCATTGGTACCATCGTAGTTCTGCATAACGCCTGGCTTCAGACGCTTGGCGCTTGGGAAGGCATTACCCTCACCCCAGAACTCAATTCGCATCTGAGTCAGAACCTCCAGCTGGAAGCTACGGAGGTCTTCTGTAGCCTTACAGTTATAGTTAGGATCACGATAGGTCTGCATGAAGTTATTCAGCAGGGCAACACCATTAGCCAGATTGCCGGCAGCAGCCGTAGCCTCAGCTTCAATCAGATACATCTCCTCAACACGCATGATGGGCACGTCAACGGCACCACCGGTAGCATAGTTCTCCCAGTCGCCGCCCTTACAACGGAACTTCAGGCTCAGGCATGCAGGAGCTTCCTCGATGTAGTCACGATCGCGAACGGTCTTGTAATCGTAGTAAGCATACTTGTCAGGATGCAAGAAGGTCGTCTTACGGAAGTCAGAATCGCCGATCTTGTCGAAGAGCGACTTGTCGATAGAAGGACGGGTGAGTGAAGAGTAACCCCAATCGGCCTCACCGCTGATCCAACCTGTGAAGTTGGCCAGGTTACGCATGTTCTCAGCATCATAGCTTACATACCACATCCAAGCCTGGTTAGCTACGCAGAAACCAGAGGTGGGATCCTCCCATTGAGCAGCTGTTACAGGAGAAGCCTTGCTGGCTTCGATAGCCATACGGGCATACTTGGCAGCATTTGCATAGTCCTCATCCCAGAGATAAACCTTGGCACGAATACCATATGCTACAGCCAGATTGGGCAGGTGGCCGTCTTTGGGAGTCCACTTGGCCAGATACTGCTCAGCCTTGTCAAGGTCAGAGTGGATGAACTGCATCATCTCCTGGTGAGTGACACGTGGATTAGACTTAGCCTGCTCCGTAGTCGTGTTCTCACTCACGATGGGCACCGTGAGACCCTTAACCGTCGAGACGTTAGTATAGATGTTCTCTACCGGCTCGAACAATACGGTCAGCATATAATAGTCGAATGCACGCATTGCATAAGCGGCACCGCCCATACCCTTAATATCATCGTTAACGGCATCGCTCTCGAAGTCGATTGTAGAAATCACGTCGTTAGCGGCCTTTACGAAACGATAGAGTGTGAACCAAGGCAGATAAGCGAAATAGCTATTCTCACCGAAGTCGCGGTCCATGGTATTGTAGTTGCGATACCAGTCGTAACCAGAGTTAGAGCCGAGGGGATACATATCACCAAGCATTTCAGTCTGGGCAATACAGAACAGAGGATAAGCCATATCAGTCTCATGAACCTGATCCTCATATACATAGTATCCCAGCGTCATCTGAGCGGGAATACCATTCAGAGAGCCTTCAAGAGCGGTGGCCGATGCTCCGACCTGCTCGGAAGTAGCTGTTCCACCCTCAGGGAAGGTTTCCTCAATACAGCTTGTCAGCGAGAATACGGCTGACAGAGCCATCACAGCATATATCTTATTTAATGTTTTCATAACTTTCTGTCCTTTTACGTTTTTAGAATGTAAGCGAGATACCACCAGAGATAGTGCGGATGGGAGAATAGCGTGTAGCGTTCGTCATATCAGAGTAGGTCTGACGTGGATCGAATCCCTTTCGCTTTGACCAGTAGAATACGTTCTCAGCTGATACATAAAGACGGAGACTGTTAATCAATGCAGCCTTTGTCCACTTGGCTGGGAAGGTATAGCCGAGGTTGATGTTCTGGATATTCAGATAGCTGGCGTCAGTCAGGAAGCGGGTTGAGGTGCTACCTGTATACAGATCATCAAACTGGAAACGAGGAATATTTGAATCCTTGTTTGTCGGAGTCCATGAATCGTAGACATCCTTATGGAAGTTACGACCAGCCGTACTGCTTGTAGGAGGCGTCATGAACGACTGATAGGTAGCGTCGAACTGCTTACCACCGATCTGATAAGTGAAATTGATGGCAAAATCAAATCCGTATGCACGCACGCTTGTACCGAAACCACCGAATACAGGAGCGATGGTCGTCTCATTGACGACATAGCGATCGGCATCAGCGTAAACGTCTGTGGTCTTACGGTCAATCACCTTACGGCGAGAGAAGTCATCGTCATTCTGGCTCTCCAACAGGTTACCATCGCGGTCAAACCAGCTGTCCACCTTAATGGGGTTGCCCTCGTCGTCCACCTGAGGAACACCGTCAACGACCACCTGGTGCTGCTCATAAACGTTATAGTACCAGAGAGACTTACCTGTCTCAGGATCAACACCAGCATAGTCCTTCATATACCAAGAGTACATTGAGCAATCCTCTGTAATATAGAACGATCCGCTGTTGTAACCTTCGTATGGTGTACCGTCAGTACCGTATACAACGTTGGTCTTCTTGTCATCATCAAGCTTGCTGATGCGGTTCTTCAAAGTTGAAACATTCAAACGTACATCCCAGTTGATGTTCTTCGTTCTGATGATGTTATAGTTCAACTCGAGCTCGATACCAGTGTTGTAAAGGTCACCCACGTTGTCGTAATAGCTTGCATAACCGTTAGATGGAGCTACGGCGAATGAGTAGAGCATATCAGTGGTCTTGCGATAGAAGAAATCCAAACTACCGGTCAACTTCTTGAAGAGCTGGAATTCAACACCGGCATTGATGTTGGTATTTGTCTCCCAAGTGATGTCCTTGGTACCCTTCTGATTGAATGAGGTACTTACGTTACCACCAGAGTTGATGATACGGAATACGTCGGTATAGCGATAAGAGTTCAGGTAGTCGTCAGAAGCCACGATGTTATCGTTACCCTGAGAACCGATAGAGAACTTAAGCTTCAGTTCGTCAATCCACTTGATGTTCTGCATGAACTTTTCCTTGTTCATCAACCAGGCAGCACCAACTGACCAGAAGGTACCCCAACGGTAATCGGGATGGAAGCGTGAAGAAGCGTCGCGACGCAGAGAACCAGAGAAGAAGTACTTGGTGTCGTAGTCATACTGAACACGACCGAAGTAACCCTCATTGTTATAACGGGCTTTCAGTGACCAAGCACCCTGACCGTCAACGGCAGCACCACTCAGTTCCAGGTTCTCTTGAGAGAACATCTTGTTCTTCTGGGCACCTACCTCATAGTAGCGCTGATCGTAGTACTCATGACCGATCATGACGTTCAGGTTGTGAACATCATTGATAGTGGTGGTGTAGTTCAACAACTGCTGCAGGTTATAGTCGTAGTTGCGGCTGTGATACTTCTCAACAGTACCGCCAGTAGAATCGAACTGTCCGTAGTAGGGGTTGTAAACGTATGTACCACGTGTCTCATCGAGGTTAACCGTACCATTCAGCGTCAGCACGAGACCAGGATAGAATGTGAAATCAGCAAAGGCGTGGCCAGAGAAGGCGTTGCCCTCGAAGTTGCGGGTGTTCAGGCGGACATCCTGAATCGGGTTAGCGTCCTGGATGAATGGACGGTCGTGACCGTTGTTCATACCATTACCGTAGTCCATCATCTCGATACCGTTAGAATCGATCTTGATGCTACCGTCGGCATTGCGGACGTATGCAGGATAGATAGGAGCCATCTGCTGTGTGAAAGCGAAAATGTTACCAGTAGAAGTCTCGCTACCATTGTTACCCAGAGTGTTATGATCGAAACGTGTATAGCTCATGTTCGTACCCACTTTCAGCCATTTCTTTGCCTGATAGTCAGCCTTCAGACGGGCTGTGAAGCGCTGCATGTCACTCTTGCTGGTGATACCCTGGTTCTTCAGGTAACCTAATGAGATATAGGTGTTTGACTTTTCTGTAGAACCGGCAATAGAGACATTGTACTCCTGGCGGTTGCCTGTACGGATACCTACATCCTCCCAGTCGTCGGGCGTGATCAGGTAGTCACCTTCAACACGACCGATCGTGGCATTAGGATTCAACTTGCCATTACGGCCAATAAGCATCTGACCCTCAGGATAACTCCAGATGTTGTAGCCTACACCACCGCCAGCCTGCTCACCGAACAGACCTGCATTGGCAGCCTGCCAAGCAGAGTTGGCATCCATATTCTTGCCTGCGGGATCTCTGTAATAGTTGTAGACAGCATCATAGTGCTTCTCGTAGTAGGCTGCAGGATCGGTAATGATGTCATACTGCTGCAGAGCCTTAGAGTTCCAACCATATTTTGCATCGAAGGTGACAACAGCGTCGCCACTCTTTGCCTTCTTGGTGGTGATCATCACGACACCGTTGGCACCACGGGCACCATAGAGGGCGTTGGATGCAGCATCCTTCAACACGGTCATCGACTCGACATCGTTAGGGTTGATGTTAGCCATATCACCGCTGTAAGGCGCACCGTCCACGATGATCAGCGGGTCCTTACCGGCATTCAGCGAGCTGAAACCACGGATACGGATGGTGGGTGAACCTGAGGGGCTACCTGTTGACTGTGTGAGCTGTACACCAGCCACGTTTCCTGCCAGCGCACCAGTTACACTGGTGGTCTGTGACAGAGCGATATCCTCTGACCCCACAGCCTTAGCAGCACCGGTAAATGCTGATTTCTTGGCTGTACCGAAGGCCACGACAATCACTTCGTCAACAACCTTGGCATCGGTCTTCATAAACACGCGCATGCCATTCTTGGCAGTCACCGTCTGTGGTTCCATACCCAGATAGGTGATTTCCAACTGGGTTTTGCCAGCTGGCAGAGTGACGGTGAAACGACCGTTCACGTCTGTGAGCAGACCTGTACTTGTGCCTACCACTTTGACAGCAGCACCGATAATCGGTTGTCCGTCTTCCTGTGAGAGCACTGTACCGGAAACTTTTGTCTGAGCCAGCGCACTACCCACACAGAGCAGAAGGCTGACCAAAAACATCGTTAGTCTTTTTTCCATAAAATCTCTCTTTTTGTTAATATTAATAATGTTTATAATAAAATAATGTATATGCACATTGATTCTTTTTGTCACTTTTAGCTTGCAAAACTAAATATAAAATTTATAAATGACGAATAAAATTGTAAAAAACTCACTTTCGTAAACATAAATTAACGTTTCAAAAGACTTGTGTTGACGTAAGTCAATGCTATCAATGCTGAACCTGTGACACTCTGTTCCTGACTGTTCACCTGTACAACGCAGAAGCCTGAGGCATTGCTGATGAATATCTAGTGAACTGGTTTTGATCGGAATCTTAAGTAGTTTTTTATCATTTCAGGCCATATTATTTGGTGAATTCGAAAAAAGAATGTATCTTTGCAGCTAAAAGAAAGTATTTTCAGGCCGTGAAATAGAATATTCAGCGCGTAGAAATAGAATTTCAGCTCGTAGAAATAGATTTTACGGTGCAGAAATAGAATTTTAAGCACGGGAATAGACATTTGTAGTTAAGATTTTTGTCTTTTATGGTTAAGTGTTTTAACTTTTGCTGTTATGAGTGAAACAAATTGTAAGGAAGATCGGATAGATTAGCAGCAAAGAAAAAAATAGTAAGTAGAATAGTAATTAATTAAATAAGAATATGGCAAATTATATTTTGAAAGAACTTCCAGGGGAAATGACAGATGGCAAGACTGTGATTTATCCAAAGATGAAGAGATTCACGCTGTTTGATTATGAGATGGTCATCCAGCACATGTGCAAGTTATCCCCAATTCTTAACGAGGGGATTATCCGAAGCGTCTTCGGTGCGCTGAAGGATGAGATGCTGACGGGTATGCCTATAGGGCACACCATCAAGATTGACGGACTGGGCGTGTTTTCCCTGTCCTTAGGATTCGACACATCCAAGGCTTCAGAAGAAAAAATGGCACTTAAACAGAAGCTCAACGACGATTACGACCCCAAGCTGGAATACAGGCGTGTGTGCATCAAGGGCATTAATTTCAGGCCCGACCCGGAATTGCTGAGGGAAATGAACAGGATGGCAACGTTTGACAACGATGGGGTAGAGTTTGTGCCTCAAAGGAAAAGCCGGTTCAGTCGCGAAGAGCGTCTGGCAAAGGCCAAAGAGATTATCGACAAGCAGGGATTTATGACGCTGTCTGACTATGCTGAGGCAACCGGTCTGTCCATGAGCGGTGCTTCAAGAGACCTAAGGCAACTGATGGCTGATGGCGATTCTGGCATCGTCATTTGGGGAGACCACACGCATAAAGTCTGGGTAAGAAGGAAATAAAAATGAAAAAAAATCGCAAAAAATACGGCTATTTCAAATAAAAGCCATACCTTTGCAGGGATGAAACAGATTAGGCTATTGATTGTGGCTGCGGTTGTGATGCTGATGGCGGGCTGTCTGCAGGATCAAGTCGGAGGTGTCAGAGTTTATTCTGATCCTAACGTGGAGTTGTTTTCAATTCCCAACCAGACGAGTGAATTCCTGTTTTATGCCAGCGGGCCCTGGCAGGCCTCCAGTCCTGTACCCTGGCTGCAGGTGTTGAAGGAATCGGGCCCCGGGGGTACTGACACGTTGAAGGTAGTAACCACGCAGAAGAATCTCACGGGCGAAGTACGCACAGCCGTTGTCAACATCGTGGCTGATGGTGAGGCGAAGACGGTGGTGGTGACGCAGCGTGATGAATATGCGGAGTTTGACCAGGATGAGTTCAGCCTGCCTGCAGAGGGCGGGATGCTGGATCTGACGTTCAGGAGCAATTTTCGCGACAGCCTGGTACTCTATGTCACAGGCACGCTGGCCAAATATCTGGAGGATACCCGCGATGAGGATTCCACGCAGCAAGCCACGCGTACGGAATTCAAGGGCAAGATCAACTGGTTGCGCGTGTTGCCTAATACGGATACTGTTCCCCGTAAGGGCTTCTTCTATCTCGCCCTCGCCGTCGACGAGAACCGTCACATCAGTCTCGACACCCTGAGATTCCAGCAGGCAGCCTTCGTGCCTGATTCCCTGAAGTAAGATTCCCTAAAGCTGGAGAATCGGAAATTATGCTCTTCGTTGTCTGAAGAATTCCTGCATCAGCTGGCGGCATTCTTCTTCCAAAACGCCTCCTACGACGGTGGCTTTGGGATGCATGGCCTGTGGCGCATAGGCGTGGTAGCCCCGTTTCTCGTCGAGACAGCCATAGACGATGCGCGGAATCTGTGCCCAGCCGATAGCGCCAGCACACATCACACAGGGCTCGACGGTGACATAGAGCGTACATTCAGTGAGATATTTTCCG
>Ga0310696_10007167_pt1 | contig 13140 bp, 5 predicted proteins | sample AusTroGonzalo_MG_4_FD_203885 | JGI IMG/M metagenome (GOLD analysis project Ga0310696, IMG submission 203885) | Bovine rumen microbial communities from tropical cattle in Woodstock, Queensland, Australia - Gonzalo_02 (v2) (version 2) | ecosystem: Host-associated > Mammals > Digestive system >... | reverse complement strand
AAGGTGCATTAATAGAAATTTACAAAACAAATACTACCGGAGACTCTTATGAAGGCGGAACTTTATCATCTACAAATACAATAACAAACAGAGGTATAATTACCGCAAATGCAAACGGAGTAGATGCAGATATTAAAAATGAAGGAAACGAACAAGGCGGTGTATACAATATTACAGGCGGAACCGTAAAAAAAGATGTTTATGGTATAAATACCGAGACCGTAAAATTATCAACGGTAAATATTCAAGGTGAAGTTACGGTAAGCGAGAATGCTTTCATAAGCCAAAACGAAATAAATATAACTGAAGACTCTACACTTATTTTGGAAAAAGAATCAACTTTACAAACATCTACATTAAACATTAAGAATGGAGCAACATTAAATACTCAAAATGGACAAACAGGTGAAGTATTGGTAGACGGAGTAGACATAGAAGATGGTGTAACTTGGAATTGGAAATTAGATTTAAAATTGGCAGAAAATACCGGGGATGTTTTAACAAATGTAACATCAAATGGTAAGTTAACAATAGATGATATAAAGATTTTAACCGATAAAGCATCAATTAATGATTCAATCTTAATAGCACAAGGTGCTATGATAGATATCGAAAGAGATGAAAACGATGTTATAGGTTTATTCTCTACTCAAGATGTAACTTATAAGATAAAATTAGATACCGACAAAACAGATGGCACTTATTTAGCAATAACAAATAATGGCTACGGCGGGCTTCCGGGGGCAGTATATGATGGAGTTCTCTCTTATTCATTAACAGAAAGTAATTATACGGATAAGGTTGCAAAATGGGTAGACGGTCACAATGAATTAAAAGAAAATTTATTTATACATGGCGGCGATGGGACAAACACAATAAAAGTTGAAACGGAAAGCGGAGAACCGTTAGTCGGAATAGATGCACAAAATTATAGATTAGAAATTGAAAATTTAGCAGGATTTGAAGGGTTTAACAATGCAATAACCGTTGGAGAAAAAGGTGAATTAAGAGTAACAAATGTTAAATTTTCCGAAAATACCGGTGATGCAGTAATAACAAATGCAGGAACTGCAGTGCTCAACGGAGTAACGTTTGAAGAAAATGAAGCAGATGCAGATATTGCAAATAACGGCAAACTTACATTAACCGGGACAGCAACAACATTTGAAAAAGGTATAACAGGAACAGGTAATACGGTAATAGACGGTGTTGCTATAGATATGAGTTCTTCATTACTTGTACAGGATACCGTAGAAATAAGTCATGTAACAGGTAGCAGTTTAAAAGTAGCTGTTGACAACTTGACTGATGGTACAAACACAACATCAATGATAATGAATAATGGCGAGTTGACATTAATAGGTAATGTAATAGATGCAAATACAGAAGCAGCAGAACTTAATACGAATATAAACGGGGTAGGAAATACGACAATATCCGGTGGAGCAGTTACCGTAGGAGAAGATGTAACTATTGCACAAGAAACAGTAACAATTGAAGCAGGTTCAGCATTAACAGCAGGTGCAGATCAAATAGATACATTTGCAACAAACGGTAAAATAGCAAACAGCGGGGAATTAGAGTTTACCGGAGGGACAAACAACAATACTATAGATGGAGATGGAATATTGTTTATTTCCGGACAAGTTGCAAATTCAACCGGGACGAAAGTAGCACAAACATTTATAGAGGTTAAAGAGAATGCTAAATTTGCAATGAACGCGGACGATGTAAAAACAGCTACTACCGGAGACACGAAAGGAATACAAAATAACGGGGATTTGGAAATTACCGGCGGAACAAACAAAAACATTATAGGTCGCGGGGATGGTGCCGTACCGGGAAATGGAGCAGTAATAATATCCGGAAACGTTACAAATGAAGATGCTACAACAATAGATCAAGGAACAATAACCGTTAATAAAGGTGCAAGTTTACAAGCAAATGCAAGTGACTTAACAACCGATAACGGGATAACAAATGCAGGCGAATTGATATTTGTCGGTAGCAACATGGTAAATACAAGTACAATTACAGGAACCGGAAACTTGACCGTAAATGGGAATTTGAAGAACGATAAGAATATATCACAAACAAACATAGACATATTGAACGGTACTGTTGAACATAATGTCGGTGACGGCGAGAATATGGCAAAGATAGAAGCAGCAAACATAGTAATAAGTACCAGTGCAACATTAATAGCACACAGTGAAGTTGTTGCAAGCGAAAAGATAACAAATAACGGATTATTTGAAATAGCAGTAAAATATGAAGGCGGTCCCGGAGATGTAGAGAACGCCAGCATAATAGATGGTAGCGGAGAATTAAAAATAACATCAACGACTTTTACAACGACAGCAAGTATAAAGCAAAACACGATAACAATAGCGGATGCAGATTCAGCATTGGAAGGAGATATAAACAATATAGTAGCAACAGAGAAGATAGCAAACAAAGGATTGTTGGTATATACCGGAGAAGGAATAAATAATAATGTGATAGACGGAGCAGGAAACTTAAAGATAGACGGAACAATCGAAAATTCAACCGGAACAACAATAACTCAAAATGCGATTGCTATAACGAACGGAAAAGGGTTTAAGACGAGAGCAGATGATATAAAGACAACAGCAGGAATAGAAAATAACGGGACATTAACATTTACCGGCGGGAAAAATATAAATGAAATAACAATGTTGCAAGACGGTGAAGGAATATTTATAGTAGAAAATGATTTAACTAACCAAGCGAATATAACGCAGAAAGTGATAAATATAACCGGTGGAGATTTTGAAAACGTAAGAACAAGTTCAATAACGGCAGAAAGTATAACGGTAGCAGACGGCTCAACATTGATAACCGATGCGTTAGATTTGGATATAAGTAACAGTATAACATTAACCGGAGAAAAAACAGTATTGAACTTAACAGATGAAGAAGCTGCCGAAATAGCAGCATCTATAACGGGAGACGGAAAGATAGTAAAAGAAGGACAAGGAACGGTAACATTGAGCGGGGATAATGCATATAAAGGGACAACCACAATAACCGGCGGAGCAATAGAGATAGTAGCAGCAAACGGAATAAGTGAAAAAACGGTATATATGAACGGCGGAAAGTTAATAATAAACGGGGCTAATGAAGTTGGGTTAGCAAACGAGATAATGGGAACCGATCATAATGATGTAAATATAGAAGTAACCGGAAGCAAAACGACATTAACCGGTATAATATACGGCAACAAAGATTTGGTAAAGACCGGGGAAGGTGTATTAGATTTACGAATGGAAGCAAACGGATACGCTGGAGATACGAAAATCAGTAGTGGAACAGTAATAGGAACAACAGCAAATATTAATGGTAAAGTAACAGGTAGCGGGAATGCATATTCTGTTGTAGAGTTCTATGATGCAGTAGGCAATGTAGTATTGAACGAAATAGCCGATATGGGAACATTCAACAAAACCGGTGGAGCAACAATGACTGTTGAAAATGCATTTAAAGCAATTGATGCAAACGTAGTCGCAGGAACATTTATAATAAATAATGATTCAGAAATGGGTGGAAGCGGAAGCACATTTGAAGTAACAGATACAATGAGAGTAGAAAATGCAGTGTTGAAAGGTTACGGGGATATAAAAGCAGGAGATTTGATAATCGGTGAAGGAGCAAAATTTGCTCCGGGAAGTTCAACAACAACATTTAAATTAAGCGGGAACTTATCTTTTGAACAAGACGGGGAATATGATGTAGAATTCGGACAATATGATATGGATGCTGAAGGACATTACAATGACAATACTCATGTTTCCGGGAACACAACAATCGGAGACAATGCAAAGATAACATTGAATAACATAGAAGGAAAATATTATGTATGGGAAACCATAGATTTAATCAATTCCGATGGAACATTAGCAGACGGATATGAATATCAAGAAAATAATGTAGTATTCAATGATAACGATGCAAGAGAATTAAGATCGGGATATGAAACAAGAATATCAACAAGAATATACACCGAAGGAAATGCTTTAAAGATAGAATTACAAAGAAAACAAAGTGAATATTCAGTAGCAGAAGATTTTGACAGAAGCCATAACGAACAGGAAGCAGCAAATGCAATAGATGCAATATCAACAGGAAACGGTGGGGATATAACATTACCGTTGGATGTAATGGAACATTTCTACTACTATAAACAAAATCCAGAAACAGATGAACCAGATATACCTGCATTGAAAGCTGCATTAAACGATGTTGCAGGTGTAATACATGCAAATTCGACAATGTTGACATTTACAAATGCAAAGATAGAACATGTATATGACAAAATTAAAGAAAGAACGTCAGACTTGTTCCCATGCACTAAGTTTCACGATAAATTATGGGCACAATATTATTACAATACATACAATGTAGATAAAAATGATAACTCTCCTAAGTTTGATACGAGCGTAAACGGATTCTTGGTAGGATTTGATATGATATCTGCAAAACAATGGACACTTGGAATAATGGCAGGATACGGAACAAGCGAGTTGAAACAAGAAGAAGATAAAACAAATATGAGTGATATTAACTTAGGTTTCTATGGCGGATATGAGAATGAAAAATGGTTGTTTAAAGGAATGTTGTTAGGTGGGTACGAACAATATAAGACAGACAGAATAATCGGATTTATGGAAAGAACTGCAAACAGTGAATATAACGGATATAATGCAGCATTGGATTTGGAAGCAGGATATAAGATTGGTTTAAACAAAGATAAACAAGCAAAACACAAAATATATTTAAAACCTTTCTTAGGAATTACCGGAAGTTATATTATGAATGAAGGTTTTGAAGAAAAAGGTGCGGAATCATTGAACTTGAAAGTTGAAGATTACAGTTCAATGACGGCACAAGCAAGAGCCGGTGTTGAAATAAACGGAAAAGTAAAGAAATTTGGTTGGTATGCAAAAGCCGGTGTAAGACAGTACTTAACTGAAGATTATAATGAAATAGAATCTTCTTTATTAGATTATCAAGACCAAACTAAGATGAAGATAAGAAGTGCGGAATTAGATAAATTCTCTTACGGAGGGGGATTGGGAGCAGATTATCAATTGTCAGAAGCATGGACAATATTTGCTAACGGTCTTGCAAGTTTTGCAGATAAATCAAACAACTATTATGGAAATATCGGATTAATGTATAAATTCGGTTGCCCGAACAATGAGAAAAAGACGGATGAAGATATGGAAAAATTATCCGAAATGTTAAAGCAAAAAAATGCAGAAGATGAAATGTTAAAGAAACAGTTGGCGGAAAAAGAGAAAGAATTGAATGCAGCTAAAGCAAGAGAAAAAGAATTGCAAGACAGAATACAAAAATATGAAGCAAATGTAGTAAGCGAACAAGAAGCACAAAAGATGAAAGAGAAAATTATCAAGACATTCAGATTGGGCGAAAAACCTACATTCGTATTCGGAACAGACCAATTGAATAAAAACGGTAAAGAAAGTTTGAGACAAGTTGCAACGGAGTTGGAAAATTATCCTGACGCGGAAGTTTTGGTTGAAGGACATACCGATAACGTAGGCGGGGATGAAATAAACCAAACGATATCGGAAAAAAGAGCAGCATCGGTAGCAACTGCATTGAAGAAAGATTACGGAGTAAAGAACAATATATCTGTAATCGGTAAAGGAAAAAGAGAGCCTATAGCTTCAAATGATACGGCGCAAGGAAGAGCAAAGAACAGAAGAGTAGAAATAATATTAACAACTTTGGAAGCTGAAAATTAGGTTATAATATTTATAGAAAAGAAAGCAGGGAATTAATAATTCCCTGCTTTTTTATTGTTTAAATGCCTGTTGACAACTTGTGGATAAAATTATTTTTTTATATATTTTGTCGAATATATAAGTTGTTAATATATAAGGTTAATAAGTTTTTTAATTGTTATTAAAAGAAAAAAAGTTGTTGACAAGATTTTTTTAAGTGACTATACTTGGGTTGCCTTTGGTGATACAATACAAGTAATACTTGTGGTAAGGACTGCCATAACTGTCCCATCACCAAAGGCTTTCCTTTTATCAAAAAAGCACCTATAAGGTGCTTTTTTAAGTTTATAACTTATAGCTTAAAGTTTGTTAAACAAAATTTTATGTTAAACTTTAAACTGTAAGCTCTAATATTTAAGTTTTTGTTTAGTAGTTTATCAGATATTCATCAATTTCCCATTGATGAACTTTTGTTCTGTAAGCGTCCCACTCATCAATTTTTGATTTGGTGTAAAGGTTAAATGCATGGTCACCCAAAGTCTGTTTTATAAGTTCACTTTTTTGCATTGCTTTAACGGCATTAATCAAATTGTGCGGTAAATTTTCTATACCTGCTTTATCTCTTTCTTCTTTTGTCATCTGATAAATGTTTCTGTCAACTGCAGGTTTTACTTTCATGTTCTTTTTTATACCGTCAATTCCTGCTGCCAAACATGATGCTAACAAAAAGTAAGGATTTGCAGACGGATCCGGATTTCTTAATTCTATTCTTGTAGAAGCGCCTCTTGCTGCCGGTATTCTTACCAACGGACTTCTGTTTCTTGCAGACCAAGCTATATATACGGGGGCTTCATACCCTGGGACTAATCTCTTATAAGAATTTACAAGCGGATTTGAAATTGCAGAAAAAGATTTTATGTGGTGCATTAAACCTGCGATATATTTATATGCAACTTTTGAAAGCCCTAATTTATCTTTTTCGTCACAAAAGGCATTTTTCCCGTTCTTAAACAAAGATTGATTTATATGCATACCGGAACCGCAAATACCAAATATCGGTTTAGGCATAAACGTTGCATGAAGTCCGTGTTTTTGTGCTATTGTTTTTACGACAAGTTTAAAAGTGTTTATGTTATCTGCAGTTTTTAAAGCATCTGCATATTTGAAATCTATTTCGTGTTGTCCTCTTGCAACTTCGTGGTGAGCCGCTTCAATTTCAAAGCCCATACTTTCGAGAGTTAAGCACATTTCTTTTCTTGCACTTTCTCCCAAATCTATAGGGGCCAAATCAAAATATCCTGCAGCATCGTGCGTTTTTGTCGTAGGTTTTCCCTGCTCATCGGTCAAAAATAAGAAAAATTCAAGTTCCGAACCTACATTAAATGTGTATCCTAAATCCGCAGCATTTTTTAAACTTCTTTTTAAAATGTTTCTGGGGCAACCTTCAAACGGTTTTCCGTCTGGAGTATAAATGTCGCAAATTAATCTTGCTACTTTGCCTTCTTCCTGTTTCCATGGAAAAATTACGAATGTGTTTGGGTCGGGATGTAAATACATATCGCTTTCTTCGATTCTTGCAAAACCTTCAATGGAAGAACCGTCGAACATACATTTGTTGTCTAAAGCTTTTTCTATTTGTGTTGCAGTTATTGCAACGTTTTTAAGTTGGCCGAAAATGTCAGTGAATTGTAATCTGATAAATTTTACGTCTTGCTCTTTAATGGTTTTTATTACATCTTGTTTTGTATAACCCATAATTTCTCCTTATGGAAATTAATAGTGAAGTGTTATTATATTAAAAAAGAAATATGTTGTAAAATTTTGCTAGCTTTGTCGTTGGTTGCAAATCAAGACTTGTTAAGTTTAAATTATAACAAAGCATTAATGTTGCCATAAATGTTTATTTAGAAAATTTCTTTACATCCTCATTTGCTTGTTTTATAGGTTTGATCGTTTCACAACCGCCTACACAACCGCCTTTACACACCATCACTTCAATTAAGTTTGAATTACAATGTCCGTCGGCATAAGATGAAAGTTTAAGAACACTTTTTTTATCCAGATCGGTTATCAGTTCATCTTTTATAAACTTAGTATCAATTCTTAGATAATGTTTTAATGCCTGAGATACTCCGCCTGTAACGGCAAACTCTCTTGCATATTTTGTTGGAATATTTTCAGACTGAGTTTCTTGGCACAAATCAATATTTATATGTTTTGTGCTCAATATTGCATGTAGTTCCTGAAAAGTTAAAACATAATCTACCAAAGGGTCTTCCTGAGCTTCTTTTCTTTTTGACAAGCAAGGTCCTATAAATACCGTAATGCAATCCGGATATTTTTGTTTTGCAATTTCTGCAGTATAGTGCATGGGTGTATAAGTATCCGAAACAAACGGTTTCAGTTTTTCAAGATGTTTTTTTACCAATCTTATATAAGCATGACAACAGGATGTTGTCATAAATTGTTGTTTGTTTACTACCAACTTGTTTTCAAACTCTTCGGCTTCCTTTTTTGCGGTAATATCCGCGCCTAAAGCAACCTCAAAAACATGTTCAAATCCTATTTGTTTAAGAGCTGTTGTAATTTTGCCGACAGGTGCTCCGAATTGTCCAGTTATTGACGGGGCTATCAAAGCTACGAGTTTTTTTGTATGCAAAAGTTTTAAAACATCAATGAATTGTCTTCTTACCATTATGGCACCGAAAGGACAAGCCCCTATACATTTACCGCAACTTATACATAAGCTGTGATCTATGTTTGCTCTACCTTTACCGTCTTTTTTTATTGCATTTACGGGACACGCTTCCTCACAGGGAACAACCATTTTTAAAATTGCATTATAAGGACAAGCTTCTTTACATTTTCCGCAGTTTTTACATTTGTCGGTATCTATATGTGCTTTATGATCTTCAAAAGTTATTGATCCGAAATTGCAGGCATTTATGCATTTCCTGGACAAACATTCCTTGCATATTTCGCTGACCATATATCTGCTTTTAACACAAGCCGAACATGCCGATTCAAGAACGGTCAAAAGTTTGTTGTTTGTTTTGTATTTCTTTTCGTTTTCCGGCTTCAAATAGTCCGAAAGAGGTAACGCTTCGTCAACATCGTTTATTGAGTAACCTAATGCGGCAAGAGTCCTCAATTTTAAAATTTCTCTTTCTTTATACACACAACAACGAACTTGCGCATCGCTACCTTTAGGTATAATATTGAACGGTAAATGGTTAATGTCGTCAAGATTATTTTCAAAAAATAATCTGCAAAGTTCTTCCAATACTTTGTTTTTAAAAAATTCAGAATAATTTATTTCCTGTTTCATAACACCATATATTGTACAAATTTTGGTTTAAAAAAGGAAAACGGATGCAGAGTTTGTTGGCATAAAACTGCATCCGTTTTCTTCTGTGGAGAAAGTAAATTCTCGTTAAGATTTTATTAGAAACTTATTTGCATTCTTACAGAACCTACGAAAGCCGAATTATCTGTTCCAAAATCTTCTGATGCTCCACCGCAAATATTATTTACATATTGAATGCTTGGTGTAACGGCTAAATAGTCACTTATATTCCAGCTGTAATAAACTTCTAAATGATCTTCCGCTTTAAAGTCATATCCGTATGCATCTTTTGCTTTATCTGAAACCATCATTTGACCGAGAGCCAAACCTACTATATCTTCGTCGCCCAAAGCTTTAATTTTTGCTTGTGCACCGATACTCCATGTTTGATTGCAAGGAGATTCAATATCGCCCTCAAAAGCACCAATAGTTGAAGAAACAGCATCATCTCTTTTCCAACTGTATCTTGCAAATACACCGAATATATCGGAAAGTTGTTGGTCTATACTAACACCGAATCCGTAATCGGTAGTATTTTTGCCATCTTCCCATTTTACACCGCCATCAAGCAATCCCCAAACATAAACTCTGTAATTTCCTTCCATATCTTCTATAAAACCGGGTTTAAAATTTACTTGTGCAGAAACAAAACCGTGTCTTGTAATATCATCGTTGTTAACTTCTTCGTCAGGACCGATTTCAACGGAGTTTTCTACATTAAGATATTGTGCTGCAATGTCTATGGAATCTGTTTCATAAACAGCCTTTAAACCGATAGCATTGTCACCGAAAGATATTACGGGAGCATTTCTGAAAATATTTCCTAAAAATTGCGATGTTTCATCGTTTGCATAAGCATTGTCATCCAGAGAAGATGTCGGATCTATAACCCCGAATGTCATACCGAAAGCATCGCTAAATTTATGTTCAAACCATGCTTCCGTTACTGATACCTGGTTACCGGAATCATCTGCATCTCTGTTGATTCCCGAAAATGCTACAAAACGGGTGTTTGCATCGCCGCTTCCCGTTTCTAAGTGCAAAAAAGCAGTGTTGTTGTCATCAAACTTTTTTTCAATTTCCAAATCTACGGAATATGAACCGATAGTAGGTGTTTCATAAAGACCTATATCTGTTGCTTGTGCAACATTTGATTTTTGCAAACTTTGCAAAATCAACGTTATTCCCCCGTTAATTGAAAGACCTTGTAAAAGATTTTCTGCTTCTGCTGCGTAAGCATTTGAAATACCTAATGTTACCAGTGTTGCTAAAAATACTGCTGCTACTACCTTCTTCATTTTTTACTCTCCTTTTTTTATTTATTTTTTGCCAACCATTTTTTCATTAAGTCTAAATAGAATTTTTATGTTTTTAGCTTTTTTATCGGAGGTTGCCTATAAAACTTGTGATCAAACGGAAATAAAGAAAACTAAAAACCGTATAAAAGAGGAAATTTAAAAGAACAAATAAAAAAAGGGACTTTTAGGTTTGAACTCTAAAAGCCCCTTTGCTAATATTAAGTATTTAACTCCCTATATTCTACAAGTTTGTTAAAAATTAATCAAGAAGCTTTTAAATTTTTATTTGTCTTTAGATTTTCTCATAAGCTGCGTCATACAACTGTCGCTTTTGGAACAACTTCCGCAATTGTTGTCACAACCGCACCCGCAATCGCATTTTCCGCCTTTTATCTGCTTAAATATTTTTTGTATAAGAACAAATGCACAAAGAGCAACAATAAGTAAAACTAATAATGTTTCCATTATTTACTACCTCCAACTACAACTGATTGACCGACAGTTTAACAATAAACTTTTTCTCAGCTTATAAGCATATTTTAGCCACGTAGCGGTTAAAACCCTAACAATCTGCCCCCCTGATATACAATGAACGATAACAAGTATCCTAAAACCGTTGTCCAAGCAAAGAGTATTATTAACCATTTTAATCTTGAACCTGCTTCTCTATAGAATACCGCTATTGCAACGATACAAGGAACATAAATTAAACAGAACATTAAAAATGCTATAGATTTTAAAGGACTCCAATCAGGATCGGAAGCAATCTTGTCTGCTAAGGAATTGACCGCTTCATCATCTTCAACATCCGTTTCACCCATGGAATAAATAGTTCCTAAAGTACTTACCACAACTTCTTTTGCAGCAAGACCCGCGATTAAAGCAATACCCATTTTACCGTCAAAACCGATAGGCTTTATTATGGGTTCTATGAAATGGCCCAATCTTCCGATATAACTTTGGTCCATTTGAGCTGCCGCTACTTCTTCTTCGGAAACTTCGCCCAACTTTTCTTCATCTACTTGAGGGAATGTTAATCCTGCCCAAATAAGAACAGACATTAACAATATAATGGTACCTGCTTTTTTAATGTATAACCAACCTCTTTCCCACATTTTGAGTAAAAGGCCTTTTATTGTAGGAACTCTGTAAGGTGGAAGTTCCATAACAAAATATCCCGGTTCACCTTTAAATAATGTTTTCTTAAATACCCATGCTGAAAATAATGCGATAATAACACTCAGTGCATAAAATATAAACATTGTGTTTGCCGCTTGAGTTGAATTTTTACTAAAGAAAGCAGCTATAAACAAAGCAAATATAGGAAGTTTTGCCCCGCATATCATAAACGGTGTAACAAGAAGAGTTATAAGTCTATCTTTAGGATTATCTATTGTTCTTGATGCCATCATAGCAGGAACTGCACACCCGTTAGTTGCAATCAGCAAAGATGCAAACGATTTTCCGTGGAGGCCGAACTTTCTCATAATTCTGTCCATAATAAACACTGCTCTTGCCATATAACCGGTATCTTCAAAAAATGCGATAGCAAAGAACATACATATAATTTGCGGGAAGAAGCCCAAAACTCCGCCTACACCGGCGATTATACCGTCCACTATTAACGATTGGAAAATTCCTTCGGGGATTACGCCTGTTGCAAAATCGGAAAGCCATTCAATACCGGCTTCAAACCAACCTACTATCGGTTCGGATACGGTAAATGCAAATTTAAAAATGATATACATTACCAATAAGAATATCGGAACAGACAAAATTTTGTTCAAAACGATTTTATCTATTGCTTCCGACATATCTTTTTTAGTTTCTTTTGATTTTGTTAAAACATCACTGACAACTATTTTTATCCAATCGTAAATTTTGTCTGCAAAAACCGCTTCAAGATTTTCGTTGTGTAAATCAAATATTTTTTTATTACTCTTTTCTACCTGTTCAATTATTTTTGAAGAGACATGGGATTTCTTAATTTTTTCTAAAGCATAAGATTCTTTTTTTATTAACTCTACGGACAAAAAGTTAACAGGATACTTTAATACAATGTTTAAATCTTCGGATATAAGTTGACAAATGGTATCTTTCTCTTTATTTATTTCTTTTCCGTAATCTATTGAAACAGGATTAACGATTTTCTTTTTACTTAGAACATCAGTTACTGTATTTAAAAGTTCTTCGGTCCCCTTATTTTTACTTGCAACTATAGGGACTGCAACTACATTATATTTTTCTTCCAACTTTTTATAATCTATTTTTTGACCTTTATTTTCCAAAATGTCGGTCATGTTCATTGCAATTATAACGGGGATTTTTAATTCCGATAATTGTGCATATAAATATAAATTTCTTTCAAGATTTGAAGAATCAACAACATCTATTACAAGTTCAGGTTTTTCTTCAATTAAAACATTTCTTGCAACAATTTCATCTTCGGAACTTGCCGACAAACCGTAAATACCCGGCAAATCTATAATTTGAAGTTCATAACCGTTTTTTGTTACGAAAGCTTCTTTCTTTTCAACGGTAACACCGGGATAATTTCCTACATGTTGCCTTAAACCTGTTATATTGTTAAACAAACTTGTCTTTCCGCAGTTCGGGTTACCTGCTAAACATATTTTTACTTTTTTTATATTTTCCACTTCTTTTATACCTCTTTTACTAAAATTTTTGCCGCACTGTTTTTATCCAATGCAATTTTACCGCCTTT
>Ga0310696_10007165_pt1 | contig 13142 bp, 5 predicted proteins | sample AusTroGonzalo_MG_4_FD_203885 | JGI IMG/M metagenome (GOLD analysis project Ga0310696, IMG submission 203885) | Bovine rumen microbial communities from tropical cattle in Woodstock, Queensland, Australia - Gonzalo_02 (v2) (version 2) | ecosystem: Host-associated > Mammals > Digestive system >... | reverse complement strand
ATGGTCGTAGCCAGCAAATCACAGTAGTCATTTTTCAGGAGAGTGAAGAACGACTGGAATTCAGGCTCATTCTTCAGCGTCAGGTAAACGCTGTTCTGTGCACCCATAGGACACTGAGTCTCCAACTGGTAAGAGTTACCGTTCTGCTTGTCATAGCGCTGAACACTGGTAATCTTATGGCCATTGTGCTCCATCTGCCAACCGCCCTCGAAGCAAAGGCTGTCGCCTACATAAGAGGCACGAACGATGGCACCACCCTTGGTCTTGAAGTAGTTATAACCAGCCTTCACATAGTCTTCCACCGTCATGGTCTTGTCGGGGATAACCACAATCAGCTGGTCCATCATACCATCAAACACGGTATTGATCACGTTGTCGGCAACCTGTTGCTGCTTCTGAGCACCCTTAACGATATTACCATTGGCATCAACCTGACCCTCATAACGACGAGCCTTTACGCTCTTGCTGGTGAGGTCCCAACGGAACTCAAAGATATCGGGAGTCTCTACAACAACGCTATCGCCTGCATCGTTTTGGACCTTAGAGGTCTTACCATAAGAACCCTGGTCAACATAGCTGACAAGTGCACCATTGGTGGGGAGCAGCAATGCATATTTAGAGTCCATAGACAACAGGTAAGGCAAGAAGCCACGAGCATCGATACCACCACGATAGATAATATTCATCGTTGACACATGGGCCAATGCAGGATAAGCCACTGAGGCGAACTCAGCAGGCGTGAACACCTTGTTAGTCTTATAAACAACACCGTTACAACCCATATAGGTACCATCAATGTCAGCAGGAGTAATATTCAAAGGCTCCTTGGCATCGTTAAGTACGAGGTCGAACTTCGAGGGAACTGCCTCAGAGAACGTAGTCAGCATGTTAACGTTAATCAGCTTGGCGATGATGTCATCGGGAATAGAGTCCATTTCCTTGTACTCATCCTGTAACTCCTTACCAGAACCATTCCACCAATCGAGGATGGCTTTGTTTGTAGGAGCAATCATCACACCGGCATCAAAGTGAACGTCGTTGTCGTTCTTTGAGTTGTTGTCGATATACTGGTTCCAAGCGGGGTCATACTTCAGATACGCATACACCAGGTTACCCTCGGGGTCGGTGGGCTTATCATTACCCTTGTTGGTGTAGTTCACGATACGACCGGTTCTGTGGTCAAAGCCACGCTGGCTGAAATAGCGCAGCACAAAGACAGAGTCCTCAGAGTTGTAGATACGGTCATACTCGCGCGTACCTTCTTCATAATAATAAGGTGCAGAGAAACGGTCCAGCAGGCGACTCCAGATAGAGGTTGAGGGATCCTGACGGATAATCTCAGCCATGTTGGGACTTGACTCAATCACACCATCCACCTTGTGGATATAACCGTTCTTACATGTGATATCATAATCAATCTTCTTACGGCTGGGGTCACCAGAGTTAACCACCTGTTTGCCATTAACCCAAGCTTCCTCGATGCTGTTGGCACGGCCATTGGTCAGCACCTTCAAGTCAGCAGCTGTAATGTTGTTGTTCTCAAGATAAGCGGGAAGGAAGTGAATCATTGTTGGCTTTGTGGCATCCTTAAACAAGGGGATAGCCTTGCCGCGCTGACGCAGATAATCCCAATACTTCACCTTCGGCATAGAGTCGAGAGGCATCACATAGACAGAGTCATAGATTTCCGTCGATGACTCACGGCGCATGGTACGGCCCCACTCTGGCGTGGCGGCATCACCCTGTGCCTTACCGTTTGACATCAGCTCAAGCAGATAGGCGTTGTTGATCATCGAATTCTTCAACAACATCTTCTTCTTGGCATCACTCAGGTCTTCATAGCGGCTAACGCCCCATGTGTTCGACTTAAACCACGCATCAAATGCGCTGTCTGAAGCAACGAACAATGTTCTAGAACCTGTGTGGCTAAGGACTTCCTTTTGGTCGAGGTCGTCGATTAGACGCAGCATGGTCTTGTAGTTGCCTTCATCCTGCAAACGCTCATAGATAGAGTTTCCCAGCCATTCAGGCTGTCCTGTAAGGATTAGATCGTCGTCTTTACACGACTGCATCACGGAGGCTCCTATCAGCAGTGCACAGGCGGCGAGAGCCACACTTCGTCCTTGCTTTACGATAGTTTTACGTTCCATAAGTTTTGTTAGTTATTTAATATGTAATTATTGTTTATGCTTCTTATTTTAGTCCTATATATTGAGTCCTGTTGCCAGGATCGGTGTCTTCATATTTGGGGGCTCCATAGGGAGCAGAGTCGGTAAATTCATTTCTCCGGTGGGTTTTGGTTGAACATTCATTAAATAAACGAAGGAACCGGAGACAGCCTTTTCGGCTGTCCCCAGTCCCTTTTATGAGAGATTGGTCAGTTTTTTACTTCTGAACATTTTTATTAATTGCGAATCTTCTGAATCAGAGTAGCACCGTTGCTCAGGGTTACCTTCTGGATCATGATACCCTTGTGAGCCTTGGTAGCCTTGCGGCCATCGAGTGTGAAGTACTCAACCTTAGCGGTCTCGCCGTTCACAGCCTCAATACCAGTGAGGTCGGGGCTAACAGTCTGTGAGCTGTTCTTACCGAAGTAAGTGAGCTTGAAGTTGTCGAGAACAACCCAGCTATTACCCTTCTGCTCAGCCTTCTTGATACCAACGGTCAGGATGCCGTCAGCATTTACCTTCACAATAGCCTTGTTGTAGTAAGCCTCAGGATTCAGATCCATGTAATCGCGGCCACCCTGCAGTGAGTTAGGAATATAGTAAGTGAGACCTTCCTCATTGTTGATGTCAGTAGCCTCAGCTACACCCTCGAGACCGGGATCCTCTGTCTGAGCACCAACCATCAGGTTAGCGATAGGAGCTGTGAAGACAGCGGCGCTATCACCAGCAACGGCATAGAGCAGAGCCATTGAATATTCAGGATTAGCCTTCCAGCCATCGTAGTTCTCCTGGTTGCCACCATTGCGAATCCATGCGTCAACACCGAGCTCGTAAGTACCCTCGGGCAGACCCTTGATGGTCTGGTACATATCGAAGCCAACCTGCCAGAACTCCATAGCGAGTACAGACTTCTGAGTATCGTCGTTACCCAGGTTACCGGGGTTGTTCCAGCCGTCAGAGCTATTGGTTGTCTCGTCAACATCAGAGAAGTTGTAAGACTTAATCACCTTAGTTACATCAACAGGATTGCTGTCGCTAGCCTCATTAACGTTTGCGGGCAACTTCAACTTAGTGAAGAGCACGTCAATCTGCTCCATGTAATCCTTAGCCTCAGCATCAGTCAGAGTGTGATTGTCGCAACCAGTCATAACGGTAGAATACAGGGCGTTAGCCTCGTTGATGGCATCCTGGTTCTCAGACTCGCCGATAGCCTCGTTCAGCGACTCGGCCTTAGCAACCAGATTCTCGAACAGAGCTACAGACTCGATGATAGCAGCGTTCAGGTCGAATGTAGCATTCAGAGCTGCGAACATAGCAGCACCGTCATTAGCAGCGATAGCGTCGTTTGCCTGCTGAACAACAAGTGCAGCTCTATCATAGACATCCTTACCCATAGGCTTGGTCAAGTCAATCTTAGCGATAGCCTCCTCCAGCAAGGGCTTAACTGCATCAGGATTATCAGGCGTGTGATAGGTCAGCTCGAAGCTATCCCAGATACACCACCAATCCGTATTACCATTCATCTTCACACCGATACGGAAGGTGTCACCCTCCTTAGCAATCAGACCATAAGCGGTGGTCTTGTACATACCCCAACCGAAGCACTGGGCAGCACCACCCATTGAGTTAGGATAAGGCTTGTCGTTAACAGTCTCTGAATACCAATCCTCAACCTTCACCATCTCCTTGCCGATATCCTCGGGGCTCTCAGAGTAAACGCTGGGGAACTGACTCATTGCATTATTCATATAGAGGTATACGGGAGAGGTGTAAGGAGCAACCAGGTCGTCACCACGGGTGTAACCACCCATCTCACAACGTACATAACCCTGTACCTGCAACTCATAGAGACCTACAGGCAGATCCTTAACTTCCTGCCATACATCCCAGTTGTAACGGTGCCAAGCCTCGAAGCAGTAGTTCATCTTGCCCAGAGCGCTCTCCATCAGATCCTTGTTACCCTGTCCAAGAGGTCCACGGGTGATGTTACTACCTGTACCAGCGTCGATGGTCCAACCCTCAGCCTTACCAGAGTTGATATCCTCATCCTCGTCGAAGCCAGGATTCTTGATGTACTTGGTCATCTTCTTACCCTCGTAAACATCCTGCTTAGACTTATCCTCGATGGTCTTTATCCAGCCATTAATCTTAGCAATCTCAGCCTCCAACTCCTCGTTGGTCAGCTCAACTTTCTCAAGGATATCCTCGGTATCGAAGTCGAGGTAGTCTGCCAGTTCGCCAGTCTCCTCAATATCCTTATACTCATCATTAGCAGCCACTGCCTTAGCGTCATCCAGCAACTTCACATACTTCTTCCAGAGAGCGATGTTGTTGTCCAGAGCAGCCTTAGCATTGTTGATACCATCCAGAATAGCCTGAACCTCAGCCAGAGTGCTGGCAGTCTTCTCACCAGAGTAAGCCTGCTGGTAAGCGGTCAGGTAAGCCTCGGTATAGAGAGTACCATCTTCAATAACATACTCACCGTAGTTCTTCATAGCAGCCTCAATATACTTCTGGCAAGATGTAGCATCACTACCATAGTACGTCAGGCCGAAGGTATCAAAGCAGCTCCAGTTGTCAGCATCACCTTTCTTCTCAGGGTTCTTCACACCAATACGGAGAGAAGCCTCAGCATCGGTAACCAGGAACATCACCTTAGTATCATAGAAACCAGCCTCCTCATACAGACGGAAAGCAGAGGGGTCATTAGGAGAATAGTAGGTAACATCGTTACCCTCAGCATCAGGATGTGTCTCTGAGTTCTCTCCAGCACTTGTACCGAACTCAGTTGCGCCACCCATAGGAGTTGTGTTGAAGCAAGCCCAGATAAAGTTGAAGGGAGAGCTTGTCTCAACATCACCCTGCTTCACATACAGACTTGAAGCAGGAGTAATGCCACTTTCCATATCAGCCCAGCTACCACGCCAAGAAGTCTTAGCGGTCAGAGCGTAGATACCAACGGGCAGACCTGTGATATCCTGATAGGTATCGAAGGTTGCATTCCACTTCTCAGCTACGTTAGCAGGACCGTGTGAACCGCTACCAGTCATGTTGGGAGCATCACCCAGCCAACCAGTATAAGAAGCATTGTCGAAGTTCGGGTTGGTAATCTTAGTTGTCATATCACCAGGATTATCCCATGTTGCATGAGTCTCACTCCATGCAGCAACAGCAGCTGCCAAGTCGTTGATAGCCTTTTCTACCTGAGCCTTAGTAGCATCCAGGTTAGTCAGGACCTCACGATAAGCAGCTGTCTCTGTGAAGCCCTGAGCCTCAGCAGCCTCAATATTAGCCTTCAGTTTAGACTTCACTTCAGTCATCTCCTTCAGAGTAGTAATAGCGGCATCCATCTCTTCAGCTGTGCTTAAAGGATTGTTGTACAATGCTACAGCGTCAGCCACATTCACATAAACAGGCTCAGCAGCCTCGATGGCAGCCTTCAGTTTCTGAGCAGAGAAGAAAGCAGCTACACCATTGGTATAGGTCTGATAGTCGTCAGAAGCTGCGAAAGCCTCATAAGAATCCACAGTAACAGCTCTCCAGTCAACACTTACGCCCTCTTCATCGGGAGCAAACATTCTCAGGACACTGCTGTTCTTGTCGCCATCATATTTACCAGAAAAACCGATGTACTTACCCTCATACTCGGGTTTGTCAGCGATAAGAGCTACATTCTGGAAACGAACATAGTTACCAACAATCTCGAATGACCAAGAGTAGTTTCCCTGTGAAGCATGGTCTACCCAAGTAGAACCACCATCATCAGTAAAACAGTTGTGGGGACCAGAAACGTCACCACGATCAGGATTGTAGAAATCATTCCACAGCTCGTAAGAGCCTTCAGGAGCATCTTCCTCAGAAGTAGCCTCCAACCAGAATGGATAACCAAAGGTTCTCACACTGGCCTGGGTGTTCCATGAGTTACCACTGCCGAAGAACATCTTGGCTGCCTCGTTGTAGAGATAGTAGCGTTCACCATCATCAGTAAAGGTGGTAAACACCAAAGAACCTGACGGATCTGGCATTGTCCAAACACCTGTCAAGTCTGCAGCTTTTGCACTACCGGTTATCCCTAACCAGAGAGCCGTCAAAACTAGTAGTCTTGAAATTTTCATAAGCCTTAATTAGTAAGTTAGTAAAATAAAAAGTTAATTATAAAAGAGTTAAATTTCACATACTGTTATTGGCGAAAAGACCCACTTCGGGTCAATTCGGCTGCAAATATAGTTATTTTTTTAATAACTCGTATCAAAAATTGAAGTTTTTTTCGATTTTAACTAAAAAATATGGTGTTAATGAGACACTGGGAAAAACGAAAGCCTCGCAACCCGTTGTGGGCGCGAGGCTTTTGAGATATTCAAAGTGTAGAATTTTCTTAGAAATCCATATGATCCAGAGCATCACTAAAGTCCTTCGGCTCCTTATTCTCAGCAGGGTCGCGATAGGGCTCACCCTCCTGCTGCTCAGGACGAGGACGACGCTCACCACGGTCATGACGCTCACCACGCTCGGGACGCTCACGACGCTCGCCACGCTCAGGACGAGGACGACGCTCACCACGCTCGGGGCGTTCACGGCGCTCACCACGGGCAGGACGCTCCACATAGTCGGCTGGCTTCTCAATCAGCACGCGGTGTGAGAGCTTGTACTTACCTGTCTTAGGATCGATTTCGAGGAGCTTCACCTGAATGTGGTCACCCTCCTTGATACCAGCCTCCTCAACAGTCTCGAGGCGCTTCCAGTCAATCTCAGAGATATGGAGCAGACCATCCTTACCAGGCATAATCTCTACGAAGCAGCCATAAGGCATGATGCTGCGAACAACACCGTCGTAAACCTCACCCACCTCGGGGATAGCCACGATAGCCTTGATCTTAGCGAGTGCTGCGTCGATGCTCTCCTTATCGGGACCAGAAACCTGAACCTTACCAACACCGTCGGCTTCATCGATAGTAATGGTGGTCTTGGTATCTTCCTGCATCTGCTGGATAATCTTACCGCCAGGGCCGATAACAGCACCGATGAACTCCTTAGGAATCTCGATCTGAACAATGCGAGGAACCTGAGGCTTAAACTCGGCACGAGGCTCAGCGATAGTATCGGTGAGACAGTTCAGGATATGCTCACGACCAGCCTTAGCCTGCATCAGAGCCTTCTCGAGGATGTCGAAGCTCAGACCGTCGCACTTGATATCCATCTGGGTAGCAGTCAGACCGTCCTTTGTACCGGTGGTCTTGAAGTCCATATCACCCAAATGATCCTCATCGCCGAGGATATCGCTCAATACAGCATACTTGTCTTCTCCGGGGTTCTTAATCAGACCCATAGCGATACCAGAAACAGGCTTCTTCATGGGCACACCAGCATCCATCAGGGCGAGGGTACCAGCACATACGGTAGCCATTGAGGAAGAACCGTTTGACTCAAGGATCTGAGACACCAGTCGAACTGTATAAGGGAAGTCCTCAGGAATCTGACCCTTCAGACCACGCCATGCCAAGTGTCCGTGACCAATCTCACGACGGCCTACGCCGCGCTGAGCCTTAGCCTCACCAGTACAGAATGGGGGGAAGTTATAGTGGAGGAGGAAACGCATGTAACTCTTGTCGAGTACATCGTCAACCATCTTCTCATCAAGTTTGGTACCAAGGGTACAGGTAGAGAGTGACTGTGTCTCACCGCGAGTAAAAATAGCACTTCCGTGAGGCATGGGCAGAGGAGAAACCTCGCACCAGATAGGACGGATATCGGTGGTCTTACGGCCATCGAGACGGATACCTTCGTCAAGGATACAACGGCGCATAGCGTCGCGCTCCACGTCGTGGTAGTAACGGTCCATCATAGCGCTGTACTCATCGTCAGAAATCTCACCCTTAGCATCCTCTGCCAACTCAGCACGCTCAGCGAAGAACTTCTCCTTGAAGTCCTCGAGCAGCTTCTCGAAGGCATCAGCACGATCCTGTTTGGGCAGAGCCTGCTTGGTAATATCATACGCGGGCTGGTACAACTCTTTATTCATACGTGCGCGTAAGTCCTCGTCGTTAATCTCGTGGTCGTACTCGCGCTTCACATCCTTGCCAAGTTCCTTGCTCAGTTCCTTCTGGAGTTCGCACATAGGCTTGATAGCCTCCATGGCAGCCTTCAGGGCACCAAGCAGATCCTGCTCAGAGACCTCTTTCATCTCACCTTCCACCATCATGATGTTCTCGGCAGAAGCACCAACCATGATATCCATGTCGGCCTGCTTCATCTGCTCGAAGGTAGGATCGATAACATACTCACCATTGATGCGAGCCACGCGCACCTCAGAGATGGGGCACTCGAAGGGAATATCCGAGCAGGCCAGAGCAGCCGAAGCAGCAAAACCGGCCAGAGCATCGGGCTGGTCAACGCCATCTGCAGAAAGCAGCATCACGTTGACGAAAACTTCTGCGTGATAATTGCTGGGGAACAGCGGACGGAGCACACGGTCCACCAGACGACTGGTAAGGATTTCATTGTCAGAGGCTTTGCCTTCGCGCTTGGTGAATCCACCGGGGAAACGGCCAGCAGCACTATACTGCTCACGATAATCTACCTGCAAAGGCATAAAATCGGTTCCGGGAACTGCATCTTTTGCGGCACAAACAGTGGCCAGGAGTACAGTGTTGTTCATCTTCAGCATGACAGCACCGTCGGTCTGTTTTGCCACTTTCCCGGTTTCAATGGTGATGGTTCTGCCATCAGCCAATTGAATGGTTTTTGTAATTACGTTCATCTTGTTTTAAACATCTAAAAAAATAAAATCGTGCAAAGATACATATTATTTTAGTATTTAGTGCAGGAAAAATGAATATTTTACTCTTTTTTATGATTTCGGGTGGTGAAGTATCAGAAAAAATCGTAACTTTGCACGCAAATTATGATAGAAAGATGAAAAAGATATTTGTTTTGGCCTTGGCTGCCCTCACCTTAGCAGCCTGCAGCGAAAAGAAACCCGTGTTTACTGTCAAGGGCACCGTTGAGGGCGCCCAGGACTCTGTACTCTATCTCTATAACAACTCACTGAGCGGACCCGTAAAACTCGACTCTGTGAAGTTGGGTAAGGACGGCGCCTTCTGTTTTGAAAGTGAGGCCCCACAGGCACCCGACCTCTATTGTCTGAACATCGACAATCAGATTATCTATATCGGCATAGACTCCACCGAGACGGTGACCATCAAGGCTCACTACCCCAACATGAGCCAGCACTATGAAGTGGAGGGTTCCGAGAACTGCCAGAAAATTAAGGAGCTGGCACAAAAACAACAGACGCTGCACCAGCAGGCAATTGCCCTGGAGCGCAACCTCGACCTGAGTCACCAGCAGATCAATGACTCTATCCAGACACTGGTCAAGGCCTACAAATACGATGTGGTACTGAACTACATCTATCCCGACCCTAAGACCATCTATGCCTACTTCGGACTCTTCCAGACCTTGGGACAATGGAACCTCTTCGACCGTCAGGTGGCTGAAGATGTACCCATCTTCGCCGCCGTGGCCACCAGTTGGGACACGTTTTATCCAGAGTCTGACCGTGCCAAGCACTTGCACAATATGGCACTCAAGGGCATGAACGACAACCGTCAGGCCATGGCCCGCCAGATGATGGCTGCCGAGACAGCCGAGAAGGTTGTGACAACCGGTGTCCTCGACCTGGAACTGCCTGATGCCAGCGGACGCACCCGTACTCTCACCGAACTCAATGGTAAGGTGGTATTGCTGGACTTCCACCTCTTTGGCATGAAAGAGTCAGCTGCACGCATTCTGAGCCTGCGCGAACTCTACAACAAATATCATGATCAAGGCCTGGTCATCTATCAGGTGGGCCTCGATGAAAACGAGCATTTCTGGAAGCAGCAGACCGACAAGTTGCCATGGATCAGCGTCTATGACCCCACCTACGCATCTGCTCAGCGCTATAATGTCCAGAACATCCCCGAATACTTCCTCATCGACCGCAGTAACACGCTCTACAAGCGCTCATCGCAGATGAAGGATGTGGAAGCCGAGATACGCACTCTTCTGGCAAACCCTACCAGCTCAGCCAAGTAAGCGATAGTCTCTACTGGCTGAACGACTGGCGACTGCCCTACCCTGTTTACCGTTTCTGCACGGGCGATGTGAATGGCGACGGAAGCCTCGACGCTTTGGTGGGTGTTATCAAAAATACGCGATTCCATCGGGAGGTAGCACGTCGTATTTTCATCTTCAAACAGGTAGATGGCAAGGTACGCCCTCTCTGGTTAGGTTCGCGTTTGGGGGCCACTCTGGTGGACTTCCGTTTCGTCAATGGCAGCATTAGGGCTCTCGAGACCGATGAAATGGGTAAATATGCGGTAGTCGACTATGTCTGGAAGGACTTCGGACCAGCCTTTCAACGGTTCGTTATCAAAGACACCAATAAAAACAACGCCATAAAACAATTTAATCTATGAGAAAAATCACCTCTTTGATTTTTACCACTTTGCTCTTGGTGGGCTGTGCTACTAAAGAACGGACGGCACCCGTGAGCACACTCGACGTAGAGAGCTTGCGCGACAGCGTGGACCTCAACATGGACATTACGGGGCTGTCACTCTGCGACCTGCGCATTCTGGAGAATGTCTTCCTGGCACAGAAAGGCTACCCCTTTGAAGACTCCTACATCCGCAGCATCTATGGGTCGACAACCTGGTACGACTCGCTGATGTGGGAATTCGACCAGAACGAAGAGCACTTTAACGACAGCAAATACGACGAGAACTTGTCGTGGCGCGAAGGATATTACGCCCAGATTAAACCCGAAATCATCGCATACACCGATGAGCAACGCGCCTTTGTAAACCGTGTAAGACAGCGCGAGGACGAACTCCGCAAGCTGAACTTCAAGCCGGAGAACGAGGATAACAAGGTGAATATCTCCAACATCGTGAACCCTACCCTGCTGAAAGACCCCGACCAGCGACTGTGGGACTACTTGGGACGCAATGGCTTTGCCATCGTACCTGCTCAGCATCAGCAGCTATTCCATGTCTATGAACAAAACGACTACCACGAATTCCCTGCTTTCATCACCACCGACCTCTTTCTGCAACTCTATCACCTCTACTTCGACTGTATGTTGCGTGAGGTGGAGCAGGAAGAGCTGATGCCCCTATTGAAGGAGTTCTGCGCGGAAGGCGAGAAAACATTTATCAAGAGATTGCAATGGGAAAAAGAAAATGAAGAAGGTCGTCTATATAACACACTCGGAGCTACCGAATGGCTCGTTACTTATTTCAAGGTAGCCAATGCGCTTCTGAAAGACCAAGCCCCAATTGACGATGCCGATGCCTTAGCCGAATACAAACGAGTGATGAAGAGCGAGAACGTCACTTCTGAGTACCTTGACTACACAGACGTTCCTTTTGAATACAGTCTGTTCCGTCCTCGCGGTCATTACACCCGCAACGACAATCTGAAGTGCTATTTCCGCACGATGATGTGGTTGCAGACCGTACCCTTTAGAACAGACGTTCCTTTCGACATGCTCAAGGCCAACATCTTAGCAGTAGAGGTTTGTGACGATTATGAACACCCCAGACTCCATACGTTATACAAAACGCTGACGGAGCCGATGAACTACCTCATGGGACAGCCTGATGACGTGAGTATAGAACAAGTAAACAAGATTATCTCTGACATTGCCACTTGTGAAATAGACCCAAACGATTTATGCGACAGGGTCGATGAAATCGCGGAAAAACAAACACGCATCCGTCCGAAGTTCCAGCGAACAAGCCGAAATAAGGTGCGCCTCATGCCACAACGCTACCAGCCAGACGCCGAAGTACTGCAAGAGATGGTGGACTATGATTCTGAGACCACCAAGCGCGAAGTTCCCAAGGGACTGGATGTCTTTGCCTCGATGGGTGTCAGCGCTGCCGAGAAGATTCTCATTAACGAACTGAACGAACCCAACCGTTGGGGTAAGTACACCGCCAACCTGAAGCGCATGAAGCAACGCATGAACGAAATCAAATGGGAAGAGAATGCCTCAACCCAATGGATGAGTGCGCTGAAGACTATCGTAGACAAACCGCAGCACGCACCCTATTTTATGCTTTCACCCGAATGGGATAAAAAATCACTGAATGCCATGCTGGGGTCCTGGACAGAACTGAAGCACGACGCCATTCTCTATGCCAAGCAACCCATGGGTGCTGAGTGCGGCGGTGCCGGTCCTCCCGACCCCATCGTCAAAGGTTACGTGGAGCCCAATATCAATTTCTGGCAAAAGGCCATCGACCTACTGAAGGAGAACAAGAAGATTCTGAGTGACAATAACCTGTTGACAGAGAAGATTGCCAACGCCAATCAGCAGCTGACAGAACAAGCGGAGTTTCTGTTGGCCATGAGCAAGAAGGAGCTCAAGGGCGAGGTACTGAAAGATGTTGAATATGACCAACTGGAATATATCGGTGCGAAATTCGAAAACATGTCGCTGGAACTGTTGCGTGACAGTGAACACAATATGTGGAGCTGGGATGACATCCAAGGTCCCGACCGCAAGGTGGCTCTGGTGGCCGATGTCTATACAGCCAATGCCGACAACAACCCCATGAAGAGCATCCTCTATGAGGCCATCGGTGATGCCGACGAGATCTATGTGGTCGTTGAGATTGGTGGGTACCTGTGGCTCACTCGCGGTGCCGTCTTCTCTTACCGTGAGTTCAATCGTTCTATCGATGACCAGCGCCTCAACGATGAGGAATGGCAGCAGTACCTGGATCGCAACCCAAGGTCTGGAGTTCCCGAATGGATGACCCCGATTATTGTGCCATTAGAAAGGACGCCCGTAGACAATGAAAGCGTGTTTTATAGCTCTGGTTGCTAGTTTTACTTGCTTAACGAGTGTCACCAGTCAAACTAGTAAGATTAGTCATACTAGTAAGACTAGCAAGACATGCATTCTCTTTACCGGCGACATTC
>Ga0310696_10007164_pt1 | contig 13142 bp, 10 predicted proteins | sample AusTroGonzalo_MG_4_FD_203885 | JGI IMG/M metagenome (GOLD analysis project Ga0310696, IMG submission 203885) | Bovine rumen microbial communities from tropical cattle in Woodstock, Queensland, Australia - Gonzalo_02 (v2) (version 2) | ecosystem: Host-associated > Mammals > Digestive system >... | reverse complement strand
CGTACCCCTTAACGGAGCTTGCGGGCAAGACGCTCGGCATTTTCGGATTTGGGACGATCGGCAAAAAGGTCGCCGCGATCGGAATGGCGTTCGGCATGAAAATCCTTGCCACAGCTCACAAACCGACATCTTATACAAATGTAGAATTTGTGGAAAAGGATGAGCTTTTCGCCCGCGCGGATTACCTGACGCTGCACTGCCCGCTGACAGAGGAGACGCGCGGCGTCGTCAACGAAAGGACGCTTTCTCTTATGAAGCCGACGGCGATCCTCATCAACACCGCGCGCGGTGGCTGCGTCGAAGAAAAGGCGCTTTGCGCGGCGCTTAACGGCGGCAAGATCGCCGGCGCGGGCATCGACGTGCTCGACGCCGAGCCGATGACGGACGGCCACCCGTATCTTAGCGCGAAAAACATCTTTATCACGCCGCACGTCGCGTGGGGATCTTACGAGGCGCGCGTGAGACTTATCACTCTCGTTAGTGAAAACGTCCGCGCCTTTCAGCGCGGCGAGACGATCAACAAGGTGAACTGAAAAATCATATCAAAATCAAAAACCTCGGCTCTGCCGAGGTTTTTGCGTTTTATACAACTGTATTATTTTCCGTTCGATATTGCTTTTATCTCCTCCGCGACCGACTCCGGATCGAAGCCGAGGAGCGCGTCGAGGGACGCGATATCGCCGTGCGGGACGAATCCGTCGATCGCGCGGACAAACACGCGCGCACCGTCATGCGCGGCGATCTTTTCGCCGACACCGCCGGCTCTTTCGCCCTCTTCGAGAACGTAGATGAGTTTCGCGCCGCGCGTCGCTTCGTCGAGCTCGTCGAAGTCGATCGGGAACACGCGATAAAGGCGCGAGACCTTGGTGCTATCAAGCATCGACGCGGCTTTGATCGCGTTTGCCGTCAGGCGCGAATACGTCACGATCACGACGTCGCGCGAATCGGTCGAGTCGACCTTGACGTTTTTGCCCGTGAATTTTTCCCTGTCGTACGGTGCTTCCGCGCCCTTCGGGTATCTGATCGCGTACGGACCGTCGCCGTCGAGCGCCGTTTTCAGCACGTCGCAAAGCTCGGCGTACGAGTCGGGCGCGTAAATCTTCATGTCGGGCACGCACGACATCATCGATACGTCGAAAACGCCGTGGTGCGTCACGCCGTCGCCGGGGACGAGCCCCGCGCGGTCGACGGCGAACACAACGTGCGCCTTTTGGAGCGAAACGTCGTGGACGAGCTGGTCGAATATCCTCTGGGCAAACGTCGAGTAGACCGCGAAAACGGGTTTCATGCCGCCGAGCGCGAGCCCCGCCGCGAACGTCGCGGCGTGTTCCTCGGCGATGCCGACGTCGAAAAACCTCTCGGGGAATTTCGCGGCAAATTCGGAAAGCCCCGTCCCGTCCGTCATCGCCGCCGAAACGGCGCAGATCTTGCCGTCTTTCTCCGCGAGCGCGCAGAGCGCACGACCGAACGCCGCCGAAAAGCCGGAGCACTTCGGCTCGTATCCCGCGTCTTTGTCAAACGGCGGGACGGAGTGGTAAACGTCGGGCTTTTTTTCGGCGGGAGCGTACCCGCTTCCCTTTTTCGTCGTCACGTGGACGATACAGCACGTCGCGCGGCGCTTTGCCTCGGCAAAGACCTCTTCGAGCCGCTGCTCGCTTGATCCGTCGACGGTTCCGAGGAAGTTGATCCCGAGACTGTCGAAGACCGTATTGCCGACGACGACTCGTTTGAAAAAGTCCTTCGTCTTTTTCAGCCCCGAAACGATCCCGCGGCCGAGCGGAATCTTAGAAAAGAAGTTTTCGGTGCTCTTTTTGAAATCGTGGTATTTGCCGCTCGAGCGGACGCGCGAAAAGTGGCGCGACAGTCCGCCGACGTTCTTCGATATCGACATTTCGTTGTCGTTGAGGACGATTATAAGGCGCAGATCGCTTTGCGACGCGCACATGTCGAGCGCCTCGAACGTCTCGCCGTTTGTAAACGATCCGTCGCCGATGACGGCGACGACGTAAGCGTCGCTGCCCGACAGTTTATTCGCGCGCGCCTTGCCGAGCGCGGTGGAGAGCGCCGTTCCGCTGTGGCCGGCGGTGACGAAATCGTATTCGCTTTCGTCTTTATTCGTAAATCCCGACACGCCGCCGAATTTGCGGAGCGTCGAGAAATTCTCGTATCTCCCCGTCAGGAGCTTATGCGCGTAGCACTGGTGGCCGACGTCGAAGATCAGCGTGTCGCGCGGCAGATCGAACACTCGATGGAGCGCGACCGTCATTTCGACGACGCCGAGATTCGACGCGAGATGCCCGCCGCTCTCGGCGACGGCGTTGATGATCGTCTCGCGTATCTCGCCCGTCAGCGCCTTTATATCCTTGTCCGCGAGAGCGTCGAGATCGCGCGGAGACTTTATATTTTCAAGCATTGTTTCACCTTCATCACATGATTAAGAGTATTTTATCACAAATGACGAAAGATGTCAACATTCGCGCCCCATTCAGCGCGCTCTTTCAAATTCCCGTTTTTGAAAAAGTCGCCTCGACGCCGCAAAGCGTCAGCGGGCGCGTCGCCGTGATCTTAAGTTTCACGCTCCTGAATTTGTGGCGCTCGGGCTTTATGATGAACGAGCACACGCCGTCAAGCGTCGGCTTTGTCAGCGTGTACGCGCTCTTAGATTCAACGCCGTCGAAGTAGACGCGCACCGTCGCGCCGGACGCGAGCTTTGCGGAAACAAGCAGGCGCGTCATCACTTTTTCGTGCGGCGTGCCGAGATCGAGCGGATACGTTTCGATCTCCGTTCCGATCTCGGATGCGGACGGCGCCGCCGCGTTTTCGTCGAAGCGGTAGATATAGCCCGTCGTCTTTTCGATCATATAGACCCTGCCGCCGCGCACGGCGACAAAATCGCCCGCGTCGACGGAGTCGAGGCGCGAAAAGACGTATCCGAGCTTTGCGTCCTCACTTACGTCGGGCGACGACGGCCTCCCGCCGCCGTAGTTCCAGACGTAGATCAAGCCGCCGACGGAAAGATAGTACGACGTGCCGTCGGCGCACGCGACGGCGGCGGTGAGCGCGCTCGGCGTGTTCGCGAGAAGTTCGCCGTCGATCAGCGTCGAGACGTGACAGCTCCCGTCGCGCTCCGTCAGCCCGAATTTGTCGATGTAGTAGATGCCGCCCTTCGAATTTGCGAAAAATATCTTGTCGTCAAAGCCGACGGCGCTCTGCGGCATGTCGCAGCCGAAGTCGCGCTTTACCGTTTTCATGACGATCCCGGCGTCGGAGATCCCGCTCCCCGTCGGAGAGGCGTAAATCACGCCCGACGGCGTGAAAACGAGCGCGCCGTCGGAATAATTCAAGAGGGCGGTCACCTCTTCGCCGACGGAGGCCGAGATCATCGCGTCGGGCGTAACGTAGAGCCCGTCCGTCATTCCGAGCGCGAATAGTTTGTCGCCCGCCGTTAAGATAAGCGTCTTTCTCATGCCCGGAATGCCCGGACAAAGCACGGCGATCCGCGTCGCCGAGTAGAGCGCGTTTCTCACATCGGCGAACGTCGAAAGCGACAGGACGCTTGCGTCCGCGCTCGTGCCGAGGCGGAGCGTGACGATGAAATTGCCCGAGATCGCCGGCGTAAAGCCGAGCGTCGTCGTCATCGGCTGTGTCACGAGCGTGCACGTGCCGCTGTACGGCGTTCCGTTTTTGTATTTCACGGAAACGACCGACGCGAGCTTTACCGACGAGGGCAGATAGACGATGTCGGTCGATTCCGAGATCGAATACTCGAAGTTCACGCAGTCGGAAAGCGCGTTCGGTTTTTCGCACTCCGTGCCGACGGGGCTCGTCGCGCTCGTGAATTTCAGCACCGTCGGGATATACGGCGACGCCGTGCCGTAGACGAGCGCGTCGGAGACCGTCAAAAGCCGGTTTCCGTCAGTCATGTAAAACGCGCCGTCGTCGTGGAACATCACCGTGTCAGAGTTTGCCGCAAAGCAGTTCTGCTGAACGCATCTGACGCCGTCCGACGCGTTCAAAGCGTAAATCGAGCGGCCGACGCGGAACACGTCGACGCCCGACGCGGAGCATTTCGCCTTGACTACGCTACCCGCGCCCGCGTCGGCAAGGGCGAGCTCGCCAATCTTCGACGGCGGGCACACCGTTTTCAGCGCGTCGCGCCCGTAAAACGCGTTTTTGACGTACGACACGACGCGCGGCGTGATCTTTTCCGCGGCGTACGTCTCTCTTTTGCCGCTGACGCCCGCCGTCATACGAGCGTCCTCTTTCCGTAAAGAGAATTGCCGACGAGCGAGCAGTCGCCGCCCGAAATGAAGGCGCACGCCATCTTGCCGTCGTACTCCGTCGAGAGCGTCGAGTATCTTTCAAAGTCGCCGGGGTACGCGAGAGCGCAAAGCTCGATCGCCGCGCCGAGCGCGACGAGATCGAAGAACACGCCGTCAAAATCGGTATTCGATGCGTCCGTCATGTTTTCGACGCTCGACGGGTATGAGTAGTAGTAAACGTCCGCCGCGCCCGCCGGCACGCCGTCGCCGACGATATACCCGCCCGATATGAAAAAGAGAGACGGCGCGTAGCTTTTTCCGTCGATGACGACGCTTTTCAGCGCGATGAAACCGCTCGGCGCGCTCGCCTTGACGGTGTCGGTGCCGTCGAACGTGAGCGATGTCTGTTTTATGATGTTTTTCAGCATCGACGATATCTTCCGCGCCGCGCTGTCGACGGCGCCTGCCATCGACGAGATCACGTCGTCATAGACGCTGCCGCTCACGACTCCCGACTCGGTTTTAAGATCGAGCAGGGAGAGGATTTTCTGTTTCAGTTTTCCGTATGTCATATTACCTCCGAAAAAAATGGGGAGAGCGAAAGCCCTCCCCGAATCATCATTCGTCCTCGTCCGTGCCGTCGGAGAAGTAGATCGGTCTTGCGTCGGAGTAACCGAACGCGAAGTCCACGTATGCCACGAATTCCGCGGTGAGCGGATTTTCCGTCGGCGAGATGAGAACTGTCGGCTCCGTGACGTAGACGAGCTTGAACACTTCTTTGAGAAGGTTCGAGTCGGCTATCGCCCACATGTAATCCGTAAAGCCCTTCGTGCCCGCGCCGACGACCATGTAGTTCATGCCGTAGACGGGGTTGCCGCCGATGCCCGTTTCGGGATCGAGAACGGGCGATACCGCCGCGTCCTTGCCGCAGATCTTTCTCGCTCTCTCCTCGAGTTCGGGAGAAATGAAGAGCATGTCGAAGTTGCCGACGAACGGCTGGCCGTCCGCCGTGACGAAGTTCGACGCCGCGGCGATCGCGTCCGTGATCGCGGAGACGGAAAGCGCCGTCGTCGCGAGGTTGGAGTAAGTGCCCGAGCCTGTCGCGCGGCTTACGGGGTGGCTCGCCGACGCCCACGGTCTGTTATCAGGGCCCTGCGATACGCTGAACGCGCCGCCGAACACGTTATAGAAATCGCCGAGGATCGTCATGAACGCAGAGTCCGCAAGGCGGATGCCCGTGCGGTTCGCGAGCGTCACGATGTCCTGATTCGCGTCCTTGTACTGGACGGGAACGGAAAGCGCGCGCTCCGTAGGCGTGATCGTCTTTGAAAAGACGTTGTCACTCGTCGCGCGAGTCAGCGTCCCGCTGTAAGAAGCGAGCGCGCCGTAGCCGCCGAGGCCGGGGAGCGTGTATGTCGGCGCTTCCTGCGTTACCGTGCCGCACACTTTGCCGATCGCGCTCATGCGCGACGCGTATCTTGTTTCAAATGCTTTTTTGACCAGAGGATACATGTCCTCCGACCATGAATAAATGTTTTCCATTTTTGTTTTTCCTTTCTGTTATTTCATTGATTTTAGAAAATTGTAGTATTCCCTGTACGACATTCCCGCGCTCTCGGCGATCTTGCGCTGGCGCTCCGAAAGAGCGTAGTCTGCCGACGCGAACGAGCCGCGCGGGGTCTGGAGCGTCATGGGGGATACCTTCGGCGCCATGGCGCCGAGTGACGTCATTTTGAGAAAATCCGAGATCAGCTCGTCAAGCGGCTGGCGTTTGCCTTTTGCAAACGTCGGGAACATCGGATCGGTGACGGCGCGAAGTCGATCGTCGTCGGTGATGAGGGCGATGCAGTCGGCGTTTTCTTCCGCTTCATCGGCGCCGTCCTCCGCCTCGGCGGTGTCGTCAGCCGCTTCTTCCGCCGCCGCTTCCTCGGCCGATCCATCGGCGATTTCCGCGCCGTTTTCTTCGGCAACCGTCGCCGCGATTTCGCCTTGCGCCGCGTTTTCGTTTTCCGCCGAGGAATCGGCGATCTCTTCATTTATAATAATGTCGTTTTCGTTCATTGTTCTTCTCCTTCTTCGCTGAAAAATCTTGCGTCAAGTGCGGCGCATATCTTGTCCTTTTCGGGTATGCCGAGCGCCGAGATGTATGCGCGGACGATCGGATAATTTTCCTCCGTCACGTTCATATTGATAAGGTCGTTCAGCGCGGAAAGCGTGAACGAGCGCGAGTTATCGACGCCGTCGCCGACGCTGACTCTCACGTCGAGCTCGGGGATATACCCGTTTTTGCCGTAAACGGCGACTTTTGCGCCGTCGCCGACGATGCGGCGCACGTCGCCCTCGTCGTAAAGCTCGAGCGCGAGGTAGTCGATGAGGCGATAAAGCCGCTCAAAGCCCGCTTTTTTGCAGACGTTCTTGGCGTTCATTCGCCTCGACGCGCGGTCGGACAGGAGCGCGAGCCCCGTCGCCGTCGTGACCTGCGACGTCGCGCTTCCCTGCAGATAATCGTAGTTGCCGAGCGCGTCTTTCATCAGCGTGCGGTACTTTTCGACGATCTCGTAGTGCGCGACGTTGTCGCCCGCGAGCCCGCCGAGGCGTTTCACCTTGTCGAGCATTCCGGGGCGGAGCTTCCACGTCGAGCCGGGCGAGTTCTGCGGGTAGCTGTCGGCGGCGAACGCGTTTTCCTCGTAAACGACGATGTCGTTCGCGGCAAACGCCGTGTTGAGCTGCGCCAGCGCGAGCTGCCTGTCCGCCGCGTCGATGAGCGGTATTATCGCTTCGAGCTCGCTCTTGCCCCAGATGGAGCCGTCGCGCGGCGTCTTGCTCATGATCACGAACGGGTACTTGCCGTACCCCGTCGACTGCCAGAATTTCGGCACGTTGCGTATCTCGCGGCCGCCGATGAGGATCGAAAACGCAACGTCTCCCGACTTGTACGGGCAGGGGCGCGTCTCGATCGCGTCGCCGACGACGTATTCGCTCTCGCCCTCGCCGTCGGACTGCTGTTTGTACCACCACTCGACGACTTCGACGTTGTCCGTCATTCCGGGCTCCGTGCCGTTTTCCCTCATGATGTCGCCGACGCTCTTGCCCATGCGGGAGAGGTCGTACTCGAAAATGCGCTCCGCTTTGATGCGGCTCATCGAGTAGACGTACCCGACGTATTCGCATTCGTCGAGCGACGAAGCGGACGGATCGGGATATATCGCCTCGGGGGACGGCGCGTCGATCATCACGTCCGCGCCGTCAGCGCCGACGCCGACGGAGAGTTTCCACACCGCCGTGCCGTAGAGGTTCAGGCGGCGCTCGTTCTGCGCGTTTTTCGTTTCGAGATCGGCGCCGTCGCAGACGTATCTGACGACCTGCTCGCGCACTTTCGCCGTTTCGGCGTCAGATTCTTCCCTGCCGAGAAACTCGAAATCGGGCATGTCCGCGTCGATCTGGCTCTCGACGTGCATGTAGCCGTCGGGCACAGTCGCGGGCTTCCACGGCAGCGACGAGTCGGCGAGGAACTGCCCCGTCTGGCTTTCCGTGATGTGCGTCCCGTCGTAGTACGACTTCATTTTCTGAAAGTATTGTTCCGCTCCGCTTTTGGCGCTTTTCGCGTCGTCGAGCAGGAGTTTTATCGTGTCCTCCCTTTCCTTTCGGGTACCGTACATCGCACCCGTCGCCAAAGGTGAGGAGTCTTTGAATGATATTAAGTTCATTGTTCCTCCATCATTTGTTTTTTCGTTTTATCAGCCGCGCCGCCGTCTCCGCGCGCGGCACCGCGGGACGCGCCGAGCAGAAATACCTGAGAGCGTCCGGCGCGTGTGTGATCTCGTGCGGCTCTGTCGAAGCGTCGCCCGGGCGCTTTTCGTCGCAGAGCAGCAGCGGCAGCGTGCGGATGAGATTTTTGCAGTTGTCGAATATGACAAGGCGGCTCTTGCCGCCGTCGTCCGTCTTCAGCCACTCCTTCGTCGCCGCCCAACCGCCGATTCGGCTCGGCGTGAGCTTATAAAAGTACACGCCGGAGGCGGCGAAAAGCTCCGCTATCGACATGCCGCTGTCCTTTTGTCTGCTCCATAGATCGGCGGGCGCGATGCAGACGGTGTCACCCGTCAGCTTCGGCAGTATCTTTTCCGCCGCTTCGCTGACGATGAGCCCGCTTTCGTATATCTCGTCGTAGACGTAGGCGCGACCGCCCTCGTCGACGGCGATGAACAGCGCCGCCAGCATGTCGAGCCCGTAGTCGATCGCGCAGTATCGCGTGACGTTTTCGGGCAGCTCGCGACGCGCCGTCGTGTGCACGCCCTCCTTGAATTCGGGGAAAAACTGCCCCGAAAAGATGTCCCATGAGCCGTAAAGCCACGCTTTTTTCAGCTCCTCTGGGAGATTTTCAAGCTGGGCGACGTAGTCGGGATCGAGCGTGATCAGCGCGTCGTTGTCGTAGACGCCCGCCGGAATAAACGAGTATTCGTCGGGATTTTCGGTCGGACGGAAATCGCGGTCGACAAACAGCCGCTTCACCCAACCGTGACCGACGCCGCCGGGGTTGCACGTAAGATACATCCGTTTGGGGAAGTCGTTTGCGCCGCGAAGCGCCGCCGTCAAAACGGCGAATGCGTGCTCGTCAATCTGCGTCGCCTCGTCGATCGCGATAACGTCGAACTCCTGCCCCTGATATTGGAGCAGGTCGCCGTCGTCGGCGAGGTAGCCGAGTTTTAATCGCGAGCCGTTGATGAATTCAAAGCACTTGTCCCTCTCCGAGTATTCGGCGAGCGGCGGCTTTGCCGCACAGAGAATTTTTAAGAGAGGTCGGATGTGGTTTTCGCGCAGTTCGGGGTACGTGCGGCGGATCAGCAGCGTTCTGATGCCGGGATAGTGGAGGCACATCAGAGCGAGCTTGTGGCGCAGCGCGTAGCTTTTTCCGCCGCCGCGCGCGCCGCCGTACGCCGTGTATTTCGTCTTTGAAAGCAGAAATTTCTTCTGCTTTTCCGACGGCTGAAAATCGAGCACTACGTTATCCGCCATAGTTTTCAGCCTCGGACGAAAGCTCGATCCTCACGGCGTCGGGCGTCTCTTCCACGCCCCACCCGAAGTTCTCGCGGAGCACCGCCGTCGCAAGCGTCCCGTTCATCACGCCGCAGTAACTGCACTCTTCAACGTACCTTTCAAGACGAAGCAAAGCCATCTCGACGACGTTGGACAAACATTTGTTCGTTTTGAGGGATAAAAATTTTCGCTTGGTCATTCCGAGCGAAAAGCACAGCCCCGACAGCGTGTAGGGCATTCGTTTTTTCAGGCACGACGGGCATTTTTCGCCGGAGCCGTCCTTGCATGCAAGGCATGCGGGCGAGCCGCTCGACGCGTCGCATCTGTCAAAATATTCGTTGATCTTCCTGCCGAGCGCGGCAGGATCAGAAGTTATATCTTTTTTTGTCAGCATACAAGTGACAACTCATCGTCATTCGTCTGAAGCCGACACCCGTTCAACAAAATCAAACATGTGTTCTTCAAAATATTCGCCGAAGCAGTCCGCGTGGAGAAGATCGCCCGTTTGTTTGAGCGAGAACGCGCCGTTTTCGGAATAGATCGCCGCGCCGCATTGGGCGCAACGTCCTACAAATCTTTTGCGGGGGCGGACTTTTCCGCCCTCAAAGTCTTCATAGATATCGAATTTGTTGTCCATCCGATCACTTCCTTTCCGTAAGCAATATGGTTTCGCTTACGCGCTATATTATACCACACATTTGTTCTTTTGTCAAGATAATTGCAAACATTTGTTCGGATATTCGCAAAAATCCCCAAATCCCGCCTTGACAAAGGTGGGATTTTGTGAGATAATGGGGAGGAGATAGCCTTCCCCTGACGGGGAAGGTGGATTTTCGGCGCACTTGGCGACGAAAAGACGGATGAGGAGATAACGAGCAAATCTCTCCGCGCACGCTTTTCCTGTCATTGCGAGGAGTGAGCTTGCTCACGACGCGACAATCTCATTTTCTCCGCGCACGGCGCGGGAAAGGACACGAGTGTACTTTTTCTGCCAGCGCGGCAGAAAAAGATACCAAAAAGAACGCTGCTTTGTTTCATCAAGGCGGAACTGCACGTTGTCGGCTACACGGGGTGCTGCTTTTTCGTAAACTCAAAAGCTACCCCGCAAACCGCCGATCTCCACCCTTGATAAAGGCGTGGCTGCCACAGTCGCGTCGTTTATTACATCTATGGCATTTTGCTCGTTCCCGCGAATTGATGATAGTAGGGGCGAAACACGCGAACCCCAAAAAGCGCAAGCGCTTTTCGGGAACCCCTGCCGAATCGCCCGAAAGCCTTCCCTTGTGAGGGAAGGTGGCGGCGTGGCCGACGGATGAGTAGTTTTAATGCCCGCCCGGGCGGAGCCCTCTGTCTTGCTTTGCGAGTCACCTCTCCCAAGTGAGAGGAAAACTAACGATACTTCCCTACAAGGAGAAAAACATGAAGATCCACGGATTCCAGAAAACGACGCTGCTCGACTTTCCGGGGAAAGTCGCATGCACCGTGTTCACGGGCGGATGCGATTTCCGCTGCCCGTACTGCCACAACGCATCTCTCGTCCTGCACCCCGACGACGCGCCGCTGTTTGACGAAGACGAGATAATTTCCTATTTATATAAAAGGCGCGGCATTCTCGACGGGCTGTGCGTCACGGGCGGCGAGCCGCTCATGAACGCCGACATCGCTCCGTTCCTCGCCCGCGTAAAAGAGGCGGGCGTCGCCGTCAAGATCGACACGAACGGCACCTTCCCCGCGAGACTGAAACAGCTTGTTTCAGACGGCCTTTGCGACTACGTCGCGATGGACGTCAAGAACTGCAAAGAAAAGTACGGCATGACCGTCGGCGTGCCGGATCTGAGACTCGACACCGTCATCGAAAGCGTCGATTTTCTCCTCTCCGGAGCCGTCGATTTCGAGTTCCGCACGACAGCCGCAAAGGAGCTCCACACCCCCGAAGATTTCGAGAAAATCGGGCGCTGGATCGCCGGCGCGCCGAGGTATTTTATACAAGCGTATAAAAACTCGGGCGAGCAGATCGCGGGCGATCTCACCCCCATGACAAAGGACGAATATCTCGAGTGTCTCGCCCGCGTGAAGCCGTTTATATCGGATGCTTCACTTCGCGGAATAGATTGATATTGCTTGATTTTTCCAATTCCGCTTTATTTTATACATTTGTATTATATTGAATACGACCGATTTGCTTCGGCGCGGGCTCCCGCGCCGAAATTTTTTGCGCAAAAACCACAAGATGTTGTGAAATTTGTGACTTTTTACGAAATTTCGCTCTAAATATTGTAGATATTCATAATTGACTTTCCGCCCTTTACAAGATATACTATTTATGCTCGAATAAAAACAGGGATCAGGTTGCCCTAATTGGAGGAAGAAAATGTATCAGGTACTTAAAAGAAACGGAAAGATAGTGGACTTCGATATTGCGCGTATATCGTCCGCCGTCAGACTTGCCTTCGAGGCACAGGAGAAGAATTATCATCCTGCCGTAATCGATCTCATCGCGCTCAAAGTCACGGCCGATTTTGAGCCGAAGATCAAAGACGGTCTCATCTCCGTTGAGGACATTCAGGACAGCGTCGAGTCCGTGCTCATTCAGGCGGGCTACGACGACGTTGCGAAGGCGTATATCCTTTACCGCCGTCAACACGAAAAGCTCCGCAACCTCAACGCGACCGTGCTCGACTACAAGGCGATAGTCGACAACTACTTAAAAATCAACGACTGGCGCGTCAAAGAGAACTCCACCGTCACGTATTCCGTCGGCGGCCTCATACTCTCGAACTCCGGCGCGATCACGGCGAACTACTGGCTGAGCGAAGTCTACGACGACGAGATCGGCAACGCGCACAGAAACGCCGACATCCACATCCACGACCTTTCGATGCTCACCGGCTACTGCGCCGGATGGTCACTCAAGCAGCTCATCAAAGAAGGGCTCGGCGGCGTTCCCGGGAAGATCACGTCTTCCCCCGCTTCCCACCTTTCGACGCTGTGCAACCAGATGGTCAACTTCCTCGGCATCATGCAGAACGAATGGGCCGGCGCGCAGGCTTTCTCATCGTTCGACACTTATCTCGCTCCTTTTGTAAAGATCGACAATCTTTCTTATAAAGAAGTCAAGCAGTGCATCCAGTCGTTCGTTTACGGCGTGAACACGCCGTCCCGCTGGGGCACTCAGGCGCCGTTTTCAAACATCACTCTCGACTGGACCGTTCCGAACGACCTCGCCGAGCTGAACTGCATCATCGGCGGCAAGGAAGTCGACTTCAAGTACAAAGACTGCAAAGCCGAAATGGACATGGTGAACAAAGCGTTCATCGAGATCATGATAGAGGGCGACGCGAACGGCCGCGGCTTCCAGTATCCCATCCCGACGTATTCGATCACGAGCGATTTCGACTGGTCGGAAACGGAAAACAACAAGCTCCTCTTTGAAATGACGGCAAAATACGGCACTCCGTATTTCTCAAACTACATCAACAGCGACATGGAGCCCTCCGACGTGCGTTCGATGTGCTGCCGTCTGCGCCTCGATCTGCGCGAGCTGCGCAAAAAATCGGGCGGCTTCTTCGGCTCGGGCGAGAGCACGGGATCGGTCGGCGTCGTTACGATCAACATGCCGCGCATCGCGTACCTCTCCAAAGACGAGGACGAGTTCTACAGCCGTCTCGACAAGATGATGGACATCGCGGCGCGCTCGCTGAAAGTGAAACGCACCGTTATCACGAAGCTCCTCGACGGCGGACTTTATCCGTACACGAAACGCTACCTCGGCACGTTCGACAACCACTTCTCGACGATCGGACTCGTCGGCATGAACGAGGCGTGCCTCAACGCTTGCTGGATCAA
>Ga0310696_10007163_pt1 | contig 13142 bp, 11 predicted proteins | sample AusTroGonzalo_MG_4_FD_203885 | JGI IMG/M metagenome (GOLD analysis project Ga0310696, IMG submission 203885) | Bovine rumen microbial communities from tropical cattle in Woodstock, Queensland, Australia - Gonzalo_02 (v2) (version 2) | ecosystem: Host-associated > Mammals > Digestive system >... | reverse complement strand
TCGAAGGCACGACCATTCATAGGCGTACGCTGAATGTTGACACCAGGGCCAAGCAACATGTCCTTGCCACGGAAGGCAAACTCCTCACTGATAGCGTTGCCATAGGTGTCCGAGAGGTCTCGGTTCCATGTCGCAGCCAAACAAGTGAGTGAGGGGAAGGCCACGATGTAGTCGTTAGTCCATCCTGCAGCTCGCCAGGTGTTCCATTCCAGTTCCTCGCGAACGCCGTGGGGGCCGTCGTCCATGTTCAGTTGGCGAATGCCTAATCGAGGAACACCAGCGCTGGTGAATTTACTTTGAGCATGGAGAATCTTGATTTTCTCCTGCGTGGTCATGTGGTTCAGCGCATCCTTTACTCGTTCTTCAAGGGGAGCTTGTGGGTTTAGGTAAACTTGTGCATGCGCTAGTGCGGCAGTCATCACAAACGCTGAAAGAATCAGAATCTTTTTCATAATAAGGCGTACAGTCTTTTAGTTATTAACAGAACGCAAAGATAGACATTATTTTCAAGACTAGGCGTATCGTCATTTGTCAAATTGAAGGCTTTAAGTTTTTTTAAGTATAGCGTTCTGATAATAATATGTATCTTTGCAACTGAAAACTTATAAAATGGTTCATCTTATGAGGAAGATTTTCTTGAAACTTTTTATCATAACACTATGCTTGTTGGTTGTAATACCTTTATCTGCTCAAAAACGTAAGAAGTATGAGTTCAGGCGCAATCTGCCTGTATATGCTGATTCGCTGATCAAGGACCTGACTTATCCGTTGGCTTGGGGAAATAGTGAAATAACCGATTTTGATGCGTGGCGAAAAGTGGCACGTCAGAAAGTTCTTGACTGTATGTTGATGCCTCCGCCACCTTCGGCTACTGGCTATGAGATGAAAGTGCTGGCTGAAGAACAACGTGATGGTTACAAGGCTCGTAAGATAGAGATTCGTCTGTCGCGCTATTACATTGTGCCAGCTTATCTGTTGATACCCGATGGCAAAGGCCCTTTCCCTGCTGTTAACGCACTGCATGACCATGGGGCACATCTCTTTATTGGAAAGGAAAAGATGATTCGTCCTTTGGCTTGTGAGGATTCTCTCGTCAGGACTGATGCGCAACAATGGGCCGACCAACTCTACGAGGGACAGTTCGTGGGTGATAATCTGGCTCGTCATGGGTATGTGGTTTTCTCTGCCGATGCCCCGATGTGGGGAGAGCGTGGTCAACAGGAAGGTGCTAAGCGCGACCGTTATGATATGATAGCTGGTAACATGATGATGTATGGCATAGATCTCTCGGCTTATATGACCTATGATGATATCGCAGGAACGGAGTTCTTGGCGTCCTTACCTCAGGTTGATGCCACTCGTATCGGATGTATGGGCTGCTCAATGGGAGCTTATCGCGCCTGGATGTTGTCGGCTTTGAGCGATCGTATCAGGGCTGGTGCTGCCGTTTGTTGGATGGTGACCACAGATGAACAGATGTCGTTTAACTATAGTCGTACGGAGAATGGCGGCTTTGCCAACTGTTTCCCAGGTTTGCGTCGTTGGCTTGACTATCCTCATGTGGCCAGTATGGCATGTCCGAAGGCGATGCTGTTTATCAATGGCTCTCAGGATAAACTCTTCCCTGTTCCTGGAGTAGAGAAAGCTTTTAGAATCATGCACGACACATGGAGAAGTCAGGGGGCCAATGAAAAACTGGAGACGGAACTTTGGGATATCCCCCACAGTTGTCCTGTGAGGGCCCAAGAACGTGTACTCCAGTTCTTCCAGAAAAATCTGTGATGTTCTTCTTATGCCTCGCCCTTACCTGATCCGAAGGGAGCAATGGTGCGTGGTCCCTGCTGATCCTCAGGCATCTTAATCTTGCCGAATTGATGTTCATAGCGCATGATGTTCTCCTGCAGGGCGCCCAGCAGACGCTTGGCATGTTCGGGAGCCAGGATGACACGGCTACGCACCTGAGCCTTAGGCAGGCCGGGGAGCATTCGTGCGAAATCTACGATAAATTCTGATGACGAATGGGTGATAATTGCAAAATTGGCATATTCACCCTGCGCCTTTTCGGGCGTCAGTTCTATTTGCAGTCCTTGCTGCTTCTGTTCGTTTTCGTTCATTATGTTTTTTTTACTTTTTTACCTTTTTACTTTTTAATCCTTTTATTGTGCTTCACGTCCCAATGCCAGTGCCTTGATGTTTGCCTCAACAATAGCTTCGCCCTTACGTCCAAAGACACGACGGATGGCGTCTTCGAGCTTTTCGTACTCAATGCCAAGGGCCTTTTGGGCAGCCCCCAACAGGATGACATTGGCAGAGCGAGGTACTCCATTGTCCTTCGCCATCTGCTCGATGTTGATGCTGATGACATGGGGCAGTTTCTTGAGGTCGGCCTCAATGATAGCCATATCGGGATAGTTGGGGATATTCACGAAAGGAGTGGCTGAGGTAATAATCCAACCGTCTTTCTTCAGGTAGGGTAGGTAGCGCAAGGCCTCCATGGGTTCCATCGAGATGATAACGTCGGCCCCACCCTTAGGTATCAGGTCACTGTGGATGGGATCGCTAGAGATGCGCAGGTTTGACTGCACATCACCGCCACGCTGGCTCATGCCGTGTACCTCGGCCTGTTTGATATAAAGGTTCTCATTCATGGCGGCTTCGCCAATGATGGTGGCGATAGAAAGGATACCCTGTCCTCCTACACCGCACAATATAATGTCTGTTTTCATTTTGCTGCTTTCTTTTGTTTCAGATGACGTTGCAGGGTCTGCATGCACTCACGACGTGGAATGATGACAGATGTGCCTTTGTAGTTAATCTCATCGCGAATCATTTGTGTGATCTCCGGCATGTTCTTAGGCAGGGGAACGACAACCTTCAGATGCTCGTCGCTCAGTCCGAGTCCGCGGCAAATAGCCTCGAACTTGTTTGTACCTGCAGAATCCTGACCACCAGTCATACCTGTGGTGAGGTTATCAGAGATAATCACGGTGATATTCGCATTTTCGTTGATGGCATCCAGCAGACCGGTCATACCGCTGTGTGTGAAGGTTGAGTCACCAATGACGGCAACGGCGGGCCACTGACCAGCATCGGCAGCACCCTTAGCCATCGTGATAGAGGCACCCATATCTACGCAAGAGTGGATAGCACGGAATGGGGGCAGGAAGCCCAAGGTGTAGCATCCGATATCACCGAATACACGGGGATTATCGTATTCTTTCAATACTTCATTCAGGGCGGCATAAACATCGCGGTGGCCGCAACCCTGGCAGAGTGCAGGTGGACGGGGAGCAACATCGGCACATGGGTCGAAACATTCGCCAATCTCCATGCCCAGAGCTTTCTTCACGATATCGGGTGTCAGTTCGCCAGTGCGGGGCAGGGTGCCGTCGAGTTTGCCTTTGATGTTCAGACTCTCGCTGACGCCGCGCGCCATATCCTCGATAAATGGCTGTCCTTCCTCAACGATGAGCACTTGCTTGCATTCGCTGAGCATACGGCGCACCAGTTTCTTAGGCAGCGGATACTGTGAAATCTTCAGAATGGGGTAGGGGCTTCCGCTAGGGAAACACTCGTTTACATAGTTGAAGCCGATACCACTGGCAATGATACCCAGTGACTTATCCTGACCTTCTATATATATATTATAAGGTGAATTGGCAGCATCTTCCTCCAAGGAAGCCTGTTGGGCCGTCACGATGTCATTACGTTTGCGGGCATTGGCGGGCAGCAGCACCCAGTTCTTAGCCTCTGCGTTGTAGTTCAACTCATTCTGTTGACGCGGAACGTCAGCACACTCTACTACGGCACGACTATGAGCCATGCGGGTGGTAACGCGCATTAATACGGGCAGACACTGTTTCTCTGAATAATCGAAAGCAGCAGCCATCATGTCGTAAGCCTCCTGCTGATTGCTGGGCTCGAAGATGGGCACCATGGCAAATTTGCCGTAGAAACGAGAGTCCTGCTCGTCTTGAGAGGAGTGCATCGAGGGGTCGTCAGCCACGAGGACAACCACACCACCGTTGACACCAGTCATACCGCTGTTGACAAACGGGTCGGCACAGACGTTCATACCTACGTGCTTCATACATACCAGTGCACGCTTGCCCATAAACGACATACCCAGTGCAGCCTCCATGGCAGTCTTTTCATTGGTTGACCAACGGCTGTGTACGCCGCGTTCCTTAGCAAGGGCGTTGCCTTGGATGAACTCCGTGATCTCTGTCGACGGGGTGCCAGGATAAGCATACACACCAGATAGTCCAGCATGTAGCGCTCCCAGTGCAATGGCTTCGTCGCCAAGTAATAGTTGTTTTTTCATATTTGTTGGTTTTTTAATGTGAAATCATCTGCATCCTGTAAAACAGGAAATTTCTCTCTGAACCGCAGTAGTTGCTCTATGTTGAGCTCGGCTGTAGCAATCTCCTCTTTATGGTCTTCGCAATGGGCGAGGAGCTTTCCGTAGGCATCAATGATGACGGAGCTGCCGGAATAGGTGCAGGCAGGATCTGTTCCTATGCGATTAACGCCAATCACGAAACATTGATTCTCTAATGCGCGGGCCTTCAGTAAGGTGTTCCATACTTCTATGCGCGATGCTGGCCAGTTGGCTACATAGATGGCTACGTCATAATCTTTGCAGTTGCGACTAAAGACAGGAAAGCGTAGGTCGTAGCATACCTGTAAGAGAAACCTAACACCGTGCCATGTCACAATCATGCGTTTCTGTCCAGCTATATAGGCATCTGTCTCTCCGGCATAGCTAAAGAGGTGATGCTTGTCGTAATAATCGAAGGTGCCGTTAGGACGAACAAAGAAAAGGCGGTTGCGCAAACTGCCCTTCTCGTCTTTTGTGGCAATGCTAGCTGCAAAGGCTGCATTCTTTTCTTTTGCCTGTTCCTGTAGCCATGCCAGACCATCGGAGGCATCCATTGCTTCATTTTCCTTAGCCATGAATCCCGTGCTGAAAGTCTCAGCCAATACGTATAAGTCAGCCCCCGACTGTTGGTCGAGAAGTTGGCTAAGGTGGCGGATATTTTCCGTCGGCTGTGCCCAAACAATATCGTGCTGTACGATGGCTACTTTCATGCTTAGGTTATTGTTAGAGTTTGCAAATTTACAATGTTTTTGTGGGATAGCCAAAGTTTTTGTTATTAAAAATTATAATAAATAAGGTGAAATGTGCGTTATTGATATCGTGTTAAGGCGAAATCTATGGATATTGGCCCTGCTACTGATGGCCTCACTGGGAGTGCAGGCACAGTATGATCCATCGTTCAGTCATTATTGGACGATGGAAACTGCCTATAATCCTGCAGCTGCTGGTAAACAGGACAAAGTCAATGTCGTTATAGACTATAATATGTCCTTGACGGGCTTTGAGCATAATCCTAAAACTATGTACATGTCGGCCGACCTTCCTTTTCAGTTTATCGGTATGTATCATGGTGTGGGTGCTCAGATGATAAATGATGACATTGGCGCTTTTTCGCATAAGAAATTCTCAGTGATGTATGCGCCGAAGATGAAACTCCTTGGAGGTGTGCTAAGTCTGGGTATTCAGCCTGCAATGCTGAGTGAGACGTTGAAAGGATCGCAACTGGATTTTATTGATTCTGGTGATGATGCACTTCCTACATCTGATGTTGATGGAACGGCCTTTGACTTGAGTGCAGGAGTCTATTATCAGCATAAGTCATGGTATGTTGGCGCGTCTGTACAACATATACTGGCACCGGAGGTTGAGATAGGTGAAACGAACCAGTTGGATATTGATATGTCATATTATTTGATGGCTGGATGCAATATTCGCCTCAGAAATCCGTTCTTAACAATACAGCCATCTGTGATGGGACGTTCAGACGGGGTGGGATATCGCACAGATTTGACCACGCGTCTGACCTATGTGCATGAGGAAAAAATAATGTATGCAGGTCTGGGATATAGTCCGGGTACGTCTATTACGGCTTATATTGGTGGAAAGTTCCACGGTGTGATGCTAGGTTATAGTTATGAATACTACACCACGGCATTAAGCATCGGAAATGGCAGTCACGAACTGTTTGTAGGCTATCAGACAGATATTGACTTTGCGAAAAAAGGACGTAACCGCCATCAGAGTGTGAGACTATTATAATAATGAATATTGAAATAAGAATAGATATGAAACAAAATGTTCTTTGTCTTTTCCTTGTGGCGCTTGTATTGACAAGTTGCTTTGGTGGAAAGGAAACGACTTCGGCAGGAGGAGAACTGACAGGCTCCAACGGACACGCCTTTACAGAACCAGCCCCCTTTGGAATGGTGCTTGTGAAGCGTGGTCATTTGCGTATGGGACTGGAAAATACAGATTCTCTTTGGGGAAAACAGACACCTGTGAGAGATATCTCAGTAGAGGGCTTCTGGATGGACGATACGGAGATAACTAATTCTGAGTATCGTCAGTTCGTGAATTATGTACGTGATTCCATTATCCGTGAGCGTCTAGCTGATCCTAACTATGGTGGCGACGAGAGCTACAAGATTGAAGAAGAGGAGGATAAGGATGGAAACCTTGTCAAACCGCATCTGAACTGGAAAAAATCACTGCCTCGTAAGCCAAACGAAGATGAACGTCGTGCTATGGAGAGTGTCTATGTAGTAAATCCGGTTACGGGTGAGAAAGCTTTGGATGCTAGTCAGATGAACTATCGTTACGAGGTGTATGACTATGTGGAGGCTGCTAAGCGCCGTAACCGTTTGAATCCTCAGGAGCGTAATCTGAATACCGACGTGGCTGTAAACCCCAATGAAGAGGTGTGGATTTCAAAGGACACTGCTTATATTGACGAAGAAGGAAAAATCGTTCGTCAAACTATCAACCGTCAGTTGACCGGTCCTTGGGATTTCCTTAATACTTATATCATCAATATTTATCCTGACACAACCTGTTGGGTAAATGATTTCCCCAATGCCGATAATGAGGTGTATATGCGTAACTACTTCTCGAGTGCGGCTTACAACGACTATCCTGTAGTGGGCGTAACATGGGAGCAGGCCAATGCTTTCTGTGCTTGGCGTACGGAATTTTTGTTGAAAGGTCTGGGCCCGGCTGCTCGTCAAGTGCAGCGTTACCGTCTGCCGACAGAGGCAGAATGGGAATATGCTGCTCGTGGAAAAGACCAGAACGAGTTCCCCTGGGCTAATGAGGATGTTGCTAGTGGAAAGGGTTGTTTCTATGCAAACTTCAAGCCCGAGAATGGTAACTATACCAAGGATGGTAATCTGATTACTTCGAAGGTAGGTATCTATAGTGCTAACAGTAACGGTCTGTTTGATATGGCTGGTAATGTGGCTGAGTGGACTTCAACAATTTACACCGAGGCTGGTGTGGATGCCATGAATGATATCAACCCTCAGTTGAAGTATAACGCAGCATTGGAAGACCCCTATCGTTTGAAGAAAAAGAGTGTACGTGGCGGTTCATGGAAGGATCCAGAGAACTATATCCGCTCTGCATGGCGTAGTAGCGAATATCAGAATCAGCCTCGCTCGTATATAGGTTTCCGTTGTGTACGTTCATTAGCAAACACGAGTAGCGAGAAGGTAAGGCCCGTAAAGGCTTCTTCAAAAAAGTCTAGAAAATAAAACTCAAATCTAAAAACCTCAATTCTTAATCGGAATGACAAAGTATAGTAAATTCAATATCATCTACCGCTTACAAAAGTGGTTGGATAGTGTGCCAGGGCAGACGTTCATGAACTATGCCTACAGCTGGGGCGCATCAATCGTTATTCTAGGTACGCTCTTCAAACTGACCCACCTGCCTGGCGCTAACCTGATGCTGTTTATCGGTATGGGTACCGAGGTGTTCGTGTTCTTTATCGCAGCCTTCGACCGTCCGTTTGACAAAACGGCTGATGGCATGGATTTGCCTACGCATATCGGAGAAGAACAGGTGGAAAGTGCTGAAGTTGCAGGAGGCGTTTCTGGCGTTTCAGGAATTGCTGGTGGTGGCACTATCGTTATCGGTGGTGGTGCTGTGGGTAGCGACTCTGTTGCTGCAGAAGGTGTTATTGGCGATGGTGCTGCTGTTGCTGCTGGTAACGGAGCAGTTGTAGGAGGTGTTATCGGTGGTGGCGTCATTGGTGGTGTCATCGGTGGCGTGGTTCCTGCTCAGCCTGAGGTTCCTGAGATTGATGCCGAAGAGATGGAGGAGGCTACGGCTAACTATGTGGAACAGTTGAAGAAACTCACTGAGACCCTGCAGAAGGTATCTGAACAGAGCGAACGCCTGACACGTGACTCTGAGGAGATGGAGAACCTGAACCGTACGCTTACAGGTATCTGTAAGGTTTATGAGATGCAACTCAAAGGCGCATCGCAGCAGATTGGTACAATCGATCAGATTAATGAGCAGTCACTGCACATGGCAGAGCAGATTGCGGAACTCAATAAGATCTATACCCGTATGATTGAGGCTATGACCGTGAATATGCCGAAGACTCCTTTGGTGTAATAGTGGTTAAGAAGTCAAGGAGTTAAGAAATTAAAGAAATGGCAATAAAGAAAAGACCTGTATCTCCACGCCAAAAGATGATCAACTTGATGTATGTCGTCTTGATGGCTATGCTTGCGCTGAATGTCTCGAACGAGGTGCTCAATGGCTTTTCCATTGTAGAGGAAAGCTTGAACCGTACCACAGAGAATGCAGCAAAGGAGAATCTGGCTATATACGAGGATTTTGACCAGCAGATGCAGGCAAATCCGCAGAAAGTAAGAGAATGGTACGAAAAAGCCCAACGGGTGAAACTGGCCAGCGACTCTATCTGTAATCTGGCTGCAGAACTGAAACAGGCTATTGCTTATGAGGCAGACGGTTCCGATGGTAATCCCTCTAATATTATTAATAAGGAGGACTTGGAAGCAGCTAATCAGGTGATGCTCGCTCCAGGTCGCGGTCGTGGCGAGAGTCTGAAGAAGGCTATCGATGCCTACCGTGAAAATATATTGAAAATGGTTACCGACACCGCTCAGCAGCGTCGTATTGCCAGTGATTTAACGACGGAGGTACCCAGCACAGGCTTGGGTAAAAATTGGCAGGAGTATATGTTTGAATCGATGCCTGCAGCTGCCGCTGTGACCTTGCTTTCTAAACTGCAGAGCGATGTGCGTAATGCAGAAAAGGAAGTGCTTCATACGCTTGTTCAGAATATCGACGTAAAGGATATTCGTGTGAATGCACTCGATGCGTTTGTGATACCAAACTCTCAGACGATAGTCCGTGGTGATAAGTTTTCGGCTCATATCGTGATGGCGGCTGTTGATACCACACAGGTTCCGGAAATCTATATCGGTAATCAGAAAATGGATCTTGAAGATGGACTGTACGAGACGATTTGTAGTCGCACGGGCGATTTTACCCTGTCGGGTTATATCCAGACTATCAATGGTAATGGCGATGCCATCCGTCGTGACTTCTCTCAGAAGTATACGGTGGTGGATCCCAGTGCGACGGTCAGTGCGGACTTGATGAATATGTTGTATGCTGGTTATAGTAATCCTATCAGCATCTCTGTTCCTGGTGTACCTCTGAATAAGATTTCAGCCACGATGACCAATGGAACATTGACCCCAACGGGTCCTGGAAAATATATAGCTCGTCCTTCGAAAGTGGGTCAGGATGCAACAATTACCGTTGTATCTACAAACACAGGGCGTTCACAGCAGATGGGACAGTTTACGTTCCGTGTACGTCGTCTGCCTGATCCTACACCTTATATTAATATGAAGGATGAGAATGGTAATCCAAATCGTTTTAAAGGTGGCGGTTTGGCAAAGGGTAGCTTAATAAGCATAGAAAGTATCGGTGCTGCTATCGATGACGGTATTTTGGATATTGGTTTCCGCGTAATCTCGTTTGAGACGGTATTCTCAGGCAGTATGGGTGAGTCTGTCTTGATGGCGAGTGATGGTGACAGATTCTCAGCTCGCCAGAAAGATACTTTCCGTAAGTTGGCACGTAATCGTCGTTTCTACATCTCAAATGTTGTGGCGATTGGTCCTGATGGCATCCAGCGTACGCTGAAGACCCCGATAGAAATCATTGTGAAATAATAGAAAGTGAATATATGAAAAGACTATTGTTCTTATTGATGATAGTGCTTGCCACAGGCACAGTATCTGCACAGCCAAAGAAAAGTCGTGTGCTGACGAGAACTGAACAGCAGAAACAGCAACAGCAGTCGTCAAATAATACACAGGGTATGACCCGCCGTATGCAGATTCAATATCCCACGGCATTGGATATGCCCGAGGATGTGGTATGGCGTCGTGATATCTATCGTGAGGTTAATCTGGATGATGAGCCCAACTCAGGTCTTTATTACCCCGTGGAGCCAATGGGTAAGCAGATGAATCTCTTCACTTATGTGTTCAAACTGGCGCTGGGTGGCTATATTCCCGTCTATGAGTACCGTTTGGATGGCAACGAGGTGCTTGATGCTACGGCTAAGGTTGACATGAAGACCGTGCTGGATAACTATCATATCTTCTATGAGGAGAAGAACGGAAAGTTGAGTGTGGATAACAGCGATATTCCTTCTGCTGAGGTGAAGGTCTATTACCTGAAAGAGAGTGCTTACTATGAACAAGCTAACTCTTCCTTCCATATCAAGGTGCAGGCTTTTTGTCCTGTGATGCTTCGCGAGGATGATTTTGGTGATGAGGCTGCAAAATATCCCCTTTTCTGGGTGAAATATTCTGATGTGGAGCCTTATCTGAGTCGTCAGTCGGTACGTATTAGTGAGAAGAATGACGCTTCGCTAGTAAACCTTGATGACTATTTTACACTGAATAAGTATAAAGGAAAAATCTACAAGACCAATAATAGTCAAGGAAAGACGCTGGCACAGATTGTGGGTAACGACTCTACTAAGTTGTCGGCAGAGCAGAAGCGTATAGAGGCAGAACTGGCTGCTTTCCAGAATAATATCTTTGGCGACAAGGCCAAGCGTGACTCTTTGGACAGTATTGCAGTCAATGACCCTAAAGTGCTGAAGGCGCAGGTTAAGCAGCAGAAACGCGAAAGCCGCAGTAAGACTGTGAAGAGTAAATCTTCTTCGTCAAGTAGTAGCGGATCGTCAGCTGCGCGTGTATCCGTACGTCGTCAACGTCATTAATGCGCAGTTGATATGATAAAGAGACAGGTATATATACTGCTCCTGACAGTAATGGCATGGCTGGTGGTCATGCCTTTGTCAGCTCAAGGTGTATATTTTGGAGTAAAGGGCGGATTTGAGGTCGTGAACATGGAGTTTAATGACGATGTGTTCGATAAGTCTAATCGTGCTGGCTTTTTTATTGGTCCTACCTTTGTAATTTCTACGATGGTGCCAGGATTGAGCTTGGATATCTCTGGACTTTACAATCAGCGTAAATTGAAGGTAGAGAATGAATCTATCGATCAGCAGTCAATCTTGATTCCTGCTCATGCACGTTATGGAGCCAGTATTTTGGACTTTGGTAGTATATTCCTTACTGCAGGTCCTCAGTTGGCATTTAATGTGGGGCCTTCAAAGTTCTATTGGGAGGATGCTCAGAATAACGGTAAGCAGTTTGCTCTGCAAGATACGAAAATGTCATTAGATTTTGGTTTTGGAGCATCGGTAGGTCATCATTTGGAAGCTATCGTCTATTATAATATCCCAATAGGGAAAACGGGCGATGTGACTTGGAATACGGTAGGAAAGTCTACAAAGAATTCTCTGTCAAGTACGAAGACCACAGCAAACTCGTGGATGCTGTCGGTTGCTTATATTTTCTGATGAGTCAGTATGCGGATGTCATATTACCTGTGCCGCTCGACGGTTATTTCACGTATTCCGTCCCGACAGAAGCACAAGGACGCGTAACTCCAGGAATACGTGTCATTGTGCCCTTTGGCCGTAGTAAGAACTATGTAGGCATTATTGCCCGTCTGCATGATGAGAAACCTCAAGGCTATGAGGTGAAGCCCCTCTCCGTTGTTGTCGATAGCTTACCTATTCTGTTGCCAGAACAGTTGAAGTCTTGGCAGTGGATTGCCGATTATTATATGTCGCCTATTGGTGAGGTGTATAAGGCTGCTCTGCCTGCTGGTTTGAAGGCAGAGGAAGGCTATAAACCACGTACTGAGACTTTTATTCGTTTGACACAAAGTTATCAAAACGAACCTACGCTCCATGTAGCATTAAATATGCTGGCTCGCGCCGCCAAGCAACGAGAAGCCCTGATTGCATATCTGTCATTGTCTCATTGGGATAGTCTTGAGGGCAGTACATGCCGTGAACCAGTGGTAGAGATTACACGTGAGGAACTGATGAATGCCTCAGAGGCTACGCTGCCCGTTATCACTCAATTGGTGAAGCGAGGTATACTGGAGACCTACGAGGTAGAGGTAGGCCGACTGAATCAGGGTGGTGAACCGCATCCAGAGTATATCAAGCCCTTGAGCGTGGCTCAGCAGGATGCCTATAATAAGATTCTCGTCTCATTTATGAAGAAGCAGGTAACGCTGCTTCATGGTGTTACCTCCAGTGGTAAGACCGAAATTTATATTCAGCTTATTCAACGTGAACTCGAACAGCATCATCAGGTACTATTCCTCATGCCTGAGATAGCTCTCACCGTTCAGATGATGCAGCGTCTGCAGCGTGTTTTCGGTCGTCGTCTGGGCATCTATCATTCTAAATATAGTGATGCTGAACGCGTGGAGATTTGGCAGAAGCAACTCTCGAAGAATCCGTATGATGTTATCCTTGGTGCCCGCAGTGCTGTGTTCCTTCCTTTTCAGCGTCTTGGCCTCGTCATTGTGGACGAAGAACATGAGACCTCATACAAGCAGCAAGATCCCATGCCAAGGTATCATGCAAGGAGTGCGGCAATTATGTTAGGGGCTAAGACATTGTTAGGGACGGCAACACCCTCTATGGAATCCTATTATAATGCGCAGACGGGGAAATATGGGTATGTGTCGTTGACGGAGCGTTATCAAGGCATTCAGCTGCCCGAGATACAGGTTGTTGATACGCGTGATCTGCAACGGCGTAAGATGATGCGTGGACCTTTCTCACCACTCTTGCTGGCTAGTGTTCGCGAGGCTCTTGAGCGTGGAGAACAGG
>Ga0310696_10007162_pt1 | contig 13142 bp, 12 predicted proteins | sample AusTroGonzalo_MG_4_FD_203885 | JGI IMG/M metagenome (GOLD analysis project Ga0310696, IMG submission 203885) | Bovine rumen microbial communities from tropical cattle in Woodstock, Queensland, Australia - Gonzalo_02 (v2) (version 2) | ecosystem: Host-associated > Mammals > Digestive system >... | reverse complement strand
ATCAAAGCTGCCATAACGAAATACATCAGTCCGGCACATGCCACACCCAGACAGGCATAATCAAGGGCAAGCGTCTCAGAGAGTCCCTGAGCGGTCCCCATCTCCTTGACCGAGGCATAGCCTCCCAAGAAAGCAAATGACGATCCGAGGAATGCCGGTACATTCCACTTGGAAACGAAATGGAAGATCAGCGTACCGATTCCGGCAAAAAGAAGGGTGACGGACACGTCCAAACCTGTAAGCAGCGGTACGAGTACCGTTGCTCCAAACATTGCAAACAAATGCTGCACGCCAAGTATCATCATTCGTGGCGTTCCCAGCTGACGGGCATCATAAATAACATTCTGTGGTTCCATATGCCTGCAAAGGTACGAATAAGTGAGGAAAAAGCCAAAATATTTTTGAGCTTTTTCGAACGGAAGTACTTTCGATGACAATCAAAGGTACGAATAAGTGAGGAAAAAGCCAAGAAATTAAGGCTCAAAATGTTAAATGTTAGAAAAAAAAGTCATGAAATCACCTGCGTTCAGCGTTTTTTCGCTACCTTTGCAAATTATAGGGCTATTAGTATGAACTATCGTAACCCAAAACGTAATATGAAAAAGTTAATGACCCTGGTGGCCGTGATTGCCACCACGTTGCTGACGCTGACAGCGTGCGGCACGAAAACAGAAACAGCAAACGAAGTGAACAATTTCCGCATCAAGCGCGGTACCAACCTGAGCCACTGGTTGTCACAGAACAACGACGACCGCGGTGAGGCCCGTCGCCAGCACATCCAAGAGGACGACTTCGCTCGTCTGGATTCATTGGGGTTCGACTTCGTGCGTATCCCCATCGACGAGGTACAGTTCTGGGACGAAGAGGGCAACAAGCTGCCCGAGGCATGGAACCTGCTGACCTTCGCCCTCGACCAGTGCGGCAAGTATCACCTGCGTGCCATTGTCGACCTACACATCATCCGTTCGCACTATTTCAACGCCGTGAACGAGGAAGACCAAGCTGCCAACACACTGTTTACCTCGGAGAAGGCACAGCAGGACCTGATCAATCTGTGGTACCAGCTGTCGGACGCACTAAAAGGCTATAGCAACGACTCAGTGGCCTACGAGTTCATGAACGAGCCCGTGGCCGAAGACCACGAGCAGTGGAACCAGTTGGTAGCTAAGGTGCACAAGGCCCTGCGCGAACGTGAGCCGCAGCGCACACTGGTCATCGGTTCGAACCTGTGGCAGAGCTACGGAACCATCAAGTATCTGAAGGTGCCCGAAGGCGACAAGAACATCGTGCTGTCGTTCCACTACTACAACCCGATGATCCTGACGCACTACGGTGCATGGTGGGCCCCCATCGGCAAGTATAAGGGTAAGGTAAACTATCCCGGTGTACTCGTGTCGAAGGAAGACTATGAGGCCGCCAGCGATACGGTGAAGGCAGTCATCGACGAGAACCACTTCACCACCGAGGTGTGGGACATCGACCACATCCGCGCAGACTTCAAGGATGCCATCGAGGCTGCCAAGAAGTATGGTCTGCAGCTGTTCTGCGGAGAATGGGGCGTCTATGAGCCCGTGGACCGCGAACTGGCCTACAAATGGACAAAGGACATGTTGACCGTGTTTGATGAGTTCGACATTGCCTGGACCACATGGTGCTACGATGCCGACTTCGGTTTCTGGGATCAGAAGAAGCACGACTTCAAGGACAAGCCGTTGGTGGACCTGCTGATGCAGTCCAAAGGACTGGAGGAGAAGTAAAAAGGTAAAAAAGTAGGAGGCCCGGTGGGTCTCCTATTTTGTTTAATAGCTGGCGGAGCAGGGGATGCCGAGGGCAATGACGCGGTCGCGGATGGCATCGAGCTGTTCGTTAGTGGCCTTGAGGAGGCCTGCGGTGGGCGTCTCACGATCGATGGTGTAGACCATGACCTGCTGAGGACGGATGTCGCGGACGGCATCGAGCCACGGGGCGACATACTCTTCGCCGGTGTTATCTACACTTTGAACACTGAACTTTGAATTTTGAACATTACCGCGCATAAACATCGTCTGGATGATGACGTGGCCGTTGAAGCGCTTCATGTTTTCGATAACCTGCCGAACGTCGTAACCAGCGTTGGGCTGGTCGACCTTATTGATATACTCCGGATTAACGGTGTCGAGCTTCAAGATGTTGTTGTCGATACGCATCAGGGCGTCGTGCACCTGCGGACGATAGATCATGGTGGAATTGGAGAGTACGCTGACCTTGGCCTGCGGACAGTAGCGGTCGCGCAATAGCAGGGTGTCGTCGATGATCTCCGCAAAATGGGGATGGCACGTCGGCTCGCCATTGCCCGCAAAGGTCAATACGTCGGGCAACTGACCGTCGGCCAACATCGCCTGCAACTTCTGTTCCAGATGCTGCGACACCTCCTCGCGGGTAGGTCTCGGCAGCGTAGGACGGTGGTCTTCGTTCAAGCCACACTCACAGTAGATACAGTTGAAACTGCACACCTTTCCGTCGGCAGGCATCAGGTTGATACCCAGCGAAATGCCCAGACGACGGCTATGTACGGGCCCAAAAATGGGCGAAGGATAAATAATTGTGCTCATAACGAGTGCAAAATTACGTTTTTATTTGCATATAACCAAAAAAAATCGTACCTTTGCACGAAATTAGGTGTATACGTCTAAATGAAACTATGACAAAAAAGCGAAAAAGAACCCGCAACCGTCGTGGCATGCAGGTTGTGACTTTATGTATAAGCACCACGATGGTGCTCATTCTGCTGGGTTTGGTGGTATTCTTTGTGCTGTCGGCACGCAACCTGTCGGCACACATGAAGGAGAACTTGGCTGTGACCGTCATGCTGAAGGACTCGGTATCGGTGAACGATGCAAAACTGTTCTGCCGTGACCTGTACCACCGTCCCTACTCGCACAACATCGACTATATCAGCAAGGAGCAGGCCCAGCGCGAACAGATCAAGGAGTTGGGCAGCGACCCGACGGAATTCCTGGGTTTCAACCCCTTCCCCGCGACGCTGGAGATACAGCTGGCTGCCGACTATGCGAACCGCGACTCACTAAAATGGATTGCCAAGGAACTGAGGAAGGACGCCCGCGTGAGTGACCTGACCTATATGGAGGACCTGATGGACAAGGTGAACTTGAACCTGAGCCGCGTGAGTGTGGTATTGCTGGTGCTGGCCGTGCTGCTGACCTTCGTGTCGTTTGCACTCATCAGCAATACGGTCAGGCTGAGCGTGTATGCCCGCCGATTCGTCATCCACACCATGAAACTTGTCGGAGCCTCGTGGGGCTTCATTCGCCGACCGTTCCTGAAACAGGCCATCGGCATTGGTGTGCTGGCTGCCATCCTGGCCATCATCGTACTGGGACTGGGCGTCTATGGACTCTATCTGACCCAGCCCGGCGTCATGGACATCGTGACGTGGGATGTGATGGTGCTGACGGCTGTTGCCGTACTGGTATTCGGCATTGTCATCACCGCGCTGTGTGCTTGGCTGGCCGTGAACAAGTTCCTGAAGATGACGGCAGGAGAGTTGTATAAAATATAGTTGAGAGTTGGAAGTTGAGAGTTGAGAGTTTAAAGAAGAAAATATATAATGAACAAGAGAAATTTTGCATTTGGCCGCATGAATTATATCCTGCTGGCAGTAGGCATGGCAGTGGTCATCATCGGTTTCCTGCTGATGAGCGGGTCGGGTTCAAGTGAGACAGCCTACAACCCGGACATTTTCAGTGCCCGTCGCATCAAGGTGGCTCCCCTAGTGTGTCTGTTAGGTTTCATTTCGATGATCTATGCCGTAATATACCGCCCGAAGGGAGGTCAGGAGGATAAGGAGGGCGACGCTGTATGACGTGGTTGGAAACGGTTATCATTGCCATTGTGGAGGGTCTGACGGAATTTCTGCCAGTATCGTCCACGGGACACATGATTATTACACAGAATCTGTTAGGCATTAAGCAAGGCGACCCCTTCGTACATGCCTTCACCTTTATCATCCAGTTTGGTGCTATCCTGTCGGTGGTATGTCTTTATTGGAATCGTTTCTTCCGTTTTGACAATTCACCAGCACCCAAAGGCTGCTCGCAGTGGCAGAAACTGAAACACAAGTATTACTTCTACTGGCTGCTCATCGTCGGTGTGCTGCCTGCCGTCATCATCGGTCTGCTGGCCAAAAAGTCGGGACTGCTCGACTGGCTGCTCGACAGCGTAGAGGTTGTGGCTGTGATGCTGGTTGTAGGTGGTGTGTTCATGCTGTTCTGCGACAAGCTGTTCAACAAGGGCAGCGACGCCAATAAGCTCAACGAGCGGCGTGCATTCAACATCGGTCTCTACCAGTGTATCTCCGTCATTCCCGGTGTGTCGCGCTCGATGGCTACCATCGTAGGAGGTATGACACAGGGACTGACCCGTCAGCGTGCTGCTGAGTTCTCGTTCTTCCTGGCAGTACCCACCATGGCCGGAGCCACACTACTGGACCTGCTGGACTTGCTAAAAGAAGATGCCACATGGGCTACAAGCCATAACATCACCATGTTGATTCTGGGCTGTGTCGTGGCTTTCATCGTAGCCCTGCTGGCCATGAAGTGGTTTGTGTCTTTCCTGACCAAATATGGCTTTAAGGTTTTCGGTATCTATCGCATCGTGGTCGGCATCATCATCATCCTACTGTTGCTCACCGGACATTCACTTGCAATGGTTGACTAAATGAATTTCGTCGAGGGAGAATACATATACATCAACAAGCCCTATAGGATGACCTCGTTCGGTGCGCTGGCCTATGTCAGAACGCGCATATCGAAGAAGGCCGGTGTGAGGCGTGTAAAAACGGGACATGCAGGAACCCTCGACCCGCTGGCCACTGGCGTGCTCATTCTCTGTACTGGCAAGAAAACCAAAGAGATAGAGCGTCTGCAGCTGGACACCAAGGAGTATACCGCCACCCTGCAATTGGGGGCTACCACGCCCAGCTACGACATGGAGCACGAGGTGAACGAGACCTATCCCACGGAGCACATCACGGAAGCACTCATCCGCAGTGTACTCGCTGACTTTGTCGGCGAGATTCAACAGGTGCCCCCCTCCTACTCTGCCTGTAAGATTGGCGGTGAGCGTGCCTATAAGCTCAAACGTAAGGGCGAGGATGTGGCGCTGAAGGCCAAGACAGTCCGCATTGACGAGATAGAGCTGACCCACTTCGATCCCGAGACCATGCAAATGAGCATCCGCGTCAGTTGCGGCAAAGGCACCTACATCCGTTCGCTGGCCCGAGACATCGGCCGTGCCCTGCAGAGCGGAGCATACTTGACCGCCCTGTGCAGAACGCGTCTGGGCGATGTGCATATCGAAGACTGCGTGACCATCGACGACTTTCCCGCGTGGTTGGAACAACAGGAAATTGTAAATGGGTGAAAGGTAAAAAAGTAAAAGAGTAAAAAAGTAAAAACAAACAATATATGAAACTGTCACAATTCAGATTTAAACTGCCCGACGAGCAGCTGGCTCTGGAGCCTCCCCACAAGCTGTTTGAGAATGCCGACGGTACCACCGAGAAAGTGTATCGCCGCGACGAGTGCCGCATGATGGTAGTACACCGCAAGAGTCAAACTATCGACATGTTCGAGAAAGACGAAAACGGCAACGACACCGAGGAGTTCATCAAGTTCCGTAGCATCATCAACTATTTCGACGAGGGCGACGCCATCATTTTCAACGACTCGAAGGTGTTCCCCGCCCGTCTGTATGGCACGAAGGAAAAAACCGATGCCAAGATTGAGGTCTTCCTGCTACGTGAGCTGAATCCGGAACTGCGCCTGTGGGACGTGCTGGTAGAGCCCGCACGCAAGATCCGCATCGGCAACAAGCTGTTCTTCGAGGAAGACGGTCCGATGGTGGCAGAAGTCATTGACAACACCACCAGCCGCGGCCGTACGCTGCGTTTCCTCTACGACTGTCCCCACGACGAGTTCAAGCAGGAACTCTTCGCCCTGGGTTCGTCGCCTGTACCCCGTTACATCATCGACCGCCGTCCGGTGACGGAAGATGATACGGAGAATTTCCAGACCATCTACGCCCAGCACGAGGGTGCTGTGACGGCCCCCGCCTCAGGACTGCATTTCAGCCGTGAGCTGATGAAGCGTCTGGAAATTCGTGGTGTGAACTTCTCGTTCATCACCGTACATTGCGGACTGGGGTGCTTCGATTCCATCGAGGTGGAAGACCTGACAAAACACAAGATGGGGTCCGAACAGATGATTATCACTCCCGAGGCTTGCATTCCCGTCAACGAGTCGAAGGCCAACGGACACCATATCTGTGCCGTCGGTGTGACCACCCTGCGCGCCACAGAAACCGCCGTAGGTACGGACGGCATGCTGAAGGAGTTCAACGGATGGACCAACAAGTTCATTTTCCCGCCCTATGACTTCGGACTGGCCGACCGTATGGTCGTCAACTTCTACTATTCTGAGTCGACCATGCTCATGGCTACTGCCGCCTTCGGAGGTTACGACCTGATTATGGAGGCCTACCAGAAAGCTGTGGACAATGGCTATCAGTTCGGATGCTATGGCGACTGCATGCTGATTCTCGATGACTAAGCATCAGGTATATTTAGGCCTAGGAACGAATCTCGGCGACCGTAAAGCGAATATCGAGCAGGCCATCCGCCTGATTGGCGAACGTGTAGGTGCGGTGGTGCGCCAGTCGTCGCTCATCGAGACAGAACCCTGGGGCTTTGAGTCGCCCAACCTATTTCTCAATGCCGTCATCCTCTGCGAGACAGAGCGGACACCCCGCGAGGTGCTCCGCCTGACGCAAAAGATTGAGCGTGACATGGGACGGAGAAAGAAAACTTCTCTAAACTCTAAACGCTCATCTCTAAACTATTCCGACCGGCCCATTGACATCGACATCCTGCTCTATGACGATATCACCGTCGACGAGCCCGACTTGAAGATACCCCATCCGCTGATGCACGAACGCGACTTCGTGATGATACCGCTGAGGGAGATTCAAGGTTAATGGTTATAGGTTAAGGGTTATAGATTATAATATAAAATAAACTACAAAAACAAAACTACGTATGAGAAAACTAATCAGTCTCTTGCTGTTAGGCGTCACGCTGACGGCCTCAGCACAAAAGCACACTTGCGACAAAGGCAAGGGCTGTGCCAACTGCGAAAATCCCTACAAGCGCTATACCCAGGGCCTCCCGTTTACCATGCCCGAGGTCAGCGCACCAAAATTCCCCGACCGTCAGGTGAACCTGAAGGACTTCGGTGCTGTGGGCAACGGTATCACCCTGAATACCGATGCTTTTGCCAAAGCTATCGACCAGTTAAGCAGTCAGGGTGGCGGTCGTCTGGTGGTTCCTGCCGGTGTATGGCATACCGGACCTATCGTGCTGAAGTCGAACATCGACCTTCATTTGGAGATGGGTGCTGTCATTCTGTTCTCTGGCGACGAGAATCTCTATACGATTATCAAGACCTCGTTCGAGGGGCTGGAAACCCGTCGGTGCCAGTCGCCGCTTACAGCCAACGGTTGTGAAAACATCGCCATCACTGGTCGTGGTGTCATCGACGGCAACGGACAGTACTGGCGTCCCGTCAAGAAATCGAAGATGACCGCCGGCCAGTGGAAGGAAGTGCTGGAGCGCCCCAGTGGCGTGAAGGTACGCAACGACTATTGGGTACCCTCTCAGGGCTATGCTGATGCCGAGAAGAATGCCAATATGAACGTTCCCAAGGCATCGACAGAGTCCGAATGGAACGCCATCAAGCGTTTCCTGCGTCCGGTGATGATATCGCTGGTCAACTGTAAGAACGTACTCCTGCAGGGTGTCATCTTCCAAAACTCTCCGGCATGGAACATCCATCCGCTGATGTGTGAGAATATCATCATCGACAATGTCCTTGCACGTAATCCTGCCTACGCCCAAAATGGCGATGCCCTCGACCTGGAGTCGTGCAAGAACGCCCTCATCGTGAATTCGAAGTTCGATGCCGGTGACGACGGCATCTGCATCAAGAGCGGCAAGGATGCCGACGGTCGCCGCCGTGGCCGTCCTTGTGAGAATGTAGTCGTCGACGGCTGTACGGTCTTCGCCGGACATGGTGGTTTTGTGGTCGGTTCCGAGATGAGTGGCGGCGTAAGAAACATTCTCGTCAAGAGTTGCCAGTTTCTGGGCACCGATGTCGGTCTGCGCTTCAAGTCGACACGCGGCCGTGGCGGTATCGTAGAGAACATCTTCATCCACGACATCTCGATGACAGACATCAAGACCGATGCCATTACCTTTAATATGTATTATGGTGGCAAGTCGGTGGCCGAGATGCTGGCCGACGGTGACAACCCCGACAACACGACGAAGATGCCCGTCACCGAGGAGACGCCCATCTTCCGCAATATCGATATTCAGGATATTGTCTGCAACGGTGCCGGACGGGCCATGGAGTTCAACGGACTGCCCGAAATGCCTATCAAGGGTATCAACCTGAAGAACATCGTCATCAAGGCCAAGAAGGATGCCACCTTCACCAATGCCGAAGACATCACGAAGGAGAATATCCAAATCATTGTTGAGTAGATTATAATAATGGGGATATCATGCGCGTCACACTCTCCCAAAGACGCGGGAAGAACTTCGGACGCACCCACGAGTCGACTTTCTCGAGGTTGACACTCAGCGACTGGTCGTCGAGGAACACCTTCTTCAGGCGCAAGGCCGTACCCTGGTCATAAATAAAGACGTTGGCTTCGAAATTGTTTTCAAAAGAACGGAAGTCGGCATTAGTCGAGCCGCAAGTCACCAGAGAATCGTCGATGACCATCAGTTTCGAATGCATGAATCCCGGTTCATAGAGGAACACCTTGGCTCCAGCCTCATAGAGTTCGCGCAGGTAGGACCGTGACGCCCATTCCGTGAAACGGGCATCGGAATGGCGTGGACAGAGAATGCGCACGTCCACTCCAGCCACCGTGGCGGTCTTCAGAGCAAAGAGTACGGGTTCGTTGGGGATGAAATATGGTGTCTCGAGATAGATGTAACGACGGGCTGCCGTGATGGCACGGACGAAACCCTGCATAATCTCAGGGTAGCGTTCCGTAGCACTGCTCGTCACCACCTGTGCAATACATGAGGTGAGTGCAGAGGGATAAGTGACGGCAGGATAATAGTCACGGTTGGTGATTAGGGTACGGTCGACGAAATACCAGTCTACCAGGAAAGCCCGTTGCAAAGAATAAACGATGGCTCCGTGCAGTCGTAGCATCGTGTCGCGCCAGGCCGAAGAGACATAGCGCTGGGCGATATTTATACCACCGATATAGCCCACCTTGCCGTCGATGACAATGATTTTGCGGTGGTTACGGTAGTTCACCTTACTGGTGAATGTGGGGAAACGGACGGGCAGGAAAGGTTGTACCTCGACGCCACCCTCACGCATCCGTTCGAAAAAATGGTGAGGAACGCGCCAGCAGCCCACGTCATCGTAGATAACACGTACCATCACACCCTGACGGGCCTTGTCTATCAAGGCGTCGGCCATGAGGTTGCCTAAGGAGTCCTCCTCGAAGATGTACATGCAGATATGGATATGGTGCTTCGCCTGTCCGATGTCTGCCAGCAGTTCCGGGAAGAAGCTATAACCGTCGGTCATGATGTCGACAGCAGCCACCTTGAAGGGCAACGAGAGGTTCTGGTTAATAAAAAGGTCTACGAGCTGTTTGTGACTATCGGCAACGTGCAGGTCTTGCTGTTCGACGAAACCCAACATGGAGCGTTTCGACAACTGGTCGAGCGAACGCTGGGAGACGAGTCGTTCACGACGATGGTTGATGCCAAAGAAGAAGTAGAGCACAATGCCCACCAACGGCAGGAAGAGGACGACCAGTGCCCATGCCATGGTCTTGGCGGGCTGGCGGTTGTCCATCACGACGTGAATGACCGTCAGTGCTATCACGCCCCACAACAGCGTCATGCCTATGAAGTAAAACAGTCCTCCCATTCCTTAACTCCTTTAACTTCTTAACTCCTTACACGATTACATCCGACCCTCGCTGGCGCGCCAAGGCATTGCGCAGCTCCTGGGTCTGCTTGTATTCCTCCATCAGTTCACGGATGAGTTCCATATTGGAACCCGCATCTTTCAACTGACGCTGTACCTCCTTCATATGCTGATTGACGATGTCCATACGGAAGTCGAGAATGAGGTGCTGCATACGCTGGCGCAGGTCGCGTTCGCTCTCCTGACGTTCGAAGCTGCGACTAAGTTGATGACTGTCGATACCCAGCATGGTGGCCAGCTGACTGATTTCCGGATCAGGATGCTGCAGGAAATAACGGTCGGCCTTGAAGTCCTTGTCATCAGAATGCTCGACGGCCTCACGCAGAATCTTATTATATAAAGGTGTCGAGAACGACAGGTTGTCCTGCGACAGGTCATAGTCGACATACTGCGCCACGTTGAGACTCACCGTCGAGCCGTCCTCCGCCTCCAGGTCGCTGAAGATGACCTCGTCGCCGTGACGGATGATGTTCTGGATGATAAGGCGTTCGACGGTACTCTCGAATGAGAGGCGGTAGAACGAGGTATCCTCCTGCTGACCAGCAGACTGCTGACGCTGTTCCTCACGTTCGGCGGTCTTGCGCTGTTCTTCCTTGTCGCCGGCTATGTATTTGTTGGTTTGGGTTATCAGTGTCCGTTCGTCGACCTCCAGTCGTCGGGCACACTCCCCGATATAGGTAGCACGGATGATGGGGTCAGGGATGACACTGACCGAACGCACGATGCTGTTGATGGCCTCTGCACGCTTGATGGGGTCCTTTACGTTCTTCAGCATCAACTCCGTCTTGAACTGGATGAAGTCCGTCTGATGAGCCTCAATATAGTCCTTGAACTGTTGCGAGGTATGCTTACGGGCAAAGGAGTCGGGATCGTCGCCATCGGGCAACAAAAGTACCTTGACATTCATACCCTCCTGCAACAGCATGTCGGTACCGCGCATAGCAGCATGAATGCCGGCCTCATCGCCGTCGTAGAGCAACACGATATTCGGCGTGAAACGTCGCAACAGCTTGATCTGGTATACGCTCAACGCCGTACCCGAATTGGCCACTACATTCTCCAGTCCGCACTGGTGCATGGCAATGACGTCGGTATATCCCTCGACCATGTAGACGCAATCTTCCTTGACGATGGCCTTCTTGGCCTGATAGATGCCGTAGAGCTCGCGTTCCTTGTGATATATTTCCGAATCGGGCGAGTTGACATATTTCTGTTGAACGCCCTTCGTGGCAGCATCAAGCTTACGACCACCAAACGCCACCACCTTGCCACTAACATTCAACCACGGGAATATGGCACGGCCGGCAAAACGGTCATAGAGTCCTTTCTCGTTCTCGCCGCAAAGACCTGTCTTTACCAAGAATTCCTCCTTATAGCCCTTGCGCTTGGCTTCGTTGGCCATCGCGTCGCGCTTCGAAAGGGCAAAACCTAGCTGGAACTTTTCTATGATATCGTCACGGATGCCACGACTACGGAAATACTGTTTTCCAATGGCCTGACCGTCGACGTCGTTCTTCAGAATTTCGTGGAAGTACTGACAGGCCCACTCATTGACAATGAACATCGACTCACGCTCACTCTGCTCGCGCTTCTCGTCGTCGCTCAGTTCACGTTCCTGAATCTCAATATTGTATTTCTTCGCTAACCATCGCAGGGCCTCAGGATAGGTGATCTGCTCGTGTTTCATCAGGAAATTAACAGCATTGCCACCCTCTCCGCAGGCGAAGCACTTACAAATCTGACGGGCTGGCGACACCATGAACGACGGAGTCTTATCATCGTGAAAGGGGCACAATCCTTTGTAGTTAACCCCCGCCTTGCGCAGGTTAACAAACTCGCCCACCACATCCACGATGTTGACGGCATCCATAATCTTATCAACGGTCGCTCTGTCAATCATGCCTGCAAAGATACGAATAAGCAAGAACAATGCAAAATAAATCCGGATTTATTTTGCATTGTCGAGCGAAAGTATTTTCGAGGCATAGCCTCAAAATTAATCATTTATTAGCAAAAAGCCAAGGAATCAACCAATAATTATTTGCACAAAACGCAAGCTTTGTGCACAAAAGGGTTGTTTTTGTGCATTTTGTTTGGCTGTGTGCGCAAAAAGTCGTACCTTTGCGGGCGATTTCGAGAAAAGGATATCATTTTTACACATTATTAATATAATATGGCATTAAAAATTGTAGTACTTGCCAAGCAGGTACCCGACACAAGAAATGTGGGTAAGGACGCTATGACAGCCGAAGGTACGGTGAACCGCGCTGCCCTACCCGCCATCTTCAATCCAGAAGATTTGAATGCCCTGGAGCAGGCCCTTCGCCTGAAGGAGCAGAACCCAGGCTCAACAGTAGGAATCCTCACGATGGGTCCTCCACGTGCAGGCGAAATCATCCGTCAGGGACTTTATCGTGGCGCTGATACAGGTTGGTTGCTGACCGACCGTCTCTTCGCTGGTGCTGATACCCTCGCTACATCTTACGCTCTGGCTACTGCCATCAAGAAGATTGGCGATGTAGACATCGTTATCGGTGGTCGTCAGGCTATCGATGGTGATACCGCTCAGGTAGGTCCTCAGGTGGCTCAGAAGCTGGGTCTGAATCAGGTTACTTATGCTGAGGAAGTTCTCTCAGTAAAGGATGGTAAGGCTACCATTAAGCGCGTCATCGATGGTGGTGTGGAGACCGTAGAGGCTCCTCTGCCTGTAGTGATTACCGTAAACGGAAGCGCTGCCCCCTGCCGTCCCCAGAACGCCAAACTGGTGATGAAGTACAAGCGTGCTACCTGTCCTATGGAGCGTCCTGCTGAGGGTACTGCTTACGACTATCTGTACGATGAGCGTCCAGAGCTGACACTGAACCAGTGGAGTGTTGCCGATGTTGATGGCGACGTGAACCAGTGCGGTCTCAGTGGCTCACCCACCAAGGTGAAGGCTATCAAGAACATCGTGTTCCAGGCTAAGGAGTCGAAAACTTTGACGGCTTCGGATGCTGATATTGAAGGTATGATCAAAGAATTGTTGGAAGAGAAAATCATTGGCTAATAAGATATGAATAATGT
>Ga0310696_10007160_pt1 | contig 13143 bp, 9 predicted proteins | sample AusTroGonzalo_MG_4_FD_203885 | JGI IMG/M metagenome (GOLD analysis project Ga0310696, IMG submission 203885) | Bovine rumen microbial communities from tropical cattle in Woodstock, Queensland, Australia - Gonzalo_02 (v2) (version 2) | ecosystem: Host-associated > Mammals > Digestive system >... | reverse complement strand
ATCGCCGACCACGGCCACGATGTCACCTTTGCGCTTCAGTTCGGTGACGCGTTTCTCCTTGTCTTCCGGCAGGCAACCGGCATAGACCTCGGTGATGCCCAGTTTGGCGGCCACGGCATCGGCGACGCGCTGATTGTCGCCAGTGACCATGCAACAATGTTCGATGTTCATTTCCTTCAACTGGGCGATGGCCTCGGCACTGACGGGGCGGATGGCGTCGCGCAGACCAACCCAGCCGATAGCCTGGTTGTCGAGGGCGACGCAGACAATGCTCATGCCTTCGCTTTCGGAATCAGTCAGCGTTTCCTGGAGGGAAGAGACGTCGATGCCACATTCCTGGAGCCAGGTCTCGCGGCCGACCAGGCAGGTCTTCCCGTTGACGACGGCCTTGACGCCCTTGCCGGCGACTTCCTCGTAGTTTCCGGTTTCCAGGAGTTTCAATTGCGCCTCCTTGGCGAGTTTCTTCATGGCTTCGGCGGCAGGGTGGTTGCTGTGGTGCTCGACGCTGGCGGCGAGCTGGAGCAGGTCGGCCAGTTCCGTGGTGCCGGCGGGCTGGAGGCGGGCGACTTCCAAGTTGCCCTCGGTCAGGGTACCGGTCTTGTCAAAGATGATGGCCTTGATTTTGGCGGCCAGTTCGATATGGGAGACGTCCTTGATGAGGATGCCCAGGCGGGCAGCGGCGGATATGGCCGCGATGACGGCGGACGGCGAGGCGATTACAAACGCCGCCGGGACGCCCATCACGAGCACGGCGATGACGCGGTCGATGGATTCGGTGATGAACCAGGAAAGACCCGCCAGCATCAGAATGACTGGCGTGTAATAGGAAATGTACTGGTCGATGGCGCGCATGATGGGCAGTTTGCTCTGCTCGGCGTCGGCAATCAGATTGCGGACCTTGCCCAGGGTGGTGTCGGTACCGACGCGGGTGACCTTGAATTCCACCAGACCTGTCAGGTTCAGCGTGCCGGCATAGACCTCATTGCCGACATTCTTGTCCACCGGCAGGGATTCGCCGGTGATGCTGGCCTGGTTGACCGTGCTGTCGCCTTTGGTGATGACACCGTCGGCAGGGAAATTCTCGCCGGGGCGAACACGGCAGATGTCATTCGGACGCAGGTCGGTGATGGCGTCGATTTCCTCTTCCTTGTCTCCGACGAGTCGGCGGGCCGTGCGTGGGGTCAGGCGGACGACGGCCTCGATGGCGGCTTCCGCGCCGATGGCCGTGCGCTTTTCAATGGTGATGGTGATGAGCATGAAGAAGGCGACGGCACCGGCCATGCGGAAATCCTTCTGGGCGAAGGCGGCAATCAGGGCCAGGGCCACCAGTTCGTTCATGCCGACCTTGCCCTTGTACAAGTCACGACAGGCGCCCCAGAAGATGGGGCAACTGAGAATCAATGCTCCCAGGAACGCGCTGATGTCGCGGGCGACATCGTCGATCACGTTGCTGAAGAGCATGGTGGAAAGATAGGAATTGAGGACGAGAATGCCGCCGAATAGGGCGATGCCCAGGCGAGTCATCTCCGTCCTGGTGGCCTTGTTGGGGGCCTTGCTCTCGGGGAGTGCGGTTGTTTGCGTATTTGCTGGCATTGTTCTATCCTGGTCAGAAAGTGGTGGAAGCGTGGTTTAGTTGCCGTGCGGGTGTTGCGCCGGCTTGTCCTTTTCGGGGATGGGGCTCAACTGCATGCGGAGTTCCTGGCGTCCGTCGGGAAGTTTGTGGACCACGTATTTGTTCTTGACACTGGCGAGGATTTGGCGCAGGGCGTCGGTGTAGAGGGCGGTCAGCATGGTGTCGGGATTGCGGTTGTACTCGCTGAGAACTGTCTCGAAATAGGAACTGTCGGCCTTGACCGTTTCCACGATGCGCGTCTCGTAACTTTTCGCCTCGTTGACGATGCGGTACTTGTTGCCTTCCGCCTCCAGAATGACCTTGTCGCTGTAGGTTTTGGCGGCGAGGATTTCGGAGCGTCCGCGCTCGGAACTGGCATTGACCTCACGGAACGCCTCCATCGTGGCGGCGGGCGGGAGGAGTTCAACCAGCGAGACAGACTGGATTTGGACGCCGATGCCGACTTCCTCCAGCAGTTGCTCCAGGCGCTTCTGCACCATGTCCTTGATGTTCTGGACTTCGCCGTTTTCCAGCGTACGCGTGGTGGCAATCATTTCCTCGACCTTCCAGGTAGCACATTCGCTGATGGCGGCATTGGCCAGCAGGTTGCGGATGATGGCCTCGGCTCCGCGGTCGCGCGGCTTCTTCTCGCCGGGCTTGACCACGGTCTCGGAATCGTCGTAGAAATTCAGATAGTAGTCGGCGGCGTGCTCAATGCGGTAGGTGACGCTCCATTTGGCGTGGAGGATGTTGGTGTCGCCGGTGAGCAGGTAGCCGTCGGCGCCGGGGCGCAGGGCGGGGATCTGCTGGGCGTCTTCCTGCTGGGTGACGCCGCTGGGGTTTATCCAGGGGCGGAAGATGTTTTCCGTGGAGACGGTTACGGATTTCTGGGCGGGGATCTCCTTGACCTTGTCGATGGGGTAGGGCCAAGCCCAGTACCAGCGTCCGCTGGTCAGGACGTTCGTCTCGCCCTTCTCGGGGTCAAGGACACGGCTTTGCAGGGAGCCGAAGCGGAAAAGCATGGCCTCGTTCTGCTCGTCAACGCGGAAAATACCGCTGAACAGTAGGTAGGCGAAGACCAGAATGATGAGGATGCGCATGCAGAAAAACAGAATATGCAGCATCCGTATCAGCGATTGCATTCCCGCACCGGAGGGAGCACCGCCAGGAAGATTGTTGGGGGTTTCGGACATTTTGGTTCTCCTTGTCAGGCGTTGCAGGCGGATGGCTTACTGGACTTTCTTGGGGCCGAGTTCGGTGGCTCCGGACTTGAGGAGGGAGAACGGTGGGGTATCGGTGTCGAGAATCAGAGTGTCGTTTTCGCCCAGGCTGACTTTCAGGGCTTCCAGGCTACGGAGGAAGCGGGCGAGTTCGGGATTCTTGTTGAAGACGGCATAGTACTTGGCGGCGGCTTCGTCGCCCTGGCCGCGGATGCGTTTGGCGTCGGCTTCGGCCTGGGCAATGATGGCATTGGCCTTGCGGTCAGCCTCGGAGCGGATGCGCTGGGCTTCGCTCTTGCCTTCGGCGAGGTATTTCTCGGACTTGCTGGCGCGTTCGGCGCGCATCCGGTCGAAGACCTTGGAGGTGACGGCCTCGGGGAAACTTAGTTGGCGGAAACCGATGCGGGTGACATCGATGCCGTATTCCTTCATGGCCGTCTCCTTGACCTTGGCGAGCATTTCGTTTTCGATGGCGGCCATCTTGGCTTCGCTGGTCTGGGTGTTGACGAGTTCGGAGAAATTGTGCTGGGGGATTATTTCCACGCGGGCGTTGCGGACGACGGCATCGAGTTTGTCTTCGGCATCGGCAGTGGATTTGAGGCGGCGGAGGAAGACGGCGGGGTCGCCGACTTTCCAGAGGATGTAGGTGGAGACGATAATCTGGTATTCGTCCTTGGTGGTGATCTGCTCGTGCTGTCCCTTGGTCAGTTCGTAGCACTGGAGACGCTTGTCGTGGCGCCAAACCTGGTCGATGAAGGGCCAGCGGAAATGGAGGCCTGGCGAGTATTGGAGCACTTCGCCGTTGGCGTCAACCTTGGCTTTGCCGAAGGTCTTGATGATGGCGTATTCGGTTTCATTGACCTGGAAGGTGATCATGGAGGCGACGAAAATGAGGACGACGATGATGGCCAGGGTGATTACGGGCCAGTGGCGCGTCACAGTTTTGGGGGTGCTCTCACTCATCTTGCTGATTTCTCCTTGCATCGTGTGTGTATGTTATTGATGATTCAAATTCTTGATTTGTCGGCGTCACTGCTGGGACGGCTGGGAAGGCTCTTCCGGCGGCAGGTTCAGGTCCAGCAGGCTGGATTTGAGTTTTTTCTCCAGGTTGAGGATAAGGGTCTCGTGGTTCTGGCCGGCGGCGATGATGTACTTGCGCGCGGCCTTCGCCTCGTTGGTGATGATGTCAAGGTAACTGCTGAGCACAAACTGCGTCGGCGAAGATTCGTAACTCTTCAACTGACTGAGGAAACGCTCGCCTTCGGCCTGGGGGACTTTCTCCCGCTCCAGGCGGTAGGCCTCGGCATTGTCGATAAGCGTCTTGACCATGCCGGCTGTGGCGGGCTCGGTCAGGGTCGCATACGCCTGGGCCTGCAAAATCTGCTCATATTGCATTTCCTTGGAGGCGACGACGAAATCATACGCGCCACCGACGCCAAACGGCGGGTGCAGGCCGGCCAGGCCGATGAAAAGGACCTCGATACCGAGTTCCGCCTCGTCTGCGGCGGCCTGGATGCGGGTCCTCAGGGTGTCGCAGGCTTCCTGACGCTTGTGCCCCATGAGATCCTTGAAATTGGCGCTGGCCAGGTATTTGACGAGTTCGCGGCTGGCGATGTTCTTCAAACACATTCCTGCATCCTGATGCAGATAGGCGTATTTGTATAAGTTGTTTACCTTGAAATACATGGGTATGTGGGCTGAAATCAGTCCCATGCTGAGGGGCGGGCCGCCCGCGCGGTCGGTCTTGTCCAGGGCCGTGGCATTGGTGGAATCCGAATTGTCGGCGACTATGAAATCCGCCTCGTCTGGATGTTTGTCCTTGATGTCCCAGACGATAACCGATTCGTCATGTTCTTCCTCTTCCGCCTCGTCATGTCCGCCGATGGTGATTTCCTGGACATGTTCGACGGGGAAGCGGTAGATGCGTTCGAAGGGCAGGGGGAGTTTGAAATAGATTCCCGGCTGCATGGGCTCCTGGGAGACGACGCGCCCGAAAAGTTCGCGGATGCCGTTTTCACCGGTGTCGATGACGATGACGCAGGTCAGGAGCCAGAAGGCGAGGACCATGATGACAAACAGCGGAGCGACGGTGCGCTCCAGGAAGCGGTAGAACCAAGCCTCCGAGACCTGGAAGCCGAACTGGTAGTCCAGCGAGGCCGCGACATTGCGGGCGACGCCGCCAGGCTCCGTGAACAGGGCCAGCAGGCGGCTCTCGGGCAGCGGGCGCTCTTCCTCGCCGGGCATCCGGGGACGGTAGAACTCGACGATGAAGCCGATAATCAGTTCAATCGCCAGCACAATCAGGATGACGGCACCGACTTTGCCCAAAGTGACGTCCAGGGTCTGGGAGGCGCGGTGGAAGAACTCCAGGAACAGGGAGACCGCCGACAGCAGGAACATGATGCTGTTCAGGAATAGCCAGGCTCCGGAAGGACGCAGCCAGCGGCAGCCGGGTTCGCGGCTGACGCCGACGAAGAAGCTCCCGGCAATCAGTCCGCCCAGGAAGCAGACGACGGAGAGGATTGCCATGGGCAAGGGCGCAGGCGCCACGGTGAAGACGGTCATCTTTGACCAGTGCCCCCACAGGCCTAGCCCGAAGCCGAGGGCAATCAGGCCGAGGAGGATTGTCGCCAGCGGTACGAAGAATTTGACGTACTGCGTGTTGGCGCGGGTGGCCAGGCGCACGGCCTCGTCGGCGTCATCGAACAATTCCGTGGCACCATGGGTGCGCCGGTATTCGGCGGCGTCCTGCTCCTCCAGGGCCTGGCGCCGTCCCAGGACGTTGCGTCCCATGGCCAGCAGGCTGAGGAGGAAAGTCATCATGCAGGTGGCGGCTCCCGGCACGATGGCCGAGCAGTTGGCCTTGTTCATGATGAACAGGGACAGGAAAAACAGAGCAAGACCGGCGCAGGCGGCGCCGATGCTCAGGTTGCGGGAGCGGTTGCTGGTGTCTTGCATGACGTACAGTTTCCTTATGTTGGCTGCGGTGGAGGCCGGGACGGAGGGAGATTGGCCAGTCCGTCTCTGCCTTAAGTTGCAGGATTGATTTTGCCGAATATCACAATATAGTATAAAAACGCAAGTTGGCAAGTTAGGGATGGCGAAAAAGTTTCTTCTGGGATGAAATGTCGCCTGGAAGTCGCATGGGCGATTCGCCATTGCGCCCAAAAAACTTTTCCTACGTTCTCCATGGAAAATGGCACGGTAGGGCGGCGAGACCCTTCGCCGCCGTCGCGTCCGTGAGGAAGGTGTGGTAGGGCGGCGAGACCCTTCGCTGCCGTCGCGACGAAAAACAGATGTTCATTCTAGCGCAATGTGTTTTTGACAAGATGTTCGACAATCGACGCTTCGACATGCGACAGAGTGGCTTGTGCGACGAGCGACACGCGACATGCGACGTGTGGGCGACAATCGACGATTCGACGTGCGACTAGTAGAACAGCCAATTCAACCAAAGCAACAATTTGGTGGATCCAGCACTCCTGTTCCTCTTGGAGAGTAAAGTGAAAACATTAATGCCATCGCTTTTCCTCCCAACCTCTTTTAATTCAACTAACAGGTGGTAATAATGCCGAAGATTTTGTCAGAACAGGCGTCCGACGCCCTGGAATCAGCGAAACAAGCACTGCTGGCCGGCGGGATCCTTGTGGTTCCGACGGAGACCGTCTACGGACTGGTCACGCTGTGGAGCAATGTGGACGGACGCAATAGGATCTATGAGTTGAAGCGAAGGCCTCGGGAAAAACGTCTGCAAATGTTGGCGGGCAGCCTGGAGACAGCCACCCCCTGGTTGCGCGAGGCAGATAAATTGTCCGCTTTGGCCAGGCGTTTCTGGCCGGGGCCCCTGACCATAGTCGTGCCTGCCGCCGACGGCATTGATACCATCGGCCTGCGAATCCCCCGTTGCCGTTTCCTGCTGGAATTGCTGAAACTGCTTCCCGAACCGCTGGCGGCCACCAGCGCCAATCTTTCGGGATATCCGCCCCCGCAGGATGCCTCGACTGCCGCCGCCAATTTGGCCGGCAAACCGGATATGGTCATCGACGGCGGGGTCTGCTCGGAGACGGGCAATTCCGCCTCAACGGTAATCTCCTTGCTGGGAACGGAACCGCAACTGCTCCGCGCAGGCCAAATCAGCCTGGAAGATGTTCGCGCTGCCTGGGCCGAGGGGAGCAGGCGATAAGGAGGCGCCGGGAAGGGATGACAGGCAAGGCTGGCTTCCCTATCGCCGATGACATGAAAATCACCGAATTTTTCGTTGGATTAACTTGACGAGGAAAGAAAATGATGCTAAATTAATATTCACGCCTTAACAAGGCTGAAATTTAGTTCCGGCATAGCTCAGCGGTAGAGTAGGTGGCTGTTAACCACTTGGTCGCTGGTTCGAGCCCAGCTGCCGGAGCCAATTTTCAAATTACAGTTCCGGCATAGCTCAGCGGTAGAGTAGGTGGCTGTTAACCACTTGGTCGCTGGTTCGAGCCCAGCTGCCGGAGCCAATTTTTGGCCTCTGCGAAGATTTCTTTGCCGAGGCCTTTTTCTTGCCTGGATATCAAATATTGGGCAGGTGGCAGGTGGCTAAAGCGTCCGTCATTCCTGGGGCGCGAACCGTTTGAGGATAATGAGCCTGTGCGTGGCCCGGCTCATGGCTGTGTAAAGACCGGCCTTGTTCCAGCGCGGGTCGCTCTCATCGACATCCAGAAGGATGACGACTTTAGCCTCGCAACCCTTGAACTTCATGTATGTGTAGTAGGGGACTTCCTTCTTGCCAAGAATCTTGGGTTGCTCGACAATATGGAAATCGCCGACGATTCCGCTTTCGCCAAGGCTTGTGTGGATCAGCGAATGGCCGCCGATGACGCAGATGTCCGACGGATTGAGTTTATCGTCCGTGGTCAGCCGTTCCAGTTCTTCGGCCAGCATTTCGGGGCAATTTCCCGTGCGCTCGACAACCTCGCATCCTTCCGGGGTATGGTCAAGCAGAGTCATCTTGACCGTCCGATATGGTTCAAGAGCCTCGAAAATCCTTTTTGTATTGCGGCAGTTCTTGGTCAGGGCAATGGGAGGGATTCCGAAGTCGGGAAGCGTCAGCCTGTCTTGGAAGATATTTTGGTCCGGGTCATAGAACACGTAGAAAATACCGTTGGGCGCAAGCATCCTGGTGATGACCTCCCACATTTTGGGAGAGAAATCCTGCCCCTCGTCCACAATGATTGCATCATAGCGCAAATTGTGCGTGTCAAGATATTGGCCAAGTACTTGGGGAAGCACCTTGGAGTAAGTCAGCGGGTCGCTGCTGTGTTGGGCATACTGCTCTTGGATTTTCATCAATTTCACGCAGTATTCAAAGAACGCGCCAACAGTGATTGAGTCATTATTTCTGCCAATTTCCTTGCGGATCCTCTTCGCCAACATCTCATTGAAGCAGAGGAAAAGGACCTGGCCTCCCTCGGCGGCGACCATCCTTGCCTTTTTGATGGCGAGGACTGTCTTGCCGGTACCCGCGCCACCTTCGAAAAGCAGCTTGGGGATATTCTGCAGGGCTTCAAGAATGGCGCTTTGTTGGTCGGTCAGGGTCAGAAACTGGTGAGAGTCATCAAGCACCCGCTCCAGGAATTTCTGCGTATACTCGAACTCTGGCGACAGGATTTCCAGCACTTCTTCGCGGTCGATGTGGCCTCCGATGCGCGAGGGCAGGGGAGTGTCGTCAATCAGCCTGTAGGCGATGTTTTCGATGTCGGCCAGGTCATCGCGCGTGATGACGATTCCCTGGGCTTCTGGCGGCCATCCGGTGGCAGTCCTGTCGCAAGATGGAAAGCAGAGGGCATGGGCGAATTTCAGGGGGATTGGCGCACCGTGCTTTTCCTCCAGCAGTCTCTTGACGGCGAATTTGTTGCGCTTTGCCTGTTCGACAGGGTCGATGGGACTGCCGTTTTGCAGCCACTGGCCGTTGCTGAAGGCGATGGTGCCGCCCTTGACCTCTATGACGAGAAATCCTTTCCTCTCGTGGTACAGGAGAAAGTCTATTTCCCCATCCCACAGCAGACGCATTGGGTCACGTATCAGATAGTCGAAGGAATGGAAAACCACCCAGTCGTTGGAAAGGTTGTTCTTCAACTCCTCAAAAACCATCTGCTCCGAGGGTGGACGGTGGTTGTAATCACATTCATCTGGTATGAAATGAGCCATGTTTTTTCCCTTTTCGTTACTATTCAAATGGTTCACAAAACAAGTGGTGCGGTGGGCGCGCCTCCGTGGCAATTAGCCGACGCGGAACGTCGGCGGCAATACCTTGTATGTGAGATGGTTGGACAATGGCGCGGGAGGGCCGAGCGTCCTTGTCCTCCGTAGCCTTGGCGAAGGAGGATGCTCGGCCAAGGTGTCCGTGGGAAATGTCGCGGGAGGGCGCGTCCCATGTCCCGCGTCCCAGCCATGCGCGCATAGTCGCATTGACAAAGAGAAATCATGTTATTTTCATAAGATATTATGCGGTTTCAATTCTTCAAATTGCTAGACGAAAAATGGGAAAAAGGCAAACTCATGAGCATTGCTCACGGCACTGATATTCCGTCGATTCGAATTCCAGCGTGCAATGGGCGATGTTGTGATGGCGTAGCAGTGCCTTCAGGGCTTCTCTTGTCGTTTCCCAGCCTGACATCTCCTGCACCTTGATGTGCGCCGTCAGGGAATTTTCCGTGGTGCTTATCGCCCAGACATGAAGGTGATGGACGTCCCGGACATTATCCACGGCGAGCATTTCCCCTTGCAGATGACGAAGGTCTATTCCGTGCGGCACGCCATCCAGGGCGAGGATTAGGCTTTCCTTGAAAAGCGACCAGGAGGAAAGGAGAATGATGATGGCTATCGCCAAGCCCACGGCAGGGTCGAGCCAGGTCTGATGGGTCAGCATTATCAGTCCGCCGGAAACCACGACACCCACGGAAACCAGGGTGTCGGCCAGCATGTGCAAGTAGGCTCCCTTGAGGTTCAGGTCGTTGTCTTTGCCGGAGGACAGCAAAAGCGTGGTCAGGCCATTGACAAGGATGCCTATTCCCGCCGTGAGCATGATGGCACCGCCGGAGGCGGTTGAGCCATGCATGAATTTTGCGATGCTTTCCTGGACAATGAGCGCGACTGCCCCCAGGAGGATTGCCGAGTTGACAAAGGCGGCCAGGACGGTCGCTTTTCGAAATCCGTAAGTGAACGTGGTGTCCGCGCGTCGCTTCAACAGCAGGAACGCAAGCAGGGAAATGACCAGACTGCCCACGTCACCGAGATTGTGGCTCGCGTCCGCCACCAGTCCCACGGAATCCCAGCGGTAGCCGAGAAGGAACTCCGCCGCGACGTAGACCAGGTTGATGACAATGGCCACGAGAAAACGCTTGCCAACGGCGGGGGAAAAGTCATGCTCGTGCAGGTGTCCATGCGCATGTGCATGGCCGTCATGGTGACAATGGAAGTCCATCTTGTTCTCCAATGTTATGATTATATAAGCAAATGTTTATTTGTTAACACGAAAATTCCTGTTGCTATTCTAAAATCTACTATTCGTCTTCGACCTCCGCCTGAGTTTCGCTCAAATGCGACCGGCAGATGTCAAACAGCAGTTGCACATGGTAGTCGTCCAAAGAATAGAATACGGATTTGCCCAGGCGACTGGCCTTGACCAGGTGGATTTGACGCAGATGCTTCAAATGGTGCGAGACGGCGGGCTGCGTCATGTTCATGAGCCTGGTGAGGTCGCAGACGCACAGGTCGGACAGCAATAGCGCATTGATGATCTTCAGGCGTGTCGGGTCGGCAAAGCATTGGAAGATTTCTGCCATGCGGGCGAGCGTCAGATCATCGGACAGCCCGTGAATTGCCTTCTCAAGGTTTTTCTTGTGAACGACTGTACATTCCTGTTTGCCTGGCATGGTCATTCTCCTTGTTTACATATAAGCACTTGTTTATAATATATTGCGTGAACCGCTGTTTTTCCATTAGTCAACAAATATAAACTGGACGATACTCAAGCAAGATGCGATTTTGACGAGGACTGGGTAAGCAACCGTCATCTGCGGTAAACAAAACGTATGATGAGGCTCACAGGGACAATTTGAAGCCTTCCAGGTGGTCGTTGAAGACATTTCCGAACATGACGCATGCTTGCAATGGCGGCAGGCAACTATATAGCCGCAAGTGCAGCAAGTGCTTTTCACCGTTGTGAAGCGGGCAGGCAAAAGAGGCTCCGCCTTCAGTCCTATGGAAGGCGGGAATCATTTTACGGCGAGAATGATGATTCAGTAGGCGATGACCGTCCATCCAGAATGTTAGTCCGACGTCGGCAGCGACGCAGATGACGATATCCTCTGGTGGCGTTGTATTTTCTTCTGTCACCGTGAGGAAGGTGAAAAGGTCCAGGGTGCACGCATTTCCGGCGTATTCAGAGAGATTTAGGATTAGGCCGGGGAAATCGATGACGGCATTTTGCAGTTCTTCCGGCAAGGTGCCAGATTGTCTCAAGGCAACTTCAATATCTTCTGCCGTCTGACAGTTTTTTAGAATCAGCCAACGTGAGGAGTCCTGGGAGGGAAGTGTTTCCTCCGGGGAATAAGGCACATATTGGGGATACGGTTCGTCTGGCATTTGATGGCGAAATTGCTGACGGAGGGCGACGGTCTTTTCCACGAGTTCGGTCATCGTGGTTGGGATACCAGGAATCTCTCGCACATAGTCGCTAAGAGCCAAATGCTCTTCTACGGCGGACAGCCATTTTTCTGGGAACACCTTTAGGCCAAAGGCAATGCCTAGAAAAGCACCGCAAGAGGCGCCGGTACAGTCAGTATCCCGTCCGAAATTGACGGCTAGCAGAATCGTGCGGATAAAATCACCTTTCCCCCACAGCAGGGCGAACACGATGAAAGTGATGTTCATGACGCAATCGGAAAAATTGTCACTGCGCTGTATCGTGAGCATCAAGTCATTCCGAGCCTCGGCCAATGAAAAGTGACTGTCGTATAATTGGAAGACTCTGGCCAGTGCGCGATGAATCTTGCAGTCGGGGGAAATCATGCCCAGGGTCCGGCGGAGCGATTCTTCCACTTTGCCGGAAGCAAAGGCCAGAGCCTCGGCGACGGCCAGGAAGATTTCTCCCCAGACACCATCGCCCCAATGGTCGACCTGGGCGTCCTGGCCGGCAAAGAAGGCCACGGCGTCGGGGCGGTCGGCGAGCAGCAAGGCCCAGATTTCCGAGCGAATGGTTGCCCCCATGCCATCGACGAAAAAATTGTCCTTCCAACCGCTGGCGGGCGGGAAGATGCCCCGGCGCAAATTGCGTTCGGCAACGCAGTATTCGTCGCAACCATGAGGAATATGCTCTAGCCAGGTCTCGCCGAATTCTTTCTCGCGCATGGCCAAACCGTGTTTTTCCAAAGCCGTCATCCAGACCAGTTGCATCTCCAGGTCGTCGTTTGGGACATTGTTGAGCACGATGCCGTCTTCTGTCAGGTTGGGCGGCTCAGGAACGCCTTCATACGGCATGCCAGCCACGCCGCCGAGGCATTTCCCCGTCCAGCAACCACGAATTTTGTCTATTTCATCGTAATTCATAAATTCTCCATTATTGGTGGAATGCGAGTTCAAGAGAAAAACCAAGAGAACAAAGAATCGATGGGCTCCTGGAAAATGGTTATTTGCGGAGACAAATCTATCGCGGGAAGAGGGGCTCTGGGGATGATTATGCTATGAAAAACACCAAAGGCCAGGGGGATTTCGCCGTCTTCTTGGACATTGTCTCCAAAGGTTACTATCTGTTGAGGAGATAAATTGGCGGTCGAAATCGCCTGTCGCCAGCAGTCAGCGCGGTCTTTGCATCCTTTCATGACATCAGTTCCGAAGATGCCGGCAATGCCTGGCAGGGGAGTCCCGGCTTCTGTACACAGTCCAGCGCATGCAAGTTTCATGCTGCAACCATCCACAGGATTGTTGCTGATAAAATAGACAGGAATGCATTTGGCCATGGCCTGATGGATGAACGCGACGGCATCCTGATGCACCAGGATGTTGTCCCTGTGCCATTGGCGGAACTCGGCAAAGACCTTTTCGCTCGGCAAGTTCAAGGACTCAATCAACGATGAATAACTCCAGAAGACATTTCTTGTGATTTCCTCTTGGATTAACGAGGATGATTCCTGCATCGAATAGCCAGCATAGTGAAGGTGCTGCTGCAAGATAGGAAACAGAAAATTGCCATGCAGGAGTCTTTCTGGCGACAGACTTCCAGGACGATAGAAGGTAACCGTGTTGTCGATGTCGGCAAACAAAACACGAGAT
>Ga0310696_10007159_pt1 | contig 13144 bp, 10 predicted proteins | sample AusTroGonzalo_MG_4_FD_203885 | JGI IMG/M metagenome (GOLD analysis project Ga0310696, IMG submission 203885) | Bovine rumen microbial communities from tropical cattle in Woodstock, Queensland, Australia - Gonzalo_02 (v2) (version 2) | ecosystem: Host-associated > Mammals > Digestive system >... | reverse complement strand
CGCGGCCTTACTGCTCGGGTGCACTCGGCTTTCTTTTTGACCGGCAAAAAGAAAGCCTTCGCTCGCCCCCTGCGCGCTCGCGGGCGACCCGCTCGCACTGACCGTTTGTGGACAGACACCGCTTGCGGTTGTTACAGACCGCCTCGCATTCATCGGGCGGCGGAGGTGTGTGGTATTTCAGTTTTCGTTAACTCACGCTTTATCCGTACCTATCCGTACTCATCCGTAGCTATCCGTACCGGGGCGGTTTGTTTTCTGTCGGTCAATAGCGTGTGCGTCAGCGTCAACCCCCGCAACTTACTGTAAGGCGGGACTCGACTTCGGCGGAGCCGAAGAGCCGTGCGGCAATGCCGCACGGCAACCCCCATCAAGAGTCGCGTGAACGAGCCAAGCGCAAGGCTTTTTTTCCGCGAAGCGGATAGGCAATGGCCGAAACCAACCGATTTCAAAAGGCGGGACTCGACTTCGGCGAGGCCGAAGAGCCGTGCGGCAATGCCGCGCGGCAACCCCCATCAAGAGTCGCGTGAACGAGCCAAGCGCAAGGCTTTTTTTCCGCGAAGCGGATAGGTAATGTCACGGCGTGAGGAATAGAATATTCCGAAGCGCCGGGAATTGCCGTAAAGCGGCGAAGCCGCGAAAAAAAGCCGAGAGTAGGGAGTTTAAAAAGAAAATGGCGAGAGAGACGGGACTCGAACCCGCAACATCCACCGTGACAGGGTGGCACTCTAACCAGTTGAGCTACTCCCCCGCGCCATTTGTCGTTTCGACAACCATCGCGGTTGTATTAAAAAATACCACCATCCGGGATTTTTTTCAAGTGCGAAAGCGGGATTTTTCCCAAAAAAACGGCTCTGCCGACATATCCGGTGGAAAAATTTGCATAATCGATGTATGTTTTCATATGAGCCGTCGTCGGCGCGAATTGCGCGCGGCGGCGTGGGGGAGCACATCGGCAATGAGCGCCAGGATCAACAGGACGGATGCGGGTTCCCGGGGCGGAGCCGCCTCGCCGGATGCGCTGTCCGCGTATCTGCGTTCGGTGGGCGAACTGCCGCCGCTGTCGGTCGCGGAGCAGAGCGCGTTGTGGAACGACATCGGCGAAGCGACGGATGCGGTCCGTCGGGTGCTGTTTCGTTTCGGGTTCGTCGCAGCCGAGGTGGTGCGTCTGATCGACGGGTGTCTGGAGTTCGAGTCGTCGCCGTACGATATTTTTCTGCCGTCGTCGCTCCCCGCCCGAGAGGACAAGACTTCTCCCGAGGTGATGACCGAGCTCCGCAAGTGGCGGGGCGCCGTCGAGCGGGCGCGTCTGGATATCGCAAAGCATTTCCGCGAGCCGTCGGACAGGCTCGAAAAGAAGCGCGGCGATCTGGTGCGGCTGCTGGAAAAATACGCCCTCAACTCCGCCCAGCTGGAGGAGCTCTTCGACATATCCGCAAGCTACGTCAGATTGGCGGTGCCGTCGTGGGACGGGGCTTCGAAGCGTTTTCCGGCGGCGGAGGATATCCCGGAAGCGACGCGCGATCTGGTCGAGGAGCGTTTCGCGTTGCCGCTCGTGGAGGTCTTTTCCGGTGTCGCGTCGCTCATTTCGGCGCGCGAGGCTCTGCACAAGCTTCGGCAGCGGATGATCGAGAGCAATTTGCGTCTCGTCATCAGCATCGCGCAGCGCTACCGCAACCGCGGACTGCCCTTCGACGACCTGATCCAGGAGGGCAATATGGGGCTGATCCGGGCGCTGGAGCGTTTCGACTGCAAACTGGGACACCGTTTCAGCACCTATGCGAGCTGGTGGATCCACCACGGCGTCGCCCGCGCCACGGCGGAGCAGGTGCGGATCATCCGTCTGCCGGCGCACATGATAAATTCGATCAGCGCGATGCACCGCGCCGAGCAGAGATTCCTGCAGTTGCACGGGCGGGAGCCGGAAAGCTCCGAGCTGGCGGCGATACTGGAGCTCCCCGTCGCGCGAGTCAGCGCGATCAAGAAAATGAGCTGTCAGACGATCAGTCTGCAGTCGCCGTTGGGCGATCCCGAAGACGAGGAGACCCTTGAGTCGGTGATCGCCGACGACGAGAGCAGCGATCCGATCCGCGAATACGCGCGCAAGGTCCTGTACGAAAAGCTTTACGAGGTGGTGGGGATGCTGCCCGAACGCGAACGCCAGATCATCATTCTGCGCTTCGGCCTCTTCGACCAGCCGCGGCTGCCGCTCTCGGATATCAGCGTCCGGCTCAACCTCACGCGCGAGCGGGTGCGCCAGTTGGAAAAGAAAGTGCTGGAAACGCTGCGTTCTCCGGCGAAGATCAAGTATCTGGAAGGCGGCCTGTGACCGCTCGGGAAATCATATCGGGTGAGAAAAATGACCGAAGTTGAGATACGCGGAGTTTCCAAACGCTACACCGAAGCGCCGATCCTGCGGGGCGTCGATCTGGACATCCGCGCCGGCGAACTGTTTTTTCTGCTGGGGCCCTCGGGGTGCGGCAAGTCGACGCTGCTGCGCATCCTCGCCGGGCTGGTCGAAGCCGACTCGGGCACGATCCGCTTCGACGGAGAGGACATCCTCGCTCTGCCGCCGGAAAAGCGGCGTACCGCGATGGTCTTTCAGAACTACGCGCTGTGGCCGCATCTGAGCGTCTTCGACAACGTCGCTTTCGCCCCGCGCAACACGGGCAAAAAGCGCTCGGAGATCGAAAAGATCGTCGGCGAAGCGCTCGAAGTGGTCGAGATGTCCGAGTTTTCCAAACGCAAGCCGCCGTCGCTTTCGGGCGGTCAGCAGCAGCGGGTGGCGCTGGCGCGGGCGCTGGCGGCCGATCCGCGTCTCTTGCTGCTGGACGAGCCGCTTTCCAACCTCGACGCGCGGCTCCGCGACGCGATGCGCGGCAAGATCAAGAGCATCTGCAAGGCGCGTCAGCTCACCGCGCTCTACGTCACTCACGACCGGCAGGAGGCGCTGAGCATGGCGGATCGCCTCGGCGTGATGTACAAGGGGGTGATCCGCCGCCTCGGGACGCCGGAGGAGATCTACGACCGCCCCGGCGACTGCTTTACGGCCAAATTTCTGGGCGACGTGAACTTCATCGACGGTGAGCTCAAGGATGGCGGCGTCTTCGAGTCCGCGCTGGGGAATCTGCCCGTCGTTTCCGAACTCGGACCGGGCAAGGCGGTCGGGGCGATCCGGCCGGAGCGCATCCGCTTCGCCGCTCCGGGCGAAAAAGGCATTCCGGCCAAGCTCGTCGGTCGGAGCTTCTACGGCGAAAACTGCGAGTGGGAGCTCGCCGCGGCAGGCGATGTTCGTCTGGTGGTGCGCGAGAGCGCCCCCCCGGCGAGACGCGTGGGCGAAACTTACGATCTATGCTTCGAACCGGGTTTCTTCATGGCCCTGCCGCGGGAAGACGCCGATGAATAAACAGCTCGCATTCACGATCGCCGTCTGGTGCGCCTTGCTGGCGCTGCCGCTCGCGCTGCGGCAGAAGGAGCCGGGCGGGACGATCGTTCCCGCTAAGGATGTGGACAGACTCGTCATCATCTCGGCGCACAACAAGGCGGTGCGCGACGAGTACGCGAGAGCTTTCGGCGAGTACTATTACAAAAAGCACGGACGGCGCATCGAGCTGGACTTCAGAAACGTCGGCGGCACCAGCGCCATCAGCAAGTATTTGAGCGACCGCTTCGAGGCGGAGTTCCGCGCCTGGTATGAGAAAAAACACCCCGGCGAATGGGGCGACGCGGTCGCCAAGGCCTTCGTCGGCGGCAAGATCGATCCGAAAGATCCGAAAGCGGAAAAATTGCGGCTGGCGCGGAAAGAATTTCTCGAATCGGAAGTCGGCATCGGCATCGACCTCATGGCGGGCGGCGGTACTTACGAGCTGTCGCGCAACGCCCGGATCGGCTACGCCGTCGACGCCGGGGTCGCCCGGCGTCATCCCGAGTACTTCCGGGAAGATGTGATACCGGCGAACTTCGGCGGCGACGCCCTCTACGACAAGGAGGGGCGCTACTACGGCGTGGTGCTGTCGACCTTCGGCATCTGCTGCAACGCCGACCGCCTTAAGGAGCTGGCCGACAAACGCCCGCCGGAAAAGTGGTCCGACCTCGGTGAACCGCGTTTCATCGACACGCTTGCCGTCGCTGATCCGACCAAGTCCGGCTCCGCAACCAAGTGCTTCGAGATCGTGCTCCAGCAGTCGATGAGCGAAGCCGGTTCGCCCGAAAAGGGCTGGTCGTCGGGGTTGAACCTCATCAAGCGCATCTTCGCCAACGCCCGCAACATCTCGGACTCCGCCAGCAAGGTGGTGCGCGACGTCTGCGAGGGCGACGCTGCCGCCGGAATGGCGATCGACACCTACGGCATCAGCGAACAATTCTGGAGCGCCCGGGTCTTCGACGGCGAAGCGCACTGCTTCTACGTGACGCCCAAGGGCGGTACGGCGGTGAGCGCCGACCCGATCCAGCTGCTGCGCGGCGCTCCGAACCGCCGGGCGGCGGAGGAGTTCATCGACTTCCTGCTCTCCGTCGAGGGGCAGAAGCTCCACTGCTTCAAGACGATGAAGGAGACCGGGCTCAAGGTCGGCCCGGAGAAGGCTTCGCTCAATCGGCCGCCGATCCGTCGGGACCTTTACGCCGACGGGAACCGGAAGTATTTCTTCAAGCCCGACTACGACCCTTACCGCTCCGGCGCGGACTTCACCTACAATCCCAAGTGGACGGGCAAGTACTTCAATCTGCTGCGGGTGCTCTTCAAGAGCATCGCCATCGACCCGCACGACGAACTCGTCGAAGCGTGGCGGGCGATCTGCCGGGCGGGCGGTCCCGACAAGGTGCCGCAGGCGATGGCCGAATTCGAATTTCTGCCTTTCGATTACGCGGAAGCGGAGGCTGCGGCAGCGGCGATCCGCGGCGGCAAGCCCGCCGAGACCGCCAAATTGACCCGCCGCTGGAGCGACGAAGCCCGCAGACACTACAAAAAAGCCGCCGTACTGGCGCGGGAGGGCAGATAGATGATACTGCGTCGGAGTTTTCAATATCTTCTGCTTGCGCTGCTGACGGCGTTCATCGCGGTCTTTCTGCTGCTGCCGATCGGCACGGTCGTGAAGGAGGGGTGCGACTGGCGGCTCTTCGCAGAGGTGTTCAGCAACGCCGTCTACCGTCAGGGATTGTGGAACAGCCTGATGATCGCCCTCGTGACGACCGGGATCGTCTTCACGATCTCGATGCCGCTGGCGGTGATCTACGACCGTTACGACTTTCCCGGCAAATCGTGGTGCAATCTCCTGATGATGCTGCCGATGATCCTGCCGCCTTTCGTCGGCGCGCTGGGGTTCCAGAAGATACTCGGCCATTACGGAGTTCTGAACACGTTGCTCGTGAACTGCGGACTTGCGCGCGTGGATTTTCTCGGCGGCCGCTGGTGCTTCTGGAGCGTCTGCCTGATCGAAGCGCTCCACTTGTACCCGATCTTCTATCTCAACATCGTCACCGCGCTCGGCAATCTGGATCCGTCGCTGGACGAGGCGGCGGCCAATCTGGGCGCGTCGAGATTCAAGCGTTTCTTCATGATCAAATTGCCGCTGATCCGCCCCGGCATCCTCGCGGGGGCGAGCCTCGTGCTCGTGTGGAGTTTCACCGAACTCGGCACGCCGCTGATGTTCGGCTACACCCGTACGACAGCGGTGCAGATCTTCAACGGCCTGAATGAACTCGAGACCAATCCCATCCCGTACACGCTGGTGGTGATAATGCTGATCTTTTCCGCGCTGCTGTATATCGGCGCCAAGCTCACGCTCGGCAGGCACTCCGCCGCCACCATGCCCAAGGCGGGCATGGGCAGCAGCGCCCGCAAGCTCGCGTCGTGGCGCAAACTGCTGCCGGGGGCGGCGTTTCTCGGCGTGTCATTGATCGCGGCGTCGCCGCACGTCGCGCTCGTGCTGTGCGCGTTCTTCCGCCGCTATTACGGCACGATGCTGCCGAAGCACTTCACGCTGGAAAATTTCACCGGCGCGCTCTCCGATCCGCTGGTGCTGCCGTCGATCGGCAACAGTCTCAAATATTCGTTGTTGGCGATGGTGCTGTCGGTCGCCATCGGCGTGGTGACAAGTCTCGCCGTCGTGCGCTGGAAGCTCAAGTTTTCCGCGGTCGCCGATCTGCTGGCGATGCTGCCGCTGGCGGTGCCCGGCATGGTCGTCGCCTTCGGCTATATGGGGATGTCCACGCGCTACGTCTGGGCGCGCAGCATCTTCCACCCGGTCGAAAATCCGCTGCTGCTGTTGGGTATCGCCTATGCGGTGCGCCGGATCCCCTACGTCGTCCGGAGCGTCAGCGCCGGGCTGGAGCAGACCCCGGAGGAGCTGGAAAACGCCGCCCGCAACTTCGGCGCGTCGCCGCTCAAGGTGCTCGTCAAGGTCACGTTGCCGCTGATCGTCGCCAACATACTGGTCGGCGGGCTGTTCGCGTTCAGCTTCTCGATGCTGGAGGTCTCGGACTCGCTGATCCTCGCCCAGAAGAGCGAGTTCTTCCCGATCACCAAGGCGCTCTACGAACTGGCGCAGATCCTCGGCTCCGGCCCCGGCATTGCCTGTGCCTTCGGGGTGTGGGCGATGCTGTTCATGGCGGCGACGCTGGCGGTGGCGAGCGCGGTGCTGGGCAAGAAGATCGGCGCGGTCTTCAAATTCTGAAGAGCGGTGATGACCGATGTGGTTCCGCCGAGTCGCCAAGTACTTCAATCTGCTGCCGTGTCCGGTCTGCGGCACGGACGACGGCGACGGCTGCGGGCAGCTGTGTCCGGAGTGCCGCGCCGCTCTGCCGCTCTTGCCGGTCGATGCTCCGCACTGCCCCGGCTGCGGCGGAACCCCCGACGGTCTTCTGGCGATGTGCCGCGCCTGTATGAGCTGCGGCAGCCGTCCGTGGCAGGACGCCGCGACCGTGATGGAGTACCGCGACGAGGGGGCTCGGTACATGAAGCGCTTCAAATCCGGGCACGCGCCGGAACTGGCGCGGCCGCTGGGTTTTCTCGCCGCCGAAAAGATCCGCGCTCTCAACTGGCGCGCCGACCTCGTCGTACCGGTACCGCTGCGCTTCATGCGCCGCTGGAGACGACTTTACAACCAGAGCGCGCTCTTCGGCGAACGCGTGGGTGCGGAGTTGGGCATCCCCTGCCGCGACCTGCTGGTGAAACTCCCCGGCGGCGTCAAACAGGCCGGTCTGTCGCGGGCGAAGCGCCTCCGAAACCGGATCCGCTTCAAGGTGAAAGATCCGGAGGCGTTGCGCGGCCGGAACGTGATCCTCGTCGACGACATCTTCACCACCGGCAGCACGCTCGCGGCGGCGGCGAAAGCGTTGCGGCGCGCCGGTCCGGCGATGATTTATGTACTGAGCGGCGCGCGTACGCCGCTCGTCTATGCGACGAAGAGCGTCCCGAGCAGAAAACCCGCCCCGACGGCGAGTGGTATCGACAGATTGTCGTCCAAGTGCAGTTCGCAGTTGAAGAGTTCGAGCAGCGCCGCCGCGACCACCCCCGCCGCGCCGCCGGCCAGCACCTGCCACGGATAGCGCACGATGGCCAGGCCGATCAGCACCACGGCGAAGCCGGTGAGTACGAACGCGAGCGTCCCTTCGAGCGACTTGCCGTTGAAGAAGCGGTGCCTGCCGAACCTCCGCCCGATCAGCGCCGCCGCCGTGTCGCCGAGCAGCATCACCGCCATCGCCAGCGACGAGTAGGGCCAGCGGAACAACAGTGCCGACAGGCATGCCGCCGCCAGCACCGGGGCGCCGCCGCTCAAATGGAATTTGCCGCTGCCGTAGTCGCGGAGCATCCGTTCGAAGAAGAAGCCGTAGCACTGCGAAACGATCGGGACTTTGCGGTAGTAGGCGTATTCGACGATCACGGTCAGTACGGTCAGCACGCCGAAGAGTATCGCGCAGAACTCCCACGGCAGGAACCACAGCGCCGCCGCCATCCACATCGAGCTCAGGTGGACGAGTTTGCGTTTGACCTCTTGGGAGTACGGAATCTGTGACATTTTTTCGGGCCCGGGTGCGGTATGTTTCTCCAAACTTTTTCGATTCCTTAACATATCATCGCCGACGCGAATTTTCAAGGCGGGAAGCGCTTGAAAAAAACTTCGCTTGTGGTATATTAAGCGCTTGATTTCAAACGAACTCGCGCAAACAGGATGGATGTTGTCATGAATGTGAGGATCAGTGATCTTTCCCGAAGCGGACTCGAGGCGCTGAAAGGCGAACTGGACGCCGCTTACGCGGATTTTTGCGCCCGCGGTCTCAAACTCGACATGTCGCGCGGCAAGCCCGCGTCCGACCAGCTGGATGCGTGCGGCGGGATACTGACCGAACCGTTCCCGTTCAGGGCGGAGGACGGCTCCGATGCCCGCAACTACGGTGTGCTGGAGGGGCTTCCCGAGGCGAAGCGCTATTTCGGCGAACTGCTCGGCATCGATCCCGCGCGCATCGTCGTCGGCGGCAACGCGAGTCTGACGCTGATGTACGACATGATGATGCGTCTCTACGTCTTCGGAGTGGGCGGCCACGCGCCGTGGCGCACCTTGAAAAACGTGAAATTCCTCTGCCCCAGCCCCGGCTACGACCGCCACTTCGCGATCACCGAAGAGCTGGGCTTCGAGATGATCCCGGTGCGCCTGACCGAGACCGGCCCCGACATGGACGAGGTCGAGCGCCTCGTCGCCGATCCGGAGGTGAAAGGCATCTGGTGCGTGCCGTTGTACTCCAACCCGCAAGGCGTCTGCTACAGCGACGAAACGGTCAGGCGCCTCGGCAAGATGAAGTGCGCGGCTCCGGACTTCAAGATCTTCTGGGACAACGCCTACGGCATCCACCACCTCTACGGCGAAACGCCGCTTTACGACATCTTCAAGGCGTGCGAAGAAGGCGGCAACCCGGAGCGGGCGTACTACTTCTTCTCGACGAGCAAGATCACCTTCCCGGGGGGCGGCGTGTCGATCTTCGCCACGGGGCACGGCGAGCACGCCGAGATCGTGAAGCGCCTCGGCATCCAGACCATCAGCTACGACAAGCTCAACCAGCTGCGGACTATACACTTCCTCAAGGACAAGCCGACGACGATGGAGCACATGGAGAAGATGGCGGCGTTTCTGCGCCCCAAGTTCGACACGGTGCTCGATACCCTCGAAAGGGAACTCGCCGGGACCGGGCTGGCCTCGTGGACGAAGCCGCGCGGCGGCTACTTCGTCGCGGTGGACGTCTACCCCGGGTGCGCCAAGCGAGTCGTTGAGCTCGCGGCGAAGGCGGGCGTGAAGCTCACCGGGGCGGGGGCGACCTGGCCGTTGCACCGCGACCCTGCCGACAGCAATCTCAGGATCGCGCCGTCGTATCCCACGATCGCGGAGCTGGCGCAGGCGATGGAGCTCTTCTGCCTCGCCGTGAAGCTCGCCGCAGTCGAAAAACTGCTCAAATAAGCGCTTTGAAGTGCGGGTCGTCGGTTCCGTATAGGAGTTTGGCGAGTTCGATCAATCCGCCTCCCGCGACGCCGGAACGCACCAGCTCGGCGAAGAAGAGTTCGCGCCCGGTCTCCGGATCGGGCGCGTCGTCTTTTTCGATGCGGCGCAGCAGAAACGGGTCGCGCATCCACGTCCGGGCACACATCACCCCGGCGGCTCCGGTGCGCTTCACGAGCTCCCGCGCTTCGGCGGCGCTCGCAACGTCGCCGTTGAGGACGAGCGGGACGCCCGCGCATTTTGCGGCGATGCGGTCGAAGCGCGCCATGCGGTCCGGCGCTTCGCGGTACATTTCCGCCACCGTGCGGTGGTGGATGAAGAACTTTTGCGCGGCTCCGGTCGCCAGAAGGCGGTCGATTATCCCGTCGAACTCGGCGAAGTCCCGCCACCCGGAGCGCATCTTGACGCTCAGCGGCACGCCGGGGAGCGCATCCCGCACGTTCGCGAGGAGTTCCGCCGCGTGGTCGGGATCCTTGAGCGCCCCGCCGCCCGCGCCGCCGTTGACGACCCGGCGGCTCGGACAGCCGAAGTTGAGGTTTATCCCCACCGCGCCGAGTTCGAGACACACTCGGGCGCACTCGGCGATGAGTTTCGCGTCCGTTCCCATCAATTGAGCGGTGACCGGCACGCCGCTTTCCAGAAACGGCGTCAGAAAGGCTTTGATGCGGTTTTTTTTCGGCACCGCGACCGAGAGGCGGATGAATGGCGTCATCCACCGCGGCGCGAGCCGGAGCGAGTTCGCCGCGCGCACGAACGCCGCCGACGCCACCCCCTCCATGGGGCCCGGCCAGACCTCGATGATTTTCGAGTTTTTTTTCATTCCGCCGCCTTTCTTCCGTCGGAAAACAAATATACCGCCACCAATGGCGCTTGTCCAATTTTCGGCGGCACTCTTGATAAAAACACAAAATACGGTTATTTTATATATACTGCGTCCCGACGGGCGCGTTTTGTCTTCGGAGCCACTCAAAAACCAATAAAATACGAGGTGTTCATCATGGCCAGGATCTCTCCCCTTCAGCAGGCACGTTCCGCTTATCAGCCCAAGCTGCCGCCGGCGCTGCGCAACGGCGCGATCGTCGCGGTAAAGGAAGGTGCGCCCACCACGGCGGCGGGCGACGTCGAAGCGGTGAAATCGCTCTTCCCGTGCACTTTCGGCAGCCCCGAGCTTACTTTCGAGGCGGGCGAAAAGAAGGCGTTCCCGGCTCTGAACGTCGGCGTGATCCTCTCGGGCGGTCAGGCCCCCGGCGGCCACAACGTGATCGCTGGCCTCTTCGACGGCATCAAGTCGCTCAATAAAGACAGCCGCCTCTTCGGTTTCCTCAAGGGACCGGACGGGCTGGTCAAAGGCGAGTACATGGAGCTCACGAGCGACATCATCGACGCCTACCGCAACACGGGCGGCTTCGACATCATCGGCAGCGGCCGCACCAAGCTTGAGACGGTCGAGCAGTTCGAGAAAGCCAAAGAAAACTGCGGCAAGCTCGGCGTGACGGCGCTCGTCATCATCGGCGGCGACGACTCGAACACGAACGCCTGTGTGCTCGCCGAGTACTTCAAGAAGACCGGCGCCGGCATCCTCGTCGCCGGCTGCCCCAAGACCATCGACGGCGACCTCAAGAACGAGTACATCGAAGCGAGCTTCGGCTTCGACACCGCGTGCCGCGTTTACAGCGAACTCATCGGCAACCTCTGCCGCGACGCCAACTCGGCGAAAAAATACTGGCACTTCGTCAAATTGATGGGCCGCTCGGCGTCGCACATCGCGCTCGAATGCGCGCTCCAGACCCAGCCGAACTGGTGCATCATTTCCGAAGAGGTCGCCGCTAAGAAGATGACCTTGGGCGAGATCGTCGACGGCATCGCCGGGGCGGTGGTCGCCCGTGCCGAAAAGGGCTGCAACTTCGGCATCGTGCTGATCCCGGAAGGCTTGATCGAGTTCATCCCCGAGATCAAGGTGCTGATCGGCGAATTGAACGAACTTCTCGCCAAGTACGAGGGCGAAGTCAACAGCCTCGACGCGGCGGGCAAGGCGGCGTTTGCGGCGGGCAAGCTCAGCGCTTCGAGCGCGGCTGTCTTCAATTCGCTGCCGGAGGGCATCCGCAAGCAGCTCTGCAACGACCGCGACCCCCACGGCAACGTTCAGGTGTCGCTGATCGAGACCGAGAAGATGCTCGCCGAAATGGTCCGCGCCAAGCTCAAGGATCTCAAGGCTCAGGGCAAGTATGCGGGCAAGTTCGGCACCCAGACCCACTTTTTCGGGTACGAGGGGCGCTGCGCCGCGCCGTCGAATTTCGACGCCGACTACTGCTACAGTTTGGGCTTCAACGCGGCGGCGCTCTTGGGCGCGGGCCGCACCGGCTACATGTCGAGCGTGCGTAACACCATCGAGAGCGCCGACAAGTGGATCGCCGGCGGCATTCCGATCACCATGATGATGAATATGGAACGCCGCCACGGCGCCGACAAGCCGGTGATCCGCAAGGCGCTGGTCGAGCTGGACGGGGCTCCTTTCAAGTATTTCGCTTCTCACCGCGCCGAGTGGGCGGTCGAGACGGCTTACGTCTATCCGGGGCCGATCCAGTACTTCGGGCCGTCGTCGGTCTGCGACCTCACCACCATGACGCTCAAGCTCGAGAAGAAGGGCACGCTGTAAGGCGCGCCCTCCGCAACAGGGGAGTTCCCTTTCATGGCCGGAGAAAAGATCGATATCGGATACGTCGCCCAGCTGGCGCGGCTGGAACTGCCCCCCGAGCAGGCGGCGCAGCTCCAGGGCGAGCTGGAAAGCATCGTTCACTACATCGACGAACTCGCCGAAGTGGACGTGACGGGCGTCGAGCCGACCGCCCATGCGGCGCGGCTCTTCAACGTGTGGCGCGAGGACGAAACCGGAACTTCGCTCCCGCGCGAAACGATGCTCGCCAACGCCCCGGATACCGTCGACGGCGAACTCGTCAAAGTGCCGCAGGTCCTGCCGGGAGAAGGGAGCAACTGATATGGATAAAGCACTCTCCGGCCGTACGTTGGCGGAACTCGCGGCGGGTCTGAAGGCCCGCGAGTTTTCCAGTGTCGACATCGTGCGCTCGGCTCTCGACGCGGTCGAGACCCGCGACAAGGAAGTCAAGGCGTTCCTCGGCGTCTCGGCGGAAAACGCGCTCCGCGAGGCGGAGGCCGCCGACGCCCGCCGCGCCAGGGGCGAAGCCTTGAGTGAGTGGGACGGCATCGTTGTCGGGATCAAAGACAACATCGCCGTCAAGGGCGAGCGCCTTTCCTGCGCCTCCAAATTGTTGGAGCCGGTCGTTTCTCCCTACGACGCGACGGCGGTCGAAAACCTGAGAAAAAAAGGCTTCATCCCCTTCGGGCGGCTAAACATGGACGAGTTCGCGATGGGGTCGAGCTGCGAGAACAGCGCGTTCCGGAAGACCGCGAACCCGCGCGACACCAGCAGAGTCCCCGGCGGTTCGAGCGGCGGTTCGGCGGCGGCGGTCGCGGCGGGGCTGGTCCCGGCTGCGCTCGGTTCCGACACCGGCGGCTCGATCCGTCAGCCCGCGGCGTTCTGCGGAGTCGTCGGCATGAAGCCCACCTACGGGCGCGTCTCGCGCTACGGGCTGGTCGCCTTCGCGTCGAGCCTCGACCAGATCGGCCCCTTGACCAACTCGGTC
>Ga0310696_10007158_pt1 | contig 13149 bp, 9 predicted proteins | sample AusTroGonzalo_MG_4_FD_203885 | JGI IMG/M metagenome (GOLD analysis project Ga0310696, IMG submission 203885) | Bovine rumen microbial communities from tropical cattle in Woodstock, Queensland, Australia - Gonzalo_02 (v2) (version 2) | ecosystem: Host-associated > Mammals > Digestive system >... | reverse complement strand
GTGCATCCTACCCATCCATCAAATACAGAGCCGGCATTAGGAATAGCAGTCAATTCCATTGTATTTCCGTCAAAGAACTTGGCCTTGTAATTGGATTTCGGGAGAGCCATGCCATCCATAAGGATTGTGCCTTTTCCATCTGTAGCGGTAATCGTGACAGAAGTCAAGTTACCCACGCCGAATTCATCCTGAATTTCTTTCAGGAACTCCGGATCGCGATCTTTTGCCCAGGTAGTAAGTCTTTCGCCCTTCGCATCAAAACTATGTGCATAACTGCTTCTTCTTTCCTTATAGGCATCAACTTCCATATCGCGTTCAACATCAGCATCATTTAGCATGCCAGCAAGGAATTTTCTCTTCGCTTCAACGTTTTCGGCGTTCAAGTAGGTTTCCAGCATTACGGCAGCATGGTTCAAGAACAGACGTTTGAAATAGGCATTTTCAATCAGGCGTGTGTAAAGGACATGGAAGCAATGAGCCTTATCACCGGTAAACTTGTCTTTGCTACTCGTATAGCAGGAACCATTTGAACGGCCACCCTGCTTGACCCAGTCAAACATATTTTCATGCTTACCAAAGCCTTCAACGCCCCATTCCCAGTCAAAACCATGGTCAAGGTCATAAATCATGAACTTCCACAGCGGAGAATCCGGGGCTTTCCAGACGCGCACGTTGTTGTTCGGCCAGTCACCGTTATGGACATACATTTCAGCAAGCATGTAGTTAGCAAAGTTACCCATATCCATGAGCGATGCCATATAGTTGTAAGCATCGTTATCCGTGGAGAAGTCATGTGCAGCGGCGTATTCGAGCATAGCAAGATATTCGTCAGGAGTACCATTGCTAGCTTCAACTTTTACGCCCAAATGCTTGAGGAATGTAACCGTCGAAGCATCGATTCCGTAATTCGTTTCGACGTAGTTCTTGTTGAAGCGTTCGCGCATATCGTGAATGCCGTAATACTTACCGTTATAGAACACCACCACCTGGCGGCTACGCTGGTAATCAACTCCGCTACCTTCAAGAATTGCACCACCCACGGCATCTGCAAAGTAATCGCTCACAAAGCGGTTACCGTTGTTACGCAGGTTAAAGCCCTTGTACTTGTCGTTTACGCCCTTGCGCGTTTCGAACAATGAGTATTTCAACCAAGAGCCACCAAATTCTTCACGCATCACAATAGCGACAGACTTCTTGCGTTCCATGCGGCTCCAGCCACCCATCAAGGAAATTCCGCCATCAGCTTCCCAGGCCTTGTTGTCCTTGCTGTTCGATCCGTTTTCAAAGTATTCCACGTGAACCGGAAGTTCACCCGTATCATCCGGGTAAGATTCATTCGGAGCATACATCTGGTCGTGATCCATATCAGGTTCACCACCACTAGTCTTCTTATAGTACTTTTCAAAGAAACTCGGATCCACGCTCACGGCAACCACGGGCATTTTTGCCATTTCACCGATAAAGTAAGTGTTGGTCACCACTTCCTTCGAAAGGAGGCCTTCCTTGAAGGCGGCGCAGCGAAGAACCAAGCTATTTTCAATCTTCAAGTCAGTCTTGAACTCTTCAGACTTCTTAGTCGGAATGGAACCATCCTTCGTGCAATGAATAGAAACGCCTTCAGGAACACTCGGAGCCTTCAAGGTCACCGCTTCATTGTAGAAGCCACCCTTCTTGTCAAACGAAATCTTGGGAGCAACGCCATCGTAGGCAGGAGATTCCGTATTCGGCTTTTCGGGAGTCGGAGTTTCAAAGTACTTCCACATGCCACCATCAACAATGCCCCAGCTCATGCCCGTAGAAAGTTCCGGATAATCAACCGAGTCACGAATGGAATAATACTGGTCAATCAGGTAAACCGTTCCACCACTCTTATTGAGCTTCCAGTTGGTATGGGTACGAGCCTTGTATATAGAGGTATCAGCCGAAGGAGCAACGGCAGCAATGTTGTTCTTGTCGCAGAACACCGTGCGGAAAGACTTGGCAGCAATCAGTTCATCACCAAAGATCCACTTGCGCGGTTTATCACGGCTTTCAACAAGAGAGTAGCCTTTAAGGTTTGCCGCCTCATCGCCGGCATTATAAATTTCGATCCAACCCGGGTCATCGCCGTTTTCGTCGAACCAGGTCAAATTCACAGGGGAAATTTCAGTAATTCTGAGGGAAGAGTTACCAACCCATTCAACAGTCGTGTCAGCAGGCACATAAACGGTATCAATTTTCCATATGGTATCGCCCGTAACCGGGTCAATCGTACGGACCGTATCTGTGGTCCCCGGGGTTTCCCTAATTTGAGTAACGGTATCACCCGTAATTGGATCAACTGTTTTTACGGTATCTATCCTTGAAGGAGGTTGTTCAACAGAATTTTTATTCGTTGAAGATTCTTCCATACAGGCCACCAAGCCCGAGAAAACCAAACCGAGTCCGCCAATGAAAGCAAGGCCTTTTATCTTGTTGAACATGTACACACTGCTACCCTATGATAAAACGTTGCTCGGAAATCCCAAATTCCAGAGTCATATTCTTTAGCACCCAGCTACTAAATTTAGAAGATTATTCAAAAAAAAGGGAAAAATATCAGTAATATTCTATTTACCCTTGACAGGGCTCACAAAGTGTTCTATATTTGGCCTACCAAGTCGGCGCTGTAGCTCAGTTGGTAGAGCAGCGGACTGAAAATCCGCGTGTCGTCAGTTCAACTCTGACCGGTGCCACGAAAAAAGACCTCGATTTGATCGAGGTCTTTTTCTTTTTTTTACAAAACACCCCGTTGGGGAACGGGGTGTTAACAAAATTTTAATTGGAGTTGTGACGGTAGAGGCTGTAGATTTCATCCCAATGTTCCATCAGGACATCTACAAGCTCAGGCTGGAATTGAGTTCCGCGCTGTTTCAAGAATTCAGCCTTCACCTTTTCTTCGGGCCAGGGCTGCTTGTAGCAACGCGGGCTAGAAAGAGCATCAAGCACGTCGGCAACAGAACAAATACGGCCTGCAAGCGGAATGTCTTCGCCAGCAAGACCAGCTGGATAGCCCTTGCCATCCCAGCGTTCATGGTGCGAACGGGCAATAGACGCTGCAAAGCGCAACAACTTGCGTTTAGAACCGCTGAGCATGTTATATCCAATTTCGGAATGCTTCTTCATGACAGCGTACTCTTCTTCGGTAAACCGGCCCGGCTTGTTCAAAATGGCATCGGGAATACCAACCTTGCCCAAATCATGCATCGGGGCGGCAAGGCGAATGCGTTCCACTTCTTTATCCGGCAAACCGAAATACCTTGCCAGAATACCAGAAATTTCGGCGACACGTTGAATGTGATCCCCCGTTTCTTCGCTACGGTATTCAGAAACTTCACCCAAAATATGGATGATTTCCTGCTGAGTCGCTTCCAGTTCCATGTTCAACATGGCAGATTCGACTGTCTTTGCCGAATACACAGCCGTCAAGCGAAGGCGTTCCAAATCTTGGACCGAGAATACGGCAGGTTCGCCCAATTCGTCTTGTCCTTGCTTGTTAATCGCCTGGAACACACCCATGACGTTCCCGGCAGAATCCATAAGCGGAACGGTCATCACAGACGTTGTACGGTAATGGGTCTTTTCGTCACTCCTATGGTCGAACCTCGGGTCTTGGTAAGCATCCTTGATTAAAAGCGGCTCGCCAGTCCTTACGGAATAGCCGACAAAGCCGGCATCTTTCGGAATGCGAAGTTCACTTACGCCATGAGCAACCTTCGTCCACAATTCACCACGGTCTTTATCGACAAGCCACAGGGAGCAGCGGTCCGCCGATACAATCGAGCGGCCAAGGTCAGCCATCAGAATAAGCAAGCCATCCATTTTTCGCTCTGCCGCAATTTTCGGCATATAAGCGAACAATAGCTCCAATATTCTTTGGGACTCTACTGCCTGTTTTTCGTCCAGTTCCGTCATACATTGTAAAATTTAAATAAACTTCGCCATATTCTCAACTTTTATTGACAGAATTAGGCGAATTTTTCTATCCTTGGAAGGCCTTGGAGGAATAGGCTAATTGGTAAGTCAGCGGTCTTGAAAACCGCCGCCGTAAGGCTTGGGGGTTCGAGTCCCTCTTCCTCCGCTAGAAAAGACCCCACAGGGGTCTTTTTTTAATTCCCTAGTTGTAATCCCACTCCATCTGGTTATCGGCCGCATAGTCCGCCACCGCAGAAGCAGGTTCGTCATAAAGCAAGGTACATACCCGAATCGAAAGCGGAAAATTCCGGCCAAAGGCGGCCAAACATGCCGAGGTTGTCGCCCCTGTCGTAAATACGTCGTCCACCAGCACAACCGTCCCTGTCGCAGGCACCTTTTTAAGCACGCATTCAAAAGCGTAGGCCACATTACGTTCGCGTTGCTCCCTAGATAGCTTAGTTTGCGATACAACAAAGGTCTTTCTTTTAAGCCACCGACAAACCTTTCCACCAAAGGCAAGCGAAAGTGCCGCTGCAATTTTTTCAGCCTGATTGTAGCCGCGTTCCCTGAATCTTGCCCGGTGAAGCGGAACGGGCACAAAGAACAATGGTTTAGGAAGCATCGCAAAATCCTCGGCCACCACCCCGCACCGAACCGACGCCGAATGTTTCACCAAGTATGTCGCCATTCCCGAAATACCCCTGTACTTTAACGCATGTACCAGCTTACGCGTCAATGGCCGCATCGGGTATAAACTGTAGGCCTCGGGCCCGGGGTTCACATCGACCCTCGATTCTCGTTCCAGTTCCTTTACGCAATCAGGGCATAGCCATGGGTCAAGGTTTCCCGAAGGATTTCCACACCCAAGACATTCCGCCCCAAAGACAAATCTTTCGACTTTTTCAATCCAGCGCATATCAACTCCTCGGAGCCCAACAGCTCCTTTTACATATACGCCAATTTTGCTAAAAATGTGAAAATTTATCCCCTAAATATTGGGGAAATTTTTGAATTATCTTCTTCGGGCCTGGAAACGCAGGCAAAGCAAGAAACCGACCAACACCATACAGGTCAATGCAAACGATCCACCGTAAGAAAGGAACGGAAGCGGAAGCCCTGTCACCGGCATCAATCCAATCGTCATCGCGATATTCACCAGGATATGGAACAGGAAAATCGTAGAAGCGCCCATGACCATCAACGTCACGAACGGATCCGAAGACTGCTTGCTGATCGAAGTTGCACGCCACAGGAACAAGGCATAAAGGCTCAAAATGAACGCGCAGCCAATAAAGCCGAACTGTTCGCCAAGCACGCTAAAGATAAAGTCCGTATGTTCTTCGGGCAAAAAGGCCAGATTCGTTTGGGTTCCGTTTCCAAAACCTTTACCGGTAAGACCGCCCGAACCGATTGCCGTAAGTGACTGCAGCACCTGGTAACCGTCACCCAAAGGATCGCTCATGGGATCCAGGAAGGTGTTCACGCGCTTTTGCTGGTGAGGTTCCAGCATGTTCCAGGCCATTGTACTTGCATAGCCTGCAAAAATGTTTGCCATCAAAAAGATTGCCGACAACACCTTCGGGAGCCTACGACGGAAGAGTGCGAACACAACCACGCAAATCAGGATTCCCCAAAGGAACTCGAACAAAAGCTCTTGTGAATGCGAGAACAGCACCGAAAACACAGGGCTTACAATCAAGAACATGTCGGTAAGCGTAAGGCCTGCAAAAAAGAACCCTACCATGGTCACCGCAATAAATACAAGTGCCGTACTCAAGTCGGGTTGCTTAAGCACAAGGGCAAACGGAACGATAAACAAGAAGAACGGCACCACGAAAGTTTTCATTTTGAACAAACTCACCGGATGCTTTGAAAGCCAATAAGAGAAGGTCAAAAGGTAGGCAATCTTTGCAAATTCAGAAGGCTGCAACTTGAATACGCCAAGGTCAATCCAGCGGCCAGCGCCTTTCACCACATCGCCAGCAAAAAAGAGCACCACCACCAGCAAAATCAACGCCACCACATAGAGCGGAAACGCCGCCCGCTTTAGCCAATCAATGCGCACAAAGATAAGGGCCGTAGCAAACACGCTGCCGAAAATAAAGTATACAATCTGCTTGAACCAGAAGGAATCGAATGTAGCGACTTCTTCATTCACCGTCGCCGAATAAACAAGCGAGACACCGCAAGTCATCAGAGCAAGCGTCAGCACAATGAACAACCAGTCAAATTTGAGGGACTGGTCTAGGAATCGTCCGGACTTCACTTTACGCCCTCCTCTTCCTTCGCCTTGTTTTCAAAATAGGCTTCCAACACCTTTTTCGCAATCGGACCCGATACGGCACCGCCGCCACCTGCAGCTTCCATAATCACGGCTACAGCAATTTCCGGATCATAAAGCGGAGCAACAGCCGCGAACCAAGCGTGAGTTTTTTCGCCCTTTTTCCATTCGCCAGAACCCGTCTTAGCGCCTACACGAACATTCGGAAGAGCTCCGCGTTTACCCGTACCACCCGGATGGTTCACCACGGAATCCATGGCGGCAAGCAAAATGCGGTGCGTGTAAGGTTTCATGTTACCCGGGCGAATAATTTCGGGTTCATAGCGACGAACCACATTGCCCTGGAAGTCGCGCAATTCCTTCATAAAGTGCGGTCTATAGACGCCCTTTCCGGTCGCCAAGGACCCAATCAAGGTCGCCTGCTGCAAAGGCGTCACAATCTGTCCCTGGCCAATCGACAAGTTCAGAATCAAGCCGCGAGCCCAACGCCAACCCAAGCGCTTGTTACGCTCGTTAAAGGACGTTGAATCCGGAAGCCACCCTGCCTTTTCGCCAGGGATATCGATTCCAAGCGTTTTTTCGCCTAAACCAAAGCGTCTACCGAATTCATTGATGCGGGCCATATCGATATCAAGCCCTGCCTGGTAAAAGAACACGTCACAGCTTAAGCGAATTGCATGCACCACATTCAAGTTACCATGCGTACCCCAGCATTTCTGGTAACGCGCCCCATACTGGTAACCGCCCGTACAAGGCTTGGAATAATACTTGTTCTCCGTCAAGATACCGTTTTCAAGCCCTGCGCCCGCTGTTACCAATTTGAAAATAGATGCCGGCGGGTACGTTCCCGAAATAGCGCGATTTGTAAGCGGGCGCATGGAATCAAGCGCCACGTGAGCCCAACCCTTGTTGCGCTCACGCTTTTTCAAAGAGAAAATATTCGGGTCCAGTCTCGGCGAAGAAACCATCGCCAAGATTTCACCATTACGCGGGTCAATGGCAACAAGAGCGCCCTTCGCAGAATCGGGAATCGCCTCTTCGGCAACCTTCTGCAAGCGCAAATCGATGGTCGACACCAGGCGCAGTCCCGGCACAGGTTCCGTGCCTTCGACACCATCGACCGTGCCCACCTCACGACCAGAGGCATTCACTTCCACAAGCTTCATGCCGTTTACGCCGCGGAATTCCTTGTCATAAAACTGTTCAAGCCCTTTTTGACCGATTCGGTCGCCCTGCGTATAGCCTTCATATTCGGGCAACTTGAGCTGTTCTTCTGAAATTTCACTCGTGTATCCAAGGGCATGCGAAGCCATGGTTCCGTAAGGGTATTCACGGCGAGATTCAATTACCGTCATTACACCGGGCAATTCTTCGGAACGTTCTTCGATAATCGCCACCTGTTCTGCAGAAGCATCTTCCAGCAAGCGAATCGGCCTATTCTTGATCCAGCGGGAACGCTGGAACGCCGTATCCAGCGACAGCGAATCAAACAGGCGCTCCCCCGAAGAATCCTTGATGCCAAGCAACTTCGTGAACAAGGAATCGCGCTCGCTCTTCTTGCGCGGCATATTGATGGAGCTAAGAGCAATCTGGTAAGATGGACGGTTACGCACCAGCACTTCGCCATTGCGGTCGTAAATGTAGCCGCGTTCAGCCACCAAAACCACTTTACGAATACGGTTGTTTTCAGAACGTTGCAGGTTTTCGTCGTAATGGGTAAACTGCAGCGAAAACAGGCGCATCAAAAGAATAAAAAACAAGACCACAACACCGGTCATGTAAATCAATACATTCCAGTTCCTGTTTTGCAGGGTCTCGTTTTCAGACATTCCCTTAAGCATGCTTCTTGTTCTTCTTGCCCAAATCCAAGTAGAAGAAAATACCACCAATCAGCATCGTGTAAATGCATTCGGGTAGCGATTTTGTCAAGAACAGGTTCGTGACGACATCTTTAGAAAGACCTGTAATAGCGAAGTAAATCATGTCGCACACGAAAAAGCCAAGGCCGAGCACGCCTACTTTGGCAGGCAAATTGAGCGACAGGAAACGTTCTTCAAGCTGTCCTACCGCAAAACCGAGCACAGTCATCGAAATGGAATTTGCACCAAGCCATTCTACCGGCGCATACACGTCTTGCGTAAAGCCAGCCACAAATCCCCACAGGCATCCAGCAGTAGGTCCCATTCTAATGGCCACCGCCACAATAAAGATCACTACAAAGTCAGGCGAAACGTCAAAAAAACTAAGCCATTCCGCAACCGTCATCTGCAGCGCGAATACAATCACGAACAAAATAAGAACCTTGAGCCACCCTAAATTATTCATCGAGCAACTCCTTGATAATCCAATCCGGTTCCTTTTCCATCACAAAAACTTCTTCAAGAATCGAAAATTCCTGGAACGGTTCAACATCCATCAAACGCATGACATCGAGGTCGGACTTGCGAACTTCTTTCACGGTTCCCACAGGAATTCCCTTCGGGAAAATACCGCCAAGGCCCGAAGTCACAAGCGTATCACCCGCATGAATTCCGGCATGCGTCGGAACCATAGCCATCAGGCGGCGACCATCCATCGATTCAAGGAAGCCCACCACGCGAGTGCGACGGTCCATTACAGACAACTTAAGGTTTGGGTCCACAAGGAGCTGAACGCGAGAATGGCTCATGGTTGCTTTTGAAATTTTTCCAACCAAACCATTCATCGAGAACACCGGCATGTTTTCTTTCACGCCATGTTCCGTACCGCGATTAATCACCATCGTCGTAAGGAATCGTCCAGGATTATGGCCAACCACGCGAGCCGTTACAATCGGGTAATCCCACTTGTCATCAAACCGGACTAGCGTGTGCAGTCGAGCTAGTTCCTGCAAGCCTTCACGCGCATGATAAGTCTCTTGTCTGAGACGAGCGTTTTCTTCTTTCAGTTGTTCATTTTCAAGAGCAACCGTTTTGTAATGCCCAACAGCGGACACAATCCGCTGTGCAGGGAAATACAACGTTGAAACCGCAGTCGAAACAATGCTCTCGCGAATTGGATTCGGAGCCTGTCTCATCAGAAGTCCCAGCGCCAAGAAAAACACAAAGGCAACAATACCGTGCCTTTGTGTAAACAAGTCGACAATAAAGCGAATCGCCCTAAGCATCGAACCCTATCATGTTAGTTCGAAGATGCTATCAAAACCGGGCGGTATTTGTCCAAATCTTCGAGAATGCGAGCAGCACCCTTGCAGACGCAAGTCAGAGCTTCATCAATCACGTTCACAGAAAGACCCGTTTCCTTACGGATACGTTCGTCGAAACCGCGCAACTGAGAACCACCACCCGTCATGATGATACCCTTGTCGAAAATATCGGCAGAGAGTTCCGGCGGAGTAATGCTCAAGGCCTGCTTCACCGCTTCGATAATGGCGGTCACAGGTTCGTTCAAGGCTTCACGAATTTCGGCACTGTTAATCGTCGTTGTACGCGGCATGCCAGCCAAGAAGTCATGACCCTTCACTTCCATGGTCAGTTCTTCTTCCAGCGGGCTTGCAGAGCCAATCTGGATCTTGATCTGTTCTGCAGTGCTATCGCCCACGCAAAGGTTGTACATGGTGCGCAGATAACGGACAATAGCTTCGTCCATTTCATCACCGCCCACGCGCACAGAGGCGTTACAAACGGTGCCGTTCAAAGCAATCACAGCGATATCGGAAGTACCGCCGCCAATATCGATCACCATGTTACCAATGGGATCTTCAACCGGGATACCCATACCGATAGCGGCAGCCATCGGTTCATGCACCAGGTGAACTTCCTTGGCACCGGCCTGCTTGGCAGCATCGATCACGGCACGCTTTTCCACTTCGGTAATGCCGCTCGGAACGCCGACCACCACACGGGGTTTCACCATCCACAGCGGGTACTTCTGCACACGCTTGATGAAGGTCTGCAGCAGGTTTTCCACCAGTTCAAAATCGGCAATCACGCCATCGCGCATCGGGCGCACGGCACGGCTTTCGCCAGGCGTACGGCCAAGCATTTTCTTAGCTTCGAAACCGATAGCAGACACACGGTTATTCTTGCTGTCCACTGCAATAACCGTAGGTTCATTGATAACTATTCCCTGACCCGCCACATGAACAAGCGTATTCGCCGTGCCCAGGTCAATACCGATATCGCAAGAAAAGAGGCCGAACAAAACACAATCCTTTTTTAAGATTTAACTTCCGTAAAGAAATATAAAAAACTTACCTACTAATAGTTATCAATTGTTACAAATTCTGAACTCAGAATTACTTTAGCGTGTCCGCGCCAAACTTCAATTCTTTCTTGTAGCGGTCCCAGCCACGAGTGTTCACGTCATAACGGTACTTGCGCTTTTCATGCATGGCGATATCCTTGTAGATAAAGAAATCAACCTCGGCATAGGCCGCATAAATACGGGCTTCAGCGCCGTCAAAGAGCCTAAAGTCCTTCACGCGGTAATACGGAGTATCCAGGAGTCCGTCACGGCTTTTGGACGCTTTCATAGTCTCAGCCACCATGAACTTCAAGTCGTCCTGCAAATATTCAGTTAATTTGTTCTCAATACGTTCAGTCGGTTCAGCGCAACCCACGAACAAAGCGGCAACAGCCAATATACAAGCGAAAAATTTCATAGGTTAAATGTAGGAAGTAGACAGCAAGAAGTAGTCCCATAAAAAACAAAAACGCCCCTTTCGATAGGGGCGTCTTCGTATTCTAGTCCGAGTAAATCCGTATGAATTAGAACGAGTAGGTTGCATCCACTCTAGAGAAGATGCGGCCTTCACCCTGGAACGGGTTGCGGAAGAGCAGGTCTTCAGCAACGGTCACGTCGATCTTCAGGCGTTCTTCGATATTGATACCGAAGCCAAAGCCAACATGATCGTCGGCAGAGCCGTCAGCAAGCGGATTCGTGGTGAAGAAGGTACCGTCATCCTTGCAAAGACCGTAACGGGTTTCGGTGTACTTGTTCTTTTCGTTCACGCTGCAATCGGTGTAGAGAATGGACTTCTGGCCACCCACGCGGATAACGAACCAGTCCCACCAAATGTTACGTTCGATACCGAAGCTGATCTTGCCACCGACATCGGAACGCTTGTCCCAATGCGGATCGTCTTCGTTGCGAGAGTCATAGACCCAAGCACCATCGTTCACAGTCTTGTCGTAAACCCAGTCATGAGACTTCAGCTGATTCCAGATGAAGTCGAGGCCGAGCCAGAAGAAACCGCGGTCCATGGCCACGTTAATGCCCATGCCAGCCTGTGCATGCTTGTCATCGATACCAGGAGCCTGAGCGAGCTTCATGGAAACAGCCGGCACAAGTTCACCATCAATAGCTTCGAGGGTAAAGAAGGCACGAGCCTTGGCGAGGAACGAGAAGTCACCGTCATCGAAGAAACTATGACGTTCCGGACCATACTGAACACGAGCAAGGCCCACAGAAGCTTCGTAAGAAGTTCCGCTACCCACCTGGAAGTTCACACCACCATCAAACTGAACGATAGAGGCGTAAGCCTTGCTATCCGGCTGATAGGTACCGCTTTCATCAACGTCACCACCATCCTGGTGGGCAACATACACATGCAAGCCCCAAGCGTCACCAGAAGAGAAGGTGCCGCCCAAGAAGCCGTCAAAGTTCGTCACGGTTTCAGGAACAACCGTGTAGGTGTTCTTGCCGGTCTGCACGTAATTGGGCAAATACATGGCAAGCTCGGTGTTGATACGGCCAAAGAGACCACCAATCGTGAACTTCGGATCGGGATTGTTGTCTTCGCCGAAAGAAATAGAGAAAATACCACCAAACGTCGGATGCTGCGGGTCAACGTTTCCACCAGCAGTCATATTGTTGTCGGTGTATGCACCAAAGCCACCGATCAAGTAATTGGAGTAAAGGGATGCATTTGCGGGGTTGTCAAAGATGCTTACATCGTCCATGATGTAAGTGGTGTTCTTACCCATAGATTCAACGCGTGCAAAGGTTGCAAAAGCGGAACCTACGCCAAGAATACCAAAAGCGGCACCAACGGCAGCAGCAGTTCTTATATTCATAGGATAACTCCTTGGAAAATTCTGCTTTAAAGTTAGTTTAATTAAATGAAAAACGCAACAAAATTTTAAACAAAACCAACTTTTTTTAAACAAAAAAAAGACCGGACTGGAAAGTCCGGTCTTTTTTCAAGTTTTCGCCGAATTATTCGGAGAAGGTGAACGGGATCGTAACAGTGGTGTTACCAGACTTCACCTTGCTGAACTTCCAGCGGCTCACAGCGTTCTTGACTTCGCCGTCAAATTCGCCGTAACCGGTCGTAGAAGAAGCAATGGAGATGCTGATGATTTCGCCACCCGGAGCGATCGTGAACTTCAAGGTAACCTTACCCTGGAAGCCCGGTTTCTTCTTCAGGAACTTGTTGTAGATGTGGCGGAGACCCGGAGTACGCTGACGCACAACCTTCATGATGTCTGCAGCGGAACGAGATCCACCACCGGCACCCATGTCGATATCGCGTTCAGACGGAGTCCTGATGGAGCCCTTAGCCTTGGTAGCGATACCACCGCCACCGCCGCCGAGAAGACCTGCCAGGCCGTCACCGATACCACCGGAACCACCTTCGGCATAACCTTCGTTAAAGCCACCATCAGCCTTACCGCGACGACCACCGAGAACGGTCTTACCCGTCGTCTGGAGGCCAGCCACGTCCTTCAGCACCTTGTCGATGTCCTTGGAGAACTTCTGGTTCTTCATGAGGTCATAGGCGCCTGCGGAGGCATTCTTGGTCTGAGCAGTCAAGAGCTTAAGCACGCCACGAGTCTGGGGAGCGTTGGGCTGACCCTTACCACGCGGCTTGCCACCACCACCAGCCTTCTTACGAGGCTTCTTGGGTTCTTCCTTCTTCTTCTCTTCCTTCTTCTCTTCCTTCTTTTCATCGA
>Ga0310696_10007157_pt1 | contig 13149 bp, 8 predicted proteins | sample AusTroGonzalo_MG_4_FD_203885 | JGI IMG/M metagenome (GOLD analysis project Ga0310696, IMG submission 203885) | Bovine rumen microbial communities from tropical cattle in Woodstock, Queensland, Australia - Gonzalo_02 (v2) (version 2) | ecosystem: Host-associated > Mammals > Digestive system >... | reverse complement strand
CCCAGGGGAAGAACCTGGCCAAGGAGTTCTCGGAGATCTATTGTGCGGAGACCAAGGAGTCCCCGAAGCTGGTCGGCCAGACCACGGACGGCCAGGACATGTACCGCCTGACCTACCTGGTCAGGCTGCCGGAGTACCATGTGGGCGACGTCGTCGTCTTCGAGCACAGGTACTGCAAGCTCACCCGCGTCTCGGGGAGCGGGGGACGCGTCCTGGACCTCATGAACTTCCGCGAGAAGTCCGTCAGGAAGTCCGACATGACCGAGATCAAGCTCTATGAGAAGGCTGACGACCTGAAGGAGGCCACGGTCGTCAACAGATCGGGCCAGGAGATCCAGGTGCTCCATCCCGACAACTATTCCACGGTGGACCTCAGGATCCCCGAGGGGTACGAGGTCGGGGAGACCGTGAGGACCGTGGTCATCGACGACGCCCTCTATCTGGTGCCGTGACCCTTCTGCTGGACCAATTAGAATTAATCATATACCAGGTAGGCCCTCCTTTCCGTCATGATGATCAAACTGCCCGAGCCAGTGGAGGATGTCGTATACAACCTCCTGCGCCTCGCGAATACGAAGCTCCCCGAGGACCTGGGATGGGCCATGGAGGCCGCATCCGGTTGGGAGCAGAACGAGATCGCGTACACCCAGCTCGGTGCGATCATGGACAACGTGAAGAAGGCGGAGCATCTCGGAGTCCCTATGTGCCAGGATACGGGAATTCCTGTGTTCTACGTCAAGGGCAGATTCGATTCTTCCATAGTCGGGGCGATCACCAAGGCGGTCGAGAGGGCCACCAAGGACATCCCTCTGAGGCCGAACACCGTGGACCCGATAACCCGCGAGAACTGCGGCTCCAATCTGGGCCCCGGGATGCCCATCATCCATTTCATCCCTACCGATGACGATTTCACCGAGATAACGGTCCTGCCCAAAGGGGCCGGATCGGAGAACATGACCCGCCTAGCCATGCTGAATCCGGCGGACGGCATCGAGGGGATCAAGAAGTTCGTCATAGATTCCGTCCTGGATGCCGGAGGGCGCCCATGTCCGCCCACAGTGGTCGGCGTCGGCATCGGCGGCACCTCTGACGTATGCGTCGCGATGGCCAAGGAGGCCCTTCTGATCCCTATCGATGAGGAGAACCCCGATCCGTTCCTCCGCCAGCTTGAGGAGGATCTCTTCGTGGCGCTGAACGGTTCCGGGCTGGGCCCAATGGGCCTGGGAGGATCCACCACATCGCTGGGGGTCAGGGTCAAGAAGTGCGCCTGCCACACTGCAAGCTTGCCCGTGGCGGTCAACATCGGCTGTTGGGCCACCCGCCGCGCCTCGGCGAGGATAAAGGACGACGGCGTCGAGTACTCCCAGGGGGCGAGGATATGATCGGACTTACCACGCCCCTCTCCGAGGAGACCGTGAGGTCCCTCAAGCTCGGGGACACTGTGTACCTGAACGGGCCTGTCATCACCGGCAGGGACGAGATGCACATCCGCGCCATGGAGTACGTCCGCGAGGGCAAGGAGGTCCCCAAGGACATAGAGGGCTCGGTGCTGTTCCACTGCGGCCCCATAATGCTCCAGAGGGACGACGGCAGATGGTCCGTCATAGCCGCCGGACCCACCACATCGGCCAGGATGAACAAGCTTGAACCTGATTTCATAAGAACGTTCCATATCCGCGCCATAATCGGCAAGGGCGGCATGTCCAAAGAAACGATACAGGCCATGAAGGAGTGCGGATGCGTCTATCTGGCCGCGACCGGAGGCGCGGCGGTCAGCCTGGCCGAGGGACTGAGCAGGTGCACCGGGAGTGACTGGCTCGATCTGGGAATGGCCGAGGCGCTCTGGAGATTCGACACGGAGAAGTTCGGACCGCTGGTGGTCGCGATCGATGCCAACGGCAACAGCCTCTACGAGAAGGTCAACTCGGAACTGGTCAGGCCGTGAGGTCATTCCTTCCTGTCCCTCTTCGGGGAGCTGTTGAGGTCGTTCACCACGTAGACCCCGTTCTCCTTCTCGGGCTTCCTGACAAGATATGCTGCGATGAGCGCGATCAGGATAGCCACCAGCAGGCCGAAGAGCGCCATTATGTGGGCGAGGTCCATTCCGAATATCACCTGATGGCTCTTCTGGGTGAGCTCGACCGATATGCTGTTCGCGGAGGGCTCCACGTTGTAGAGCGTCCACTGCTCGAAGCCGCCGGCATCCACTATCAGGTTGTATGTGATGCCGCTGGAGCAGGCTATAGAGAAGTTTCCGGTGCTGTCGGTATGCGAGATCAGGGTCTCGTTGGAGGATGTCAGCCTGACGGTGGCATTGTCTATGGGCATGGCAGTCCCGTCGAGGATGGTGTAGACGTTGCCGTACACATTGGATATGGAACGGGACATCAGGGCGGTGACCCCGGAATCCCCGTAGAGATAGTGGACGCCGGATTCCTGGGAACCGTCTATGTTGAGCTCGAACATACCGGTGGATCCGGTCTTGTGCAGCTCATCGTACCAGTCCTTGACCGTGTACTCCAGCATGCTGAAGGAGATGAACCTGACGTTCTCGTTGTACTCCACGGTGAAGTATCCGTTGCGGTCGGTGACCACGGACTGGTACTCCTTGTCGGTGGACATCCAGGTCGTCACGGTCACCGAGGGGAGCGGCTGGCGGTCCTCCAGGGGAGGCAGTTCGTAGACGCAGCCTCTGAGATAGTAGATGGGCTCGGGCTCCGGTTCTGGTTCCGGGTCCCCTTCATCGGCGTAGAGGGCGTCGGCTGACATTACGAAGACCATGGAAAACGCCATCAGGCAGATCATCGTGAGTCCGAGAACCCTCTTGTCCATGTTGCGGGGAATGCATTTGCTTTATATTTATCCTTTAGACCGATGATTTTCGTCCTAAGCGCAGGAATATGCGGAAAATACCGTTTTTTCGAATCACTCCGGAATTGCTGGATGGTTCTCGCTGCAAGACCATTTTAGGCAGACCTTATAGAAGGTATATATGCTATGATGTGATGGATATACCGATTGTTCCCATGGTCGAGAGACTTGACAAAGCATACACGAAAGACGAGGTCATGAACATGATGGAGCCTCTGATCTCCACATGGTTCAATGAGAGATACGACGACCTCACCATACCTCAGGCGAAAGCCATACCGGTCATTCACCAGAGGCGCAACGTGCTTGTCTCATCGCCCACCGGGTCCGGAAAGACCCTCACCGCCTTCACCAGCATCATCAACGAGCTGACCCGCTATGCGAGGGAGGGAACTCTGGAGGAGCGCGTGTACTGCATCTACGTATCGCCGCTCAAGGCCTTGGGGAACGATGTCAATCGCAATCTGAACACGCCTCTTGCCGAGATGAGGGACGTTGCCAAGAGGCACGGCATGAACGTGCCGGCCATCAACGTCGCCGTCAGGTCCGGGGACACCCCGCAGGCGGAGAGGCAGAAGATGGTCCGCCATCCGCCCCACATCCTGATCACCACGCCGGAGAGCCTGGCGCTCATCCTGGCCGCACCCAAGTTCAAGGATGCGTTCAAGAAGGTGGAGTGGGTGATCCTGGACGAGATCCACGACATCTGCGATTCCAAGAGGGGCGCCTTCCTGTCGCTCACATTGGAGCGTCTCCGCAGGCACTGCGAGAACGACTTCGTCCGCATCGGGCTGTCCGCCACGCTGGCTCCCATAGAGGAGATAGCGGCGTACCTCGTGGGCTGCAACCCCGACGGCACCGCCAGGGATGTGGCTCTGATAGAATCCGGTTCCAAGAAGACCCTGGACCTGCAGGTCATCTGTCCCACCAGGGACCTGACCGCCCTGTCGTCCGATATCGTCAATTCTATGATGTACGACACGCTGAAGGAGCTGATCGACGCCCACGACACCACCCTTGTGTTCACCAACACCAGGTCGGGGGCCGAGAGCGTCGTATACAAGCTCAAGGAGCGCGGTCTGGAGAACATCGAGGTCCACCACAGCTCCCTCGGAAGGGAGATAAGGCTGGATGTGGAGGAGCGTCTGAAGCACGGCGAGATCAAGTGCGTGGTATCCTCGACGTCATTGGAGCTGGGTATCGACATCGGTTCGGTGGACCTGGTCTGCCAGATCGGCTCGCCGAAGTCCGTCGCCAAGGGCCTCCAGAGGATCGGGAGGTCCGGCCACAGCTTCGGCAAGGTGGCCAAGGGAAGGCTGCTGGTCTTCGATCCGGACGACCTCGTGGAGTGCGCTGTCATGTGCCGCGCGGCCCACAGGGGGGACATAGACCGCGTAGGGATACCCGAGAACTGCCTGGACGTGCTCTCCCAGACCATAGTGGGCATGAGCCTCGACAGCAGATGGGACATCGACGATGCGTTTGACCTCGTGAAAGGGTCCTACTGCTACCGCAACCTCACGAAGGAGAGCTTCATGCAGGTCATCAGGTACCTGGGGAGCAAGGACGACTTCGAGGGCGTGTACTCCAAGATATGGTTCGACGAGGAGGAGAACCAGTTCGGCAAGAAGAAGGGTTCCCGCATGATCTACTTCATGAACCTGGGAACGATCCCGGAGGAGGCCAACTACCGCGTCATCACCAACCACGGCTCGGTCGCCGGGGAGCTGTCGGAGAAGTTCGTAGAGAGGCTCTCCCCCAGGGACGTCTTCGTCCTGGGAGGGCGGTCCTTCGAGTTCGTCCGCTCCAAGGGGATGACCGCATACGTCAAGGAGGCCAACGGGAGGAAGCCCACCGTGCCCTCGTGGGCGGGCGAGATGCTGCCCAGGTCCTTCGACCTCTCGATGGACATCGCCATGTTCAGGCGCGAGATGTCCGACAGGATAAAGGACAACGAGAGGGACGCCATCAAGCAGATCTCGTCCGAGTTCGACGTGGACGAGGGCTCCGCCAGGAGCATATATTCGTATTTCAAGGAGCAGGACGCCGTCGCCGGATTCATCCCGGACGACAGGACGCTGGCCGTGGAGGAGTACATAGACCCCTCCGGGAACCAGAAGCTGGTTTTCCACTTCCCGTTCGGTCGCAGGGTCAATGACGCGCTGTCCAGGGCCTACGCCCACAGGATGACCAACCTCCTGGGGGCCAACGTATCGGTCACGATCTCCGACGACAGCTTCATGCTGGGATGCCCCAGGACGTTCGACCTGGACAGGATCCCGGGGCTGCTCAGGGGTGCGGAGCTGGAATCCGTCCTGAGGAAGTCCCTGAAGGATTCGGAGATATTCAAGCTCAGGTTCAGGCACACAGCGGCCAGGAGCTTCATGATCCTCAGGAACTACATGGGCAGGCCGATCTCGGTCAACAGGCAGCAGATCAGGTCCGCTTACCTTCTGGAGACCCTCAGCGGCATGGAAGGGGTCCCCGTCATAGAGGAGACCTACAGGGAGGTCATGGAGGACGACATGGACATCAAGAACGCCAAGTACGTCCTGGACCTGATAGACATCGGCGACATGAAGCTGAATCTCATACGCTTCACCGGGACGCCCTCGCCATTCGCGCATTCGGCCATTCTCTCAGGATTCTCGGACATCGTCCTCATGGAGGACCGCTCGGCCCTGCTGAGGGAGCTGCACAGGAAGGTCCTGTACCGTGCGTTGGGCGATTCGGTGAAGGAGTTCGAGTTCGACGAGGACCAGATCGTCCCCTATTACGCTCAGAAGCCCACCCGCATCACATGCAGGGACGACATACCGAAGCTCCTGATGGAGACCGGCCCCCTGCAGGCGCTCCGCGAGAGGGGTCGCAACATATACACATACACAGATGAAGACAGGAAGACGGTGGACGGATGGATCCGCGAGCTGATTCAGTCCGGCGAGCTGGGAACGGTGTTCCTGGATGAGCCCCACATAATGGTGGCGGACGAGATGCCGTTCTACGCCGCGGCCACAAGGAAGGAGCGCGAGCTCAACGAGACCGACCAGGCCGTATACGGCGCAGTGTCCATGGACACGCCGCTTTCCGAGATAACGGAGAAGCTGGAGATCAGCGAGGACATGGCCATAAGGTCCCTGAGGAAGCTGGAATCGATGTACCTCATAACGAGGTCGGGCCTCTCGGGGAACAAATGGCTGTTCGGACGCGTGGAGTTCCCGGAGGTGGACAAGTCAGTGGCTACGGACCGTATCGTCATGAGGTATCTGGACTGCTTCGCCCCCGCATCCGTGCAGGAGGTATCCTACTCGCTGTCGCTCACCGACCAGCAGGCCCACGCATCGCTGGAGTCGCTGGTCGCGAACGAGGATGTGGTCAAGGGCAGGTTCCTGGTCTCAGAGAACGACCAGTACATGCTGAAGATAGACCACATGAGGCTGAAGGCCGGCCGCGACAACGTCTACAGCTACGAGACGGTCGAGCGCTACAGGCTCACCAAGGGGCAGCATTTCAAGACGATAAGGGAGTTCTTCGACTTCCACGGCTCCGCCGGCAGCGAGATTGACGTGTACAACAGGGTCGAGGACTTCAACCTCGAGGAGTGGTACATGATGCGCTCCACCGGAGAGATCCAGCTGGGGAGGTTCGTCAGGGGCAAGGTCAGGTACGTCCTCGGGGATGATGCGGACAGGTACGCCGCCATCAGGAACGACGAGACCACGCCGGAGGACCTGGAGCTCCTGAACGTCATCGACGGTATGGGGACCGCCACGCTCAGGCAGCTAGTTGCCGAGACGCGCAAGGACAAGGACGTCGTCCGCGACTCCGTCATGCGCCTGGACCGCTCCCTGATGGTCATCCGCGCATTCAGCGACAAGGAGGACTGGGGCACCGAGAACACCTACGCCGTGTTCAGGCCCGGGGAGCCCAAGGGGGATCCCGCGAAGGAGCTCACCGAGAAGGCCATCAGGGCCTACGGCCCGCTCCCGGCGATGGCGCTGCGCTATCTGATCGGCATACCCTTGGATGTCGTGGACTCCATAGCCGCCGAGGTCGGCGCGAAGGTCGTATCGGTCGGCGAGGGGCAGTCCCCGATGTACATCATGGAGGACGAGATCCCCGCGCTGGAGCAGGTCACCGAGGAGGAGTATCCGATAAGGCTCCTGTCCCTGTTCGACCCCGACCTGGGGTCCAAATGGGCGGAGATAGCCGCCCGCTACGGCGACAGGTGGATCTACCCCCTCGTCAGGGGCGCCACCATCGTGGGAGCGCTGGAGATCTGGGAGATGTCCGGTGTCATAGAGGTCAGGTCCATGGACATGGACTACCCCGAGATGCTCCAGGAGGTCCTGGGCGCTTTGGACGGCCTCATGGGATTCTACAACCAGAAGGGAATAGAGATCGTCCGTATCAGGGAGATACTCAACGTCGACGCCGCGGACCTGGATGAGGATAAGAGGAAGGTCCTGGAGGACAACGGCTACGTTTTCGTGAACGGCTTCTACGCCAAGGGAAGGTTCGACCCCTGGACGTTCACGGACGAGCAGATGGTGACCTACGTTTTCAACCGCCAGAGGGTGTCCAGGTCGAACATGTACCCCACAGTGGCGGAGTGCGTGGCGGTGCGCGGATACATCAGGGGAGACCAGGAGATCATGACCCGCGTGTCCGAGAGGACCACCATGAAGAAGCAGATGGAGAAGGGCTATCTGATGAAGATGAGCCTGGTACCCGCCTACCAGGGATACACGGACTCCGAGCATGCCCCGCTGTTCAGGGCCATGAAGGGCTACGTCCCTGACGAGGACGCGAAGACGATGATGGAGCTCATCGCCAAGAAGCAGCCCATATCGAAGAAACAGATAGTTGCCGACTCGCCGCTCTCCCTGGAGCGGACCAACGAGATATTCTCCGATCTGAGCAAGTACTCGGTGATCTACCAGGACGCGGACTCCTGCTACAACCTGGTCCCTGACAACGGGATGACCCAGCTGGAGGCGGCCAAGGAGATCGCCAAGATGCACTTCAGGGACTTCGGTATATTCTCGGCCGAGGATATGTCGTCATTCCTTTCCAGCAGGATGATGATAACCCGCAGGGTGCTGTCCGAGCTGGAGGACGAGGGATTCCTGAAGAAGGGATTCTTCGTCGCAGACGACCCGACGCTCAGGTGGATGATCGCCGAGGATGTCGGGAAACCTGCCAGGAGGGGCGGAGAATCCCTCATACTAAACTCCCAGGACAACCTGAGCGTGTACTTCAGGGACCGGTTCAGGACCGAGACCGGAACGGTGAGGTCAGTCATAATCGCCAACAACAAGGTCATAGGCTCCTTCGTAGGGAAGATCTGCCCCGCCGGCGCGAAGGTGGAGGAGTTCCAGGGATCCGAGCGCGCGGCCCGCATGATGAAGGAGGTCGCCCAGTCCCTGGGCATGAGGCTGGAGTCCCAGCGTCAGAGGGAGGACGAGGACTGGGACGTCTCCGAGTTCTACACCAAGGTCAACACCGGCGCCTGAAAGGGAAGCGGGGAATCATCGAATTTTCCTAGATTCGACAGAATAAAGCGGTGTTATCAATCGTCATTATATAGTGATACGATGTGGGTAACACGATGAAAATCCCTTGCGAAATAATCGTGTCGTATGTTCTTCCCATAGTTAGGAGGGAGGTCGCAGTGGAGCTTGTCACTGTGCACCATATGAGCCAGGCCGAGGTCGCAAGGAGATTCGGAGTCACCGACGCGGCCATCTCCCAGTACCTGAAGCGGAAGAGGGGCGACAGCACCATGATCGAGCAGAGCGAGAACTATCCGAAGCTGCTCGAGGTCATCAGGGAGGCCGCGGAGAAGATCGCCGAGGGGAAGACCGAGTTCGAGATGGAGATGTGCAGGATCTGCGCCGTCGTGAAGAAGATCGGGCTCCTGGACGAGATCTACGAGATCCACACCAAGCCGAAATCCTCGATTCCCGCCTCCGAGTGAAGTCATTCTATGAAATCCGCATGATAGAGGAATTCCTGGGCGTAGCCCGCGTATTCCCCGAACTTCCGCCTGCCGTATTCCGACACGGCCTTGTAGCTGCCGGTGACGCCGTAGATGTTCTCCATGGCCTTGGATATGCGGGCGTCTATCGGGAACGCCTCCATGTGCTCGAAGGCGAAGAGCGCGACGCAGTCGGCCACCTTCGGTCCTACGCCTTTGATGTCCTGGAGGGCCTCCACGCACTCTGTGTAGCCCATCTCCGAGAACGATTCCACATCGATATCGCCGGATTCCACCCTTTCTGCAAGCTCTATGAACCTGTCCTCCCTGAAGCCCAGCTTGCACTCGGCGATGCATCCGCATCCGTCGAGGATCTGCTTGGGCGTCGGGAATCCGTGCCTCCTGCCGAGGTCTTTCCCGAAATGGTCGCAGACGGACTCCACCATCTTCCCGATGCGGGCGACGTTGGCGTTGGTGGCGAGGACGTAGGTTGCCAGGCATTCCCAGTGGTCCTGGCGGAGGATGCGCATCCCGGGGCATCTGGCGGCGAGCCCGGCCACGTAGGAGTCGCGCTCGGATATGCCCTTTATGATCTCATCCAGGTCGTCGTCTCCTCCGAGGTATCTGGTGATTCCTTTCCTGTCGTCGGTTCCGCTGACCTCGACCGATCCGGGCGAGAGCTGCCTCATGGTGACGATCTGGTCCCTCCAGACGCCTTCCCAGCTGCCGTCCTCCATCCTATGCCAGCGGTGGGCCTGCCCGCATCCAAGGGTGGGGTCTAGCGATACCTCAAGATCGATCCTCATCGGCACCCGATTATTCTCCGAGATAATCATTTATTCGGTCACGGCATCCCATCTCCCATGATGAGATTCGGACCCGCAGGATACCCTTCGGCAGGAAAGACGCCGGAAGGATCCCTGGAATACACCAAGAGCCTAGGACTGGACGCCCTGGAGGTGGAGTTCGTCCGCGGGGCCCGCATCAGCCCGGAGAGGGCTCAGGTCATCGGCGAGAAGGCGAGGTCGCTGGACATCAGGCTCAGCTGCCATGCGCCCTACTTCATAAGCTTCAATTCCGATTCCCAGGAGACCCGTGACAAGAGCATCGGCTGGGTGATGGATACGGCCAGGGCCGCACACAATCTGGGCGCGTACCTGATCGTCATCCATGCCGCATCCTATGGCAAATCCCCCGAGACGGCGCTTCCCAACGTGATCGACGGTCTCTCCAAATGCAAGAACATGCTCGACGACGAGGGCATCAAGGACGTCGTTCTGGGTGTCGAGACGATGGGCAAGCTCGGGCAGTTCGGAACGCTCGACGAGATCGGCAAGGTCATGGATCAGGTGGACGGAGTGCATCCCGTCCTGGACGTCGCCCACGTGCATGCCAGGGGCCACGGATATCTCAAGACGGAGGCCGACATGCAGGGCCTCATAGACCAGTTCTTCCCCCTCTGCGGGGACATCGCCCACTTCCATATCAGCTGCATTAAGTACGGCGACAAGGGCGAGATATCGCATCTGCCATTGGAATCCAAGGATCCAGACCTGCAGCTCCTGGCCAACGTCCTGGAGGACTCCAAGCAGGAATGCAACTTCATCTGCGAGTCCCCTCTGATAGAGAAGGACGCCGTGGTGTTCAGGGATATGTTCCCGAAATTCCGCAGATAAGCAGAGAACGAGCCTATTTTATAGGGCGATAATATCACTAGGACTGACGCCGCTGTGGCTTAGTGGTATAGCATCTGATTCGTAATCAGAAGGCCGAGGGTTCAAATCCCTTCAGCGGCTCCACTTCTTTCTTCATAGCATCCTGTGGTCTCTGTTCGTATCGATAACTGGTCTCAATCGGGCAGTATTTAAATTAACACTGACGATATCCATTGTGTTAATTTATATAGTCCCCCAGTTGGAAAAGACCGATGAAACAAAATGTGCCAGACATACGATTTTGATGAATGGATAAAGGGTCAGCAGCTCTCGTTGGGACCGTCCTTCTTGTCGGGCTTGTCCTCGTTCATGTAGACGTTGACGATCTTGATCGCGCAGACATCGCCGCACATGGAGCATCCCTCGCTCTCTTCTGTGCAGCCCCTCTTCCTGTACCTGCGGGCCTTCTCCTCGTCTATGCAGGTGTCGAACATGGTCGCCCAATCGAGCTTCTTCCTCGCATGGGCCATGCGGACGTCCCTCTCCATTCCTATGCCTCTCGAGAGGTCCCCGACATGCGCCGCTATCTTCGAGGCTATCACGCCCTCCCTGACGTCGTCTATGTCGGGCAGGGACAGATGCTCCGCCGGCGTCACGTAGCAGAGGAAATCGGCGCCGTTCTGGGCCGCTACGGCCCCTCCGATGGCTCCCACGATGTGGTCGTATCCGGGAGCGATGTCCGTGACCAGCGGTCCGAGCACGTAGAACGGGGCGTTGTCGCACATCTGCTTCTCCAGCTTCATGTTCATGGGGACCTGGTCCAACGGGACGTGCCCCGGACCCTCCACCATGCTCTGTACGCCTGCCTCGCGGGCCCTCCTGACCAGATGGCCCAGGGTCATCAGCTCCGATATCTGCGCCTGGTCGCTGGCATCGTTTATGCAGCCCGGCCTGAAGCCGTCCCCCAGGGACAGCGTGAACTCGTACTTCCTGGCCATCTCTAGAAGATAGTCGAAGTTCTTGTAGAGCGGGTTCTCCTGCTCGTTGTGGAGGATCCACGCCGTGAGGAACGATCCTCCTCTTGAGACGACGTCCGTGATCCTGTCGCTCTTCTTGAGCCACTGAACGGTCTCCTTCGTGATCCCGCAGTGGACGGTCATGAAGTCCATCCCGTCCTTGGCGTGCCTCTCTATGCCGTTGAAGATGTCGTCCTCGGTCATCTCGACTATGGCGTTCTTCCTGGCCGCATGGACTCCGGTCTCGTAGATCGGGACGGATCCCATCATCACAGGGCACTCGCTCAGGAGCCTGGCCCTTATGGCGTCGATGTCCCCTCCGGTGCTCAGGTCCATGACCGCGTCCGCACCGTACTGGAGCGCCACCTTCAGCTTCTCGGACTCCGCATCCACGTCCACCATGTCGCGGGAGGTCCCCAGGTTGACGTTGATCTTTATGGACATCCCTTCGCCTATTGCCGCCGGAACCGGGTCGTGGACAGGGTTGTGGGGGACGCAGATCCTTCCGGACGCTATTCCGTTCCTCACGAACTCCTCGCTCACCTTCTCCTTCTTGGCGATCTCCTTTATCAGTGGGGTGATCTCTCTGCGGGCCTCTTCCATTATGGTGCTCATCTGTGATCGTAACTGTATCTGGGTTGGATGTATAACAACCTAACCGATGTACTTGTGCGTGTGCGCACGCGCGTATTATTATATATCAACGGGACATAGGGTTGCTCATGTCTTTGGATGGGAACATACAGAAGGCCGAAGAGGAGTACAACGCGGACAGCATCGTCGCGTTGAAGGGCCTCGAGGCCGTCAGGAAGAGGCCTGGAATGTATATCGGGTCCACCGATACCCGCGGACTGCATCATTGCGTCTACGAGGTCGTTGACAACGGTATCGACGAGGTCATGGCGGGATACGCCACGAAGGTAGAGGTCACGATCAACGAGGACGGATCCATAACCGTCGTGGACGACGGAAGGGGAATCCCCACCGAGATCAACCAGGAGGAGGGCAAGTCCGGACTCGAGATGTGTCTGACCGACCTCCACGCGGGAGGTAAGTTCAACCAGAACTCCTACAAGGTTTCCGGAGGACTCCACGGTGTGGGAGTCTCTGTGGTGAACGCGCTCTCCAAGAAGCTGATCGCCACCGTCGACCGTATGGGCAAGAGGTGGAGGCAGTCGTACCAGATCGGGATCCCCGACGGCCCCGTCGAGGAGATAGGCCCCTCGGACAGGCACGGAACGACGATCCAGTTCTGGCCGGACGACAAGATGTTCGAGACGGTGGAGTTCGACTATGCGACGCTGCAGAACAGGTTCCGCAACCAGGCATTCCTGAACAGCGAGGCGACGATCACTTTCGAGGACAAGCGCACGGGCAAGAGCGAGACCTTCCACTACGAGGGAGGAGTCTCCGAGTTCGTGCAGTACCTCAACAGGTCCAAGACCCCTCTGCACCCCCAGCCCATCCGTATCTCGGGTGAGAGGAACGGCGTGATGATCGACATCGCCATGCAGTGGACCGACGGGTACAACGAGGAGATAGACTCCTTCGTGAACACCATCTACACCCCCGAAGGGGGAACCCACCTGACCGGATTCAGGACCGCCCTCACGAAGACCGCCAACGA
>Ga0310696_10007154_pt1 | contig 13150 bp, 11 predicted proteins | sample AusTroGonzalo_MG_4_FD_203885 | JGI IMG/M metagenome (GOLD analysis project Ga0310696, IMG submission 203885) | Bovine rumen microbial communities from tropical cattle in Woodstock, Queensland, Australia - Gonzalo_02 (v2) (version 2) | ecosystem: Host-associated > Mammals > Digestive system >... | reverse complement strand
ATATGAGCAGGAAATATTAAAAATGATTATTATCAAGCCTTTTTATTACTGATTTTAGCTCTTTTCTAATGAATAATGTGTATCTTTGCGCAAAATAAGACTATTATAGCATGTAGTTATGAGTGAAGTTAGTAATCATATTGAGGAGTTGTACAATCAACTGGCCGATGGAGAAAGTATGCCTATTAGTGAAGAAGCTGTTAATAGCGCAATTCGCTGTATAAATAATTTTCTGCTAAATAGTACCGACTCTCTATTTCTCATTGTATCAGCACTAAATTTACTTAATGCTGCTATAAAAAGAGACAATCTTAAATCAACGTTATACTATAGCTATATTAAAAGTAACGTTAACAAAGTTGCAGAATATTATCTTTCAAATCAAGAAAAATTTGATGAGACTTCTGTATATTATGACAAAAATTGCAAATGCTTTTATTTTAATATATTCGGAGTTGTTTTTAGCTTTCACCAAGTTAAAGAAACAAAGCCGATCGTAACAATTGCTGCAAATAATGAACCAATAGAATGGCCAGGAATCCGCCTACAACGTATTGCCCAACAAATATTTGAATATGCGGCAGTAAAAAATGGTTTCAGTAATGAAAATGGGATAGAAAAGGAAAGTAGTCATTTAAATAATTCAAGTCCGTCATTAAAGCCATGTCCAGATTGTGGACGTTTGTTGTCGAAAACAGCAAAATTCTGTCCTAATTGTGGATTTGATTTTAGTGATGATTCAGAAATTGCTGCTGATATTGCCAAAGGCGACAATGTACAAATAGAGGTTAATGGCACACTCAAAGTCGGAATTGTACAGAAAAAAGGAAAAGCATATATAGATTTGAAGATGATGGACGACTCTATCTATAGAGTAAAATATAGTGCAATAACTTCAATTCTTTTAACACCACATGAAGTAGTTGACCAATCCATTCTTTCCGTTCAACTAGTTGATCTAGTGTATAAAATAATGGAACTTGAGGGCATAAATATCGATGATACTACTGAAACTAATGCAACGATACAGGATTGTTCAACAGGTCGTGTTAATTCTATTTCAGATGGTGGCAGATCTATAACGTGTATTGCCCCACTAGGTTTTTCAAAGATGAATAATAAAGCGGGCGATAGACTTTTCTTTATAGGTAATTCTGAAAAAGATGTCTTTTTCCTCTCTATTGTTGAGATGACGTATCAAGAATTATGTAATAGATTCCTAAGTGCTATACGAAAAATTGACACGAACCCAAGATTGGCGCAGCATGTTAATGCTATAATTGGTTATTTTAGACTTATTGCGAAAAAGAGCGAATCTAGAGCCATTATCCGCCAAATAAAGGAAAAAATTAAATTGGCTAATCCTCAAGATGCAAATGAAAATAGTCGGACAAAATCTGACAGCAGCGAGGATGATCTTTTAACTAAGCCAAATGAAAACGCAGAATTGTTTGTTACAGATTCAGAAAAGTCAAAACTTACAGGTCCCAATATTATTGGGTCTGTTAATTTAGAATCACTCTTTGGATATAAGCCCGAAAAGCCAAAGTTCAAACTGAGTATCATTAAGACGGCAAAGTCTAACAGCATTCTGGTTAACGATTTGCCAATTATGCCAGAATCTGAATGTAGACAAATAGAGAAAGAACTTGATTCCTTAATACGAGAAGGGAAAAGAGAAGAGTGTCTTTCAAAATCTTATGACGTTATTACGACCCAGAAACCTACTCCAAAATATCTTAGGAGCTATTTGGACAGAATTGTTAATACAGAAATAGCGTTAGACCATACGGAACAAGCCAAGACAATTCTATCTGTACTTATAGCATTTAGCGAAAGTCAAAACGATACTAAGCCCAATAACTTAAGCCATCTGTATATATCATTGGCACGACTCTTTGTAAGGTCTGGAAATATCAATGAAGCGTCTTTAGCTTTAGATTGGGCAGAATATATTTTTCCAAAAAACAAAAAAGTTGTATCTAATCTTCGTCAATCAATACAAGCCCCACACAAAGGTAGTTCTGAACTCACTGACAAACGCAGTGACCAAGATGAACTAAGTGCTAATCACGATATAGTTGTTAGTAGGATGCTGATTCAAGATGTAGAACAATATGCAAAGACTCAAACGACTATAGAGGGAGAAGACGGATCATCTCCATTAGAACTTTATAATATGGCTGAGATTGCCAGTTCTGATACTACAAAAAGCTTTGAGTTTAGAGCACAAATGTTCCTTGATGCCGCTGCTGCTTATTTTAACGCCAGCATGTCATCACATACAGAGTTTAAATTGGCAGTAGCACACTATGCGAGAATGAAAGGTGATTCGCTTGTTGCAAAAATAACAGAATCCGTACAACAATATCCAGACAGCCAATCTCATTTAATAGCTGAATGTGACAGCGCAAGAAGTTATTATCTTGAAGCATTAGGGTTGTACAATGACTTGGCACAGAAAAGACATCTTCAAGAAATGTTACTTAAATACCTAAAAATTGAAGATCTTGTTTCTCAAATTGAGGGAGGAAAAACACCTGACCCGGATTGGTACAAAGGAACCCTGAAGGCTAAAATGCAAGATTGTTTGAATGATGACAATATTGAAAGCCAAAAAGTTCTCTATCGTGCATGTATTGCTATAGGTTCTACCGTTGAAAGAGCTTGGAACACTTTGGCTAATGATGTTGATGGCACTCAACCTTTTTATAACAAGCTGGGTGTTATTGGCTTTAGGAGTAAAGCTTATGAAATAATTAATTCTATGGAGAAATCATCTGTTTCTATTAGCCTTGCACCAGGTGAGTTTTTACGAAGGATATTTGAGAACCGCCAACTCCGAATAAAGGATCTAAAAAAATATATAGATGATTGTCTCTCATGGGAATTTAGTCCTTTTGATATGTCATCATTTGAAGAAAGATGGAAATCAATAGATGATTACAAAGACCTGATGACTACAACAGATAAATTGGCACTAAGTTCTATTTCAGAAGTTATAAACATCCTAAAACCTTATGCTGGTAGAAAAGAAAATGAGCGCTATCGTAACCTTGTTAGCTCACAACAATTACTTTTAAGAAGCCAGCACATGGTAACTGAGACAACAACCTATTACGGTCGTATATTATTTTTCCATTTACAAGAAAAGTGGTTAAAGGAAATAAGTCGCCAGTTAGAGGAAAAGGATGCAAGCGCATTGCCAAAACTCCAGATATCGCCTGAGCCATGCTTTATCAAGTTAGATGATGAAGGTCAGGGCACTATTGATTTCGTCATTACTAATAATGGAGATTCGACTGCCCAATCTTTCGTTATCATCGCAATAATAAATGGTAAGGAATATTCGGTTTCTCATAACGAAGAATTGTCTGCAGGAGACAGCTGTGGCGAGAGTATTAGATCTACTGATCTTAGCCAACTCAAATCAGCAGATGTTTTGTTCAAACTTACCGCAAAATATCAAGGGAGAGATTTGCCCAGTATTGAAGTAGAAGCCACATATGAACAGGAAAGTGGTGATGTTTTAACTGATAATGAGCAAATTCCATGGAAAATATCAAACACTCCACGAGAAACTATATTCAAAGGCCGTGAGGACAAACTTACTACGCTGATTTCTCATTATTTGTCTAAAGACAGATATATGACATACATTTTATATGGATTAACAAGAACTGGTAAGACTTCCATTTTGGATTATCTTTGTGAACGAATTGAAGGAAAACACATTAAAGAAGATGATTCAAAGATTATTAGCACATTTAAGTGGACTTTTGATGAAAAAGAATTCAAAAATATCAAACGTTCAGACTTGTGGGCTAATTTGTTAGAAACACGAATTTATGACAAACTATCAGATGAATTAGCTGATGCTGTTGACGCAGCATATCCAGGGAAAGGATTGCCACCAGCAGATCAACTCTCTCAATCAGATTTGGAAATAGTAATTAATGCTCTAAACAATCGCAATATTATCCCACTTATCGCAATTGATGAGTTTTCATATGTTCGTAAAATAATAGAAGAAGGATTATTGGATACGACCTTTCTTAAGAAACTTCGAGATATTTCCTATTCAGGTAAAGCCTGTTTCCTGTATGCCGGAACCTATGACATTAAGGATATACCAAAAGAATATGGTCTGACAGGTGAGATGAATAACACATTAGCCATGCCAATCAATGAGATTGAAGATAATTACGCTAATGAATTAATAGACGTTTGTCCTAAATTACATTTCGACGAGAAGGCAAGAGGTCTCATTCGCTCTCTTTCTGGTTGTGTACCATATTGGATCCAATGGATCTGTTTAAATTGTGGAAAATTTGCTGTCGCCCAAAGACGTTGCCATCTAGGTTATAACGAGGTAAATTATGTGATAAAAGTAATGACTGGAGAAATCCAACCAGGTAGAAAAGACACATGGCAGGCAATAGACGAGATAAATTTCTATAACAACCAAATTGATCCTAACAACATTGCCGAACATCAACTTATTTCCAGTATATCATATTTAATCAGAGAGAGTACTCACATCGAGCGTGGTGTTAGCATGGATGAATTAAATAGTTTGTGGAACATGTTTAGTGTTGAAGAGTCTATCCGGAGAAATATGGTACGCGCTCTAACCAGTCTTGAGGAAAGAGGAATTGTCAGACAATTCACAGATGAAACACGTGAAGTATATCGACTGAATGTTGATCTTTTCCGCAGGTGGTGGTATGTACATCATAGAGATCTTAAACGAGAGTTTTCACTTTAAAAGTAATAGATATGGAACCTTTTATTGTAAATAACGTAATCGAGAATGTTGACTCCCTTTTTGGACGTCAAAACAATATCAACGCCCTTATTTCATGTGCAAAACGCAGAGAAAATGCAGGAATAATTGGTGCACGTCGGTTTGGAAAGACAAGTTTGCTTAAGTCCATGTTGTCTTATATTGAATCTCATCCTGAGACGAATGCTTTACCTATATACTTTGATGTCAAAAATGAGACAAACATACATAGTAACACCCCCGAAGTATATTACACATTAGCCGCTATGTTGGCTAAAAAAATGTGTGAAAAAGAAATATTGAAAGAAGGAAATTATAATGTTTCAAGAAGATGTATATTGGAGGTGTCTACTGATTTGTCAGATATGATAGTCCAAATGAGTTCATGGCATCCTGAATATCAAACAAAAGCGTTCTTTAATTTGGTAGATGAAGTAAGTAAACACGGGAAATACGTATTATTGCTACTAGATGAAATAGATTCTCTACTTCTTGATGCATTAAATACACCATCAGATTTTGGAAGAATTAGAGGAGCAGCAACAGATAAGTCAGAAAAATTATCATTTTGGATTGCCGGAACTTCTTCATGGAAGTCAATTACCACAACGGTCGGCTCTCCAGAATTAAACTGCGGATTAGAGCAAATAAGGCTTTCCTCATTAGATAAAGAAGATTTTTCTGCTATGTGGAATTATGAATGTTCTCTCATAGAAGATACAAACTTGCAACAAAAATTAATTTCACTTGAGGATGTAATTTTCTTAAAAACAGGTGGAATCCCTTATTATGCAAAATATATAGGGTCTAGTTTTATGAATGGAACTATTACAGAAATGCCTGATTATAGTATCCTTCGTGATTATTTGATGGAAGTTTATGAGAATAAATTTATGACTGATGCAGAACGGTCTGCTTTGATCCTTTTAGCCAAAGGTAGTAAAGTCTTTGCCAATACAGTTCCAGACGGAGTTAACTCTTTATTTTTGAAAGGTCTGGTAGAGAATAGTAATAATGATGAGTATTATATTGCGATACAATATTTGGCCGATTATGTTACTGCGGTAAATTCGAATAACATCTTAGAAACATCTTCTGATATAGAGAAGAAAGAACTTGATATGCTTGTAGACGAAATCATTAGGTTACGAATAGCCGTAAACAAATCATATAGAGACAAGCCCTTTTTGTCTACCGATGATGATTCTATTGATTTTCCAAATTTGAGAAAGCCTTGCACCGACGAATCTGCTCTGTTTGCCTTCGCGACGTCTATGTATAAACTATATTATGAAGGCAGTAGCAAAGGCTGCCGACTTCCTGTCGGTTTTCATGATAATAAGTTTTCCAAAATGATAAGAGTCTTGCGCCACAAATGTGATCATCAGAATTGTGTGTCTGCATTAATGGATGATGACGAATTTTATGGTATGATAAACAATGGGCATCATCCAATCTATTCTGAGCATTTTAGTAACATACAGAAAAATGTCCTTTTATTATTTAAGGACGAGCTGTTGTCTATGCAAGAAAAATCTATTAGTAAAAAGCAGACGAAGCCCAACATTCCAATAATTCCTTCACAGCAGAAACAACTTGAAAAAGGCAAAAACTATGAAGGAGTAATTGTTGAGGTAAACAATCAATATGGTACTTTTTTGAACGTAAAATGCGCTTTGTTCCCATTTCCTTTACAAATAAACTCACAACAAGAAGATGTATATGAGGATGAAGAAGTAATTTTCACAGCAAAAAACAAACCTAATTTAAAAGATCCTACTAAGCCATTTTGGGTGGCTGATGATGTTCATTTGAAAAATTGACCACATGAATAAAGACAATCTCTTTGATGGTGAGGGAGCCAGGCCTCATTTTGCTACTATCGTGTATAATAGGTTGATGAGTCGTCAGTGGATAACTTATGCAGATGTGATGGCTGATTACATGTTTCTGGATTCTTCAGACATGTTGCCTTATCGCATATCGTGCTGTGACGATTATGGCGAATTGAGGAAGGCTTTCCGTGATGTATATCATGCTATCATCAATGAGGTTGGCGAAGGCAGTATAGAAGAGCAAGGTAATAACCGAAATAAGAGTTTCAGATACGTAGGTGAGAATGAGAATCCTCTCGAAGCGATGATAAACGCAAGGGTTATTAAAGACTTAAAGCGATATTGGGAGTTTTGTCAGGATTCTGCTGGTTTCTTTCCAGGTACGTGGTTGGAATATTATTTTGCAGATTGTCAGGATCTGCTGTCTATCAAGACGAAGAAGGAAAAGGGAGAGCAAGTGATAAGTTCTGATGTAGACAGACATCAAACTAATATTGAATATCTCCCAATTCTATATGAGGCGATCAAGAATCACCAAGTCCTATCTATAGACTACAAACCGTACGAAGAGGATACGACAACTCTGACTTTCCATCCTCATTTTCTGAAGGAATATAATGGGCGTTGGCATTTGCTCGGCTTTGCGGAAGAGCAAGAAAAAGAGGGAATTGATCTTGCGCTAGACAGAATAGCGAATAAGCCAAGAGAGGTGTACAACAAGGAGTTTATTTGTGCGCCAGAACGGTATTATGAATCGTTCTTCAAGAATCTGGTCGGTGTAAGCCATCATGAAGGCAGCTCTCCTGAAATAATCCACATTCGTGCGCATACATTATATATACATAGGCTGATGGAGACCAAGAGACTCCATGAAACTCAGGAAACTGTTCTTCCTTTTGAGGATCATGAGGATGGGAGTTATGGAGAGTTCACAGTCAATGTCGAAGTAAACAACGAGTTTATAGGGCGCATATTACAGATGGGAGATGGTTTGGAAATCGTATCTCCAAAAGATGTTCGTGACGTCTTTAGAGAAAGGGTGGCGAACATGGCAAAACTATACGAATAATGGTTGGGGTTAGACCTTTGAGGGTCTACGGAATTGTTCCTGAGGCTTGGAACGATTATAAAGGAAATAATTCTTTTTTTCTTGCTGAAAACGTCGTAACTTTGCAGCGTCAATCTTCGATACCGTCTCGAGGTTGGTGCTGCAAAAGCTAAGTGACGGGAACCTAAATCTGACCTAAACATGAAAAATCAGATGACCAACACAAACGAAGGGGCTCAGGCCCGAGTAAATAACCGCTCAATTGCCATGCAGTTGGCTGAGCTCGAAAGCCAGATGGAACAGGAGGCCATCGAGGAGCAGTTGCTGCTAGCAGACCTTGAGTGTCAAGTTGAGCAAGACGCCATTTTGGATCAGATGATGCTGGAAGAACTCGCCTACGAGGCAGGACAGGATGCTGTTTCTGATGCCATGTACCTTGAGGAGCTCGCCTACGAAGCAGAGCAGGAGGCCATTGCAGATGCAATGTTCTTTGAGGAACTTGCATACGAGGCAGAGCTTGCGTGCTTCTGACCTCGACTCTCTACCCACTGCCACCCATCTCTACCGACACATAGAAGGGATGGGTGCAATCAAAAAACACTATAGTAACCAGAAATAACACAAAACTATGAAGAACTACCAAACAACCAGTAACAACAGAACTAAAGTGATGAATACAGAAATGTATGATTACCTTCTTTTCAACCTGACCCCGAAAAGTCAAGTGAAGCCTACGGGCGTACAGAGTCGCATTCTTCGCAGGATCATTGAGAAACGTCTGGCTCAGACAGCTCATCGGAAAAACAAGGTAATTGTTCCTAATGAGTTGGAACCATTATATTTGCAAAATGATTTGGAAAATGCCCAAAATAATCATAACTTTGCATCGCAATACAAAAACTAAAAGTCAAACAACAAACTAAAAGTCAAACCCTTAAAAACTGATAGCTATGACAAACACAGCACTTCAGCTCATTGCCGCAAAGGCACTTCCGGCCCTCTCGGGCGAGTCATTAACCTACAATGCCGCCAAGAACGTGTACCTAACACTGGGCTACACCAGCGCAGCAGGAAACATGTACTACCAGGCAGTACGGTTCTCTAACCGTCTGGCCGTGTACTACGATATAGGTCAGGGGTACGCCCGTACCTTCCTGAACGGCATCAAGCTGTTCTGCTGGGACGGCCAGAAGGCACAGCTCATAGCTCAGAAGTACTGGGGCGGCAGCGACTGGCGCGACTTCTCTGAGTACTTCGCCAAGGAGCAGAGCATCTTGATGCTGAAAGGCTTCCTGGAAGGGCAACTGAAGTTGCAGGGAGCACAAGTCAGCGACCAGGAACTGGCCAGCTTCGCAAGGGGCATGGTAGAGGAGACACAACGCAAGCAGTTAGCCTAAGGGCTACTGCCTGCGACAAGGATAACAAGAAGTTCAACCACAAAAACCGACAAGACTATGGCAACACTGACCAAAGCAATCAACAAGAGTCTGTTTGATAGCATCCTGCCTACATACGGCAGCCCTCGAGTACATATCCCTACATGGGACAACAGTCAGAAGATGTTCATCTGCGACGAGTACGAAAGCAATAAAGGACACCGCCATTACATTGGCATACGTTTCTGCGATCGTATCGTCATCGTCGAGAAGGTGGGTCTGTACCACAGTTGGACCTACATCGACAGCATCGAGTTGTATGCCTTCAACGGGCAGAAGATGGAACTGATCCAGAAGCGCGACTACGACAAGGTGTTCCGCAACGAGGCATTCATCCGTCAGGAGTCAGAACTGATGGTAAAGGAGTTCCTGACTGGCGTCATGAAGACCCAGCGCATCTGTACTCCGGCGGAGCAGATTGCAGAACAGGCCCAGGTACTGATCTCAGGATGCTACAAGAGCTTCCTCGATCCCGACTTCAACACACGTTTAACCCAGATACTCCCCAAACTTGAACAGCGATAAGACTATGGAGAACATGATTGACACACAGAACAAGCAGCAGGTGATGGCTTTTGAGCTGATTGCCAACACCAACAGCAGTTTCTTCCTCACCGGTAGGGCAGGAACAGGTAAGACAACCTTTCTGCGCAATGTGCAGAAAATAGTGGACAAGCAGTTCATCACACTAGCACCGACAGGTGTGGCAGCCATCTTAGCAGGTGGTGATACCATCCACTCGTTCTTCGGACTGCCCATGGATGTCTGTACGCCAGGCACGATGGGAAAGATGAGTGAGGCGCGTATCTTGACACTGATTCATACAGACACCATTATCATCGATGAGGTGTCGATGGTGCGCTGTGACATCATTGATGCCATCGACTATACGATGCGTAAGACGCTGCGTTCATCGTTGCCTTTTGGCGGCAAGCAGGTCATCTTCGTGGGCGATATGTTCCAGTTGCCACCGGTACTGAAACGTGGCGCTGAGGGCGAGCTGATGAACGACCTCTACCATACTGATGACTGCTTCTTCTACAAGGCAGACGTCATCAAGCGTATGCGACTGGTGAAGATTGAGTTCCAGAAGGTGTATCGCCAGGAGGATCAGGACTTCCTGCGCATCCTGGAGAACGTACGTCTGAACAAGACAACACCAGAGAACCTGATGCACCTGAATGAGCGTGTCTGTCCACCGGCAAATGAGGACGGGATGGTAATCACACTGTCGGCACGTAATTGTACGGTAGATGGTATCAATCAGCAACGACTCGCTGAGATTGATGCAGAGGAGTACACCTACGAAGGAACGGTGACGGGAAAGTTCGAGGAGAAGCGTTTCCCTGTGGACTTAACTCTGAAACTGAAGGTGGGTGCACAGGTAATGTTCACCCGTAACGACCAGCAGAAGCGATGGGTGAATGGTACTATTGGTACCGTCACCAAGCTGAACAAGGACGAGATACTGGTGACTACGGACGGAGGATTCACATACGTGGTACCCAACTGCTCGTGGGAGTCGTACAGTTACGAGTACGACAAGGAGACACGGAAGATGAAGAAGGAACTGATGGGTACCTTTACGCAGTATCCGCTCCGACTGGCATGGGCCATTACGGTGCATAAGAGTCAGGGTATGACGTTCGACAAACTCTATCTTGACCTGAGTAGAGGAATGTTCGCAGCAGGACAGCTCTATGTGGCTCTGAGTCGTGTGCGTTCGTTGGGTGGCCTATACCTCTCTCGTCCCATCATTCCGCAGTATGCCCATACCAGTCGGGAGGTGTTGGCATACGCCAGTGGCTACAACGATGAGCAGACCATCAACAGTGAGATAGAAAGCGGCAAGGCGGTGTATCAGTTGTTGAGCCATCACGACTATGATGAGGCCGCCAAGCAGTATCTTCTGTTGGTTCAGAAGAAGGTAGAGGATGGTGATATCAAAGAAGCGATGCAACAGACGAAGCGATTCCTCGATACCGTGATCTGTGACGAGGAGTTGTTTGGCAGTATCAGTGAGGTTCCTGCATCGTTGATGGAGGCAGACCACTGGGCACCTAAGTTCCTTGTGGCTCTTTTAAGCCTCTATGCAGGGAAATATGAGCAGGCTTTGACGTATGCTGATAGTGTGCTGGCTCAGCATGAGTGTCAGGAGGCGCTCTATGTGAAGTCACGCTGTCTGGCAAAACTCGAACGTTATGATGAGGCTGACGCTGTGAATGTACTGATGGGCGACGTGTTTGACATGTCAACACCTGACGCGAAGGTCCTCTACATGATAGCCATGCTCAACGAGATGCATATTGGTGATCCTGGACTGAACCTGATGCAAGAGTTAATCAAAGCACGTCCTAAATACGACAAGGGAATTCTATCACTTCGCTTCCTGATGAAGCGAAAGGGATTGTCACTGGTGAAGACGTCGGATGACCCTCGTGAGCTGGTGGATGACTTTAACTCGGATATCGCTAATGAGGATTTCGCTCAGAAGTTGACAACAGCACGAGAAAAGGCGCCAAAGGCAGTTGAATATCTGCTTCGACTGATTAATAAGCAGGTATTCGATGGTGAGCCTGGTGCCCACTAAAGCATACCAAGAACAAGAAAAACAGAATAACAACACAAAAACATACTATTATGAGAAACACGGACATCTACAACGACGAGAAGCAGACACTTCGAGATTCACTCGTAAAAGAAGTAAAAGAAAGGCTGCGAAAATTAAAGGAGTATGGTATGAATGAACAGGAGTTAACCTCTCTCATACATACTGACCAGCCTATACTAACACTGACCATCAGCAAAAACTACAGGATTTTTCTTGGAGACAATCGCGTCGAGGTTCACATGGAACCACTCGTCAAGGCCGTCTATTTGTTGTTTCTTACGCATCCTGAAGGTATTGTCTTTAAGAATCTCCCTGATTACAGAGAAGAACTAACTAAGATATACTCTGAGGTAAGGCCATTAGGACTTACAGATAGAGCGATACAGAGTATAGAAGATGTGACGAACCCTCTGCTTAACTCCATCAATGAGAAGTGTGCCAGGATTCGTGGCGCATTTGTGGGACAGTTTGATAATCATCTTGCCCGACATTATTATATCGATGGCCTTCGTGGCGAAGCGAAGAAGATCTCCCTGCCTCGCGAATTGGTGGTGTGGGAATAAATCTTTCATTTCCACAAGCCTTGCGGAGCGAAAATGTTTGGTCGCGTGGTTAGAAAAGACTAACTTCGCACTAAAGTATCAATAATGGAAAGAAATGACTATTGAAGAAGTGATAGATAGGGCCATCATGTTTCAAATATATAGGAACCAGATAGGTGATGGTTTTAAAAGAATTTATTAACTTTGCACTAAAGAATGAGCGAAGCAAACATAACATAATTTATAGTGATATATGGCAGGATTTTTTGTGATGGTAGCATTGGTAGGGGCGTACATTCTTTACAGGATGTACAGGTATGAACGGGAGGAGGATGAGGTGGTTGGCGCAACGACGCCATCTTATACTGCAACGCATGATGATGTGAAGATAGCAGATGAGACAAGGGACTTGGTGATAGAGACCTTGAAAGAGATGGGGTGTGATTACGAGGAGGTCAATGAGTCGAGGATTGACTTCGTCTATCAGGGTGAACGGTTCCTGGTAGAGGCTAAGAACGACTGCTACTTCATCAATGTGTATGACTTGTGGTGGTATGATTTGTCCACGTATTGCGAAGTGGAAGAGTTTGCTGCGATGCAGAAGGCGATAAATGAAGTTAATGCCCATGCTAGTTGCACTGTGCTTTATACTGTCAATCAGGAAACGGAGAGAATAGGTATGCACACGAGGAAGAATATGTTGTTCATTCGTCAGATACCAGATCTGAAGGGTTATCTGACCAGCGTTCTCGATGATTTCTTTAAGGTGCAGAGGGCGGTGTTGACAGAGATAGAAAAGTGTAAGGTTAGGGAAGAACAAAAATAAAGGTTTGGGAAAAGCGACAGATTGTAGTTCGCTGATTTAGGAAAGATGGACAAACAATATCATAGA
>Ga0310696_10007152_pt1 | contig 13154 bp, 6 predicted proteins | sample AusTroGonzalo_MG_4_FD_203885 | JGI IMG/M metagenome (GOLD analysis project Ga0310696, IMG submission 203885) | Bovine rumen microbial communities from tropical cattle in Woodstock, Queensland, Australia - Gonzalo_02 (v2) (version 2) | ecosystem: Host-associated > Mammals > Digestive system >... | reverse complement strand
ACGGCAAGTTGCTCCAGCAGAACGGCAGCGGAGCCAGCAACGGCGGCTTCATCGGATGGAAAGGTGACGCCAAGATCGTCAACATTACCAACTGCCTCGTCACCCCCGCTGACCTCGCCGCCGGCGAGACTATGGCTACAGACGGCAGCGCCACCTTCAGCCGTGAGCACTCTAACTATCCTGCCACCATCACCAACTGCTACTACACCCAGACCCTCGGCAACGCCCAGGGCAAGGCCCTCCACACCGTCACCGCCGGCACCGACGTCACCGTGGCCCATGCCGGCGTGGCCACCCACTACGCCACAAGCGGCATCACAGCCTACAAGGCCACGGGGGCCAGCGCCGACAGCGACCCCTTCATCGCCGGACTCCTATATAATAATAATGTAGTGGATGTGCTCTATGCCGGCAGCGGCGATGAAGTCAGCCTCACGCTCTCGAACACCGCAACCGGCGCACCCGCAGGCTACAGCTACGGCTACACCGCCAGCGCAGGCACTCTCGACGACAACAACACCCTCACCATGCCCGACGAGGACGTGACCGTCAGCCTCGCCCTCACCGTCCTCCCCTGGAGCGGCTACGGCAGCAAGGGCAATCCCTACATCATCGAATACGCCAGCCAGCTCGACCTGCTGGCCCACCGCGTCAACGGCACACACGGCGAGACCCGCCAAGAAGACGGCTACAGCGGCAAGTACTTCAAGCTCAACAACGACATCAACTACACCCACAAAGCCGACGGTGAGGATGGCGCAGCCACCGAGAGCAACTACGAGGCCATCGGAGGCCGCTATAACGGCGGCAACCGCTACTTCAGCGGCCACTTCGACGGCAATAGCAAGACCATCAGCGGCATCCGCATCTACAAGGACGGCACCGGCTACGCCGACATGTACCAAGGCATCTTCGGCTGGACAGACTCCAGTGCCGACATCCACGACCTCACCCTCGCCGACGCCCGCATCACCGGCTACCACAACACCGGCGGCATCGTGGGCTACAACTACGGCGGCACCGTCACCCGCTGCCACGTGGCCGGCGACGTTGCCGTCTGCGCCGTGCAGTCCGATGCCTGGTACTACGGCGGCATCGCGGGCATAAACGACGCCGGCACCATCGAGCAGTGTACCAGCGCCGCCAACCTCACCACCGCCGCCGCCGACAACAGCAAGTACTACGGCGGCATAGCAGGCCTCAACAACTCCGGCACCCTGAGCGACAACCTCGCCATCGGCGCCACCGTGCCCGCCGCCGCGGACAACTCCTACGGCGCCATCACCGGCGGAAACGACGGTACCCTCCAGCGCAACTACTACGCCGCCTGCAAAGTGGCCAACACGCCGAACGCCACCGGTGTAGGCTGCAACAATGCCGACGTCAACAACGACAACAACCCCGACGGCGCCGTGAGCGTCCACACCCTCACCCTCGCCGAAGGCATCACCACCAGCACCCCCGTCACCACCACCATCGGCACGACCGGCTACTACGCACAGGGCACCGCCATCGCCCTCAGCTACAGCGGCACACCCGGCAACATTCCCGACGGCTACCAGTACGAAGACGGCGACGGCTTCACCGCCAGCGCAGGCACCATCAGCGGCTCGACCCTCACCATGCCCGCTGCCGACGTCACTGTCAGCCTCGCCCTCCGCTCCACCGGTGTGGCTGTCGAGGTCAGCTACGTCGATGCCGACGGCACCGCACGGACTGCACAGGCCATCGCCCTCGACGGCACGGAGACCGGCCTCGGTACCTCCGGCAATGAGACATGGTACTTCGTAGGACTGCCCACCGTAGCCTTCGACCACAGGCTCAACCTCCGCGGCGACGTCCACCTCATCCTCGCCGACGGCTGCACCATGAACGTCACGAGCGATACCAATGGCATCAATGTCAACGGCTCCCTGACCATCTACGGCCAGACCGACGGCACCGGCACCCTCAACGCCACCGCCACCGCCACCAACGGCATTGGCATCTACACCGACGGCATCGTTACCATCAACGGCGGCACAGTCAACGCCACCGACACCAGCGACGTTGGCATCAGGGGCATAGATGGCGTCACCATCAACGGCGGCACCGTCACCACCACCGGCATCATGGCCGACGGCGACGTCACCATCAGCGGCGGCAAGTTCACCGCCACCGACGACCCTGGCATCAGCTCCAACTCCGGCAACGTCATCCTCGGCTGGACCAGCGCCGACGACTTCATCAGGGCCGACAGCTACTACGCCCACGGCACCGGCAAATCCGTGACCATCGCCCCCGGCTACGCCTTCCATAACGGCAGCGAAGTCCTCAGCGGCACCATCAGCGAAAGCGACTATGCGACCAAGCTCGAAGGCATGACCCTCGCGCCCGCCGTCGTCCTCGCCGACGCCGCCGACAACACCACCGCCATCGCCACCGCCGCCACCGCCTGCACCGGCGGCAAGACCCTCGCCGTGCAGCTCCAAGGCCGCACCCTCTACAAGGACGGCGACTGGAACACGCTCGTCCTGCCCTTCACCATCGACGACATCCAGGCCGACGGCTGTCCCCTCAACGGCGCCACCGTGCGCCAGCTCAGCAAGGCCTACGTCACCGGCACCACCCTCACGCTGAACTTCAGCGACCCGACCACGACGATGGCAGCCGGCACCCCCTACATCGTGAAGTGGCCCCTCCCCGACGGCATGACCGCCGAACAGTTCGACGCCGCCTACGCCGCCAACCCCGACCCCTACGAGCTGAAGAACCCCCTGTTCCGCGCCGTCACCCTCACCACCGACACCCACGACTACGACACCCAGCCCCTGACCGACCCCGGTAGCGACACCTACGACGCGACCCTCCTCACCGACGAGCGCGTCCGCTTCATCGGCACCTACGACCACAAGACCATCGACACCGAGGACCGCAGCATCCTCTTCCTCGGCGCCGCCAACACCCTCTACTACCCCAGCGGCAAGAACGGCGGCACCACCATCGCCCCCTTCCGCGCCTACTTCAAGATCGGCCCCGACGACGTCCCCGCCGCCGCCCGCCAGCTCACCGCCTTCAACCTCACCTTCGGGGACGGCAGCGAGGCACAGGGAATAGGTCATACGGAAATCACGGAAATCACAGAAAAGGCTGGCGCGTGGTATACCCTAGACGGCGTGCGCCTCGACGGGAAGCCGACGAAGAAGGGACTGTACATCCACGGAGGCCACAAGGTCGTGATACCCTAAGGATGGTCTTTGTCTAAGGAGTCAAGGAGTCAATGAGTGGCTGCGCGCAGCTTCCTAAATTCTTGCTTTGGCAAGCGTCCCTTTGGGCCGAGCGCCCAGATTCCTTAGACAAATGCCCCGCAGGGAAAAACTCCTAAACTCCTAAATTCCTTAGACAATATATTCTACGGAGGCATGGAGATAAGGAGTAGCTTCGCGCAGCCCTCCCTTCCTCCAATCCTCCGAGGGTCTGGCAGCGCGCCACCCGCTTCCTCTTGTCCGTCACGGCCATCACTTCGCACCCAGCCTTAACCGGCATCGTCAACATAGGCGGCAATGCTGTGCCCTTTATCGTAGAGGAAATACCGTCTGTTGAGCTATAACTGCATTTTTTTATGGGGTTATAGCTCAACTTTTTGCATTTTTCCTTCTCCGTTAAACCAAAATGTTGTATCTTTGCAGCCTCAAATTGAAAGGACATGGCACACAGGATTATTGGAAGGAAGAAAGAACTGGAACAACTCAGTTCGGCTTTGAATTCGGACAAGGCCGAGTTGGTGGCTGTTTATGGACGCAGACGCATAGGCAAGACTTATCTTGTCAAGGAGTTTTCAACATCTGTGAGATGAAGTATTCCTCGTTCGAATATGAGATTACACCCAAATACAACAGGGAACTGCGTGAACGTGTCTCAACATTCCGAAACGTCACAAAGACCCGGAATGCCCTGCACCTCACAATGATTACCCCCTGGGGTGTGAAGATGAACGCCAATTCGGGTGTCGTAACCCAAAATGTCATGCTGGAACATTTATTCAGGTAAGGAATCAAGCGCCTGTGGGGCGAGGGCATGAGAGAATACTTCATTAACGCCTTCCGCGACTACTTCCACGGAGGCCGCAAGGTCGTAGTGAAATAAAGATTTAACACGAATGACCACGAATGTATCACGAATAAAATTATATGAATCATTCTTCGCTCATTGCTTTCTTTCATAGGTGCTCAGGCGAGCAAGCTCGGAGCGTGGGCAATTACATGGGCATTATATGTTAAGAAGAATAAATCTCCGCGAAGCGCATCGCCGTTTCGCGGTTTTTTCGTACCTTTGCAGTATCAAATCGTAAATCGTAAATTTGTAAATCGTAAATAATCATGGTGGCACAAAAGAGAAAATACCCCGTAGGCATCCAGACCTTCTCGCGGCTCCGGCGAGAGGGCTACGTGTATGTGGACAAGACAGACATGGTGTGGCTTCTGGCGCAGGAGAATAACCCGTTCCTTTTCTTCGCGCGTCCGCGCCGCTTCGGTAAGTCGCTGCTGGCATCGACGCTGCACTCGTTCTTCGCCGGCGAGCGCGAATTGTCCGAGGGCTGAAGGCCGATGAGTTGGAATGGGACTGGAAGCAGTACCCCGTGCTACACTTCGACCTCAGCGGCGCCAAGCACCTGCCGCCGCAAGGCGTGAGGGACGAGCTGGGACGACAGCTGAAAAGCATGGAGGAACAGTACGGCGCAGATCCGGCGGAGACCTCGCCAGGAATGCGCTTTGCCGGTGTCGTGGAGCGGGCTTACAAGCAGACCAACCTACAGGTGGCCATCATCATCGACGAGTACGACGCGCCCTTGCTTGACGTGCTCCACGAGGAGGAGCGGCTCCACGACATGCGCGAGGTGCTGCAGGAGTTCTACCAGCGGCTGAAGATGCTGGAGCCGATGATCAAGTTCTGCTTCATCACCGGCATCACCAAGTTCTTGGACGGGCCAAGCGGCAAAGCCGAGCGCTCGCAGCTCAGCATTTTTTCTACCATCAACAACATCTCCACCATCACGATGTCGCCGAAATACTCCGCCCTTTGCGGCATCACCGAAGAGGAGCTGACCACGACATTGGCCCCCGACATTGCCCTGCTGGCCGAGGCCAACGACTGCACGCCTGAGGAGATGCGCCAGCGGTTGAAGACACACTACGACGGATATATGTTCACGCGCAAGTCGCCGGAAATCTACAACCCCTTCAGCCTCTTCAGGGCCTTTGAGACAGGAGAGATAGGCAACTATTGGTTCGAAAGCGGTACGCCTACTTTCTTGGTGCGTCAGATGCAGAAGTACAGAACTGACATCACCGCACTTGACAGCATCGAGGCGGACGTTGATGCCTTCGACCGGCCAACGGAATCCTTGGAGGGACCGATACCATTGCTCTACCAGAGCGGCTACCTCACCATCAAGGGCTATGACCGCGAGGCAGAGATGTACACGCTGGCCATCCCAAACCAGGAGGTGCAGATAGGCTACTCCAAGGGTCTGATGCTCTCATACGTCGGCGTCAAGGGCAACGATGTCAAGACAGGCTTCGCCCTGAAGTTCTGGCGCGCCCTGAAGAAGGACGACCTCGAGCTGGCCCTGCAGGAGATGCAGGCCTATCTCGCCGGGCTGCCCTACGTGGAGGGCTTCAAGAAGAAATTGGAGGAGATGGCCAACGTGGAGGGTTTCTATGAGTACACTTTCTACCTCATCTTCTCCATGTTCAACGTCTATGCCCGCACGCAGGTGAAGTGCCACGGCGGACGCATCGACATGGTGGTGCTCATGCCACAGGCCACCTACGTCTTCGAACTGAAGATGCACGAGACGGCACAGAAGGCTCTGGAGCAGATTGACACGAAGGGCTACGCCCTGCCCTACGATACCGAGGGCCGCCGCGTGGTGAAGTGTGGCCTCCACTTCGACCTCGACAGCCGTACCCTCGACGAATGGGTTATAGGATAATAAGGTCTAACTTGGATTATTCATACTCTTTTCAACAACGGATTTTACGGATTACACGGATTATACAGATTATAATGAATTTCACAGATTTCTTCCCGATTCGATGGGGAGATAATAAATAATCCGTGAAAATCCGTGAAATCCGTTGTTGCAAAGAGTATGAAAGTTATCTAGTCCTTGCGATTTTCCTTCCCTGGCTGATGTATATGCCCTTCTTCAGGGAAGAGCTTTGGCTGACCTTGCGGCCCTGGAGGTCGTATACAGATGTGTCGTTTGTCGTTTGTCGCTTGTCGTTTTGCACGGCGCTGATGTCGACGGTGTCCTGGATATGACGATGACGCAGGGCGGAGCGCACGGCGCGCCACGCGGGTTTCTTGCCCATGCCCGAATCGTAGAGCAGGGGATTGGAGCCGCTACGCCAGCTGTCGTTGTCCTTCAGTCCCCAGATGACCATGTAGGGACAGTTGTCGTTGTCGAGCATGATGTCGGTGATGACGCGGTAGAGACGGGCCTGCTCCTCGAGGTTGGCAGTCGATGTGGATGGTATGCCCATGTCAAGCTCGGTGATGACACACTTCAGGTCGTCCTGTCCGAAGCGCTTCACGGTGGAGGCGAGCTTCACGGAGTCGACTTCGCCGATGGAGAAGTGGCATTGCAGACCCACGCCGTCGATGGGGATGTCCTTGTTCTTCAGCCGCAGGGCGAGGTTGCGGAAGGCTACGGCCTTGGCCTTTCCCTGAAGCTCCACGTCGTAGTCGTTGAGGTAGAGCACGGCGTCGGGGTCGGCACGGCGGGCATAGACGAAGGCCGAGTCGATGTAGTCATCGCCGATGGCACGCTGCCACACGGTCTGACGCAGGGTGTAGCCGTTGGGGTTGGTGCGGATGATACTCTGGTCGTCGTCAAGACACTCGTTGACGACATCCCACTCGGTGACCTTGCCCTTGAAGTGCTTCATGACCTTGGTGATGTGGTCTTTCATGATGTCGAGGGCCTGCTGGCGCGTCCAGTTCTTGTCGTTCTTCTTTCCGTCGCTTGAGAGCCAAGTGGGCTGCTGCTGGTGCCAGACGAGACAGTGGCCGCGAATGGCCATGTTGTTGCGCTGGGCATGGCTGACGAGGTTGTCGGCTCCGCCATAGCTGAAGCTTCCCTGACTGGGCTGCAGGGCGTCCATCTTCATCTCGTTCTCGCAGACCATCATGTTGAACTGACGGCCTGCCTCGTCGCGGTCGCTCTGGAGGCCCTTGTAGGTGGCGAGGGCCGTTCCGACGTACTTGCCACACAGCTCGGCGTAGTGGCGCAGGGTGTTCTTGTCGGCAGAGTCGTTGATGCCGTCATCGTAGTAGGGACCGAATGGGGCATCTGGGTCGTCTGGGTCGTCTGGGTTGTCTGGGTCGCCTGAGCCTTCTGCATCTTTGAGGGAGATGACGCGGGCCTTGAGGGTGTAGCCATCATCGGTCGTTTCCTCCACGAGTTCCCAGGTGTATTTCGAGGGCTGCTTCAGGTCGAATTGCCAGTCGCCCACTTTAGCCTTGGCTGTGAGGAGAGTGATTTCTTCGCCAATCTCCATACCGTATTCTTCGGCGGGGGTTTCCAACTCAATTACGGGCATCTTGTCGCTCGTGGAGAAGTCCTGCGTCATGTCGCTGAACTTCAGGTTGCCGCCCAAGTCGATGATGTCGTTTTCAATGAGCCCGTGTGTCATCTCGGTTCCTGCAAAAGCCGCCGTTACCATGAAATGGAGCTTGGAGGCGGGATGCAGGATGAGGTCTGGCTGTTTCGACGCCGTGACATAGTTGCGGAGGAACAAGTGACCCATTGATGCTTCCTGCTGGTCGATAACGCCGGGAGCGATGGTGCCGTAGTTGTCTACGGTGCCAGCGATGCTACCCGTGCCGCCCAGGACGCCCCCCTCAAAGACGTAGGCGATTGGATCGCTGGTGTTGGGTCGTGCCCCCAGTGCGCCGCGTTTCTTCTTGCTCTGAGCCTCTGCGGCATCGTTGGCTATCTGCACACGGCCTTCAAGCACACGCAGGGCTCCGCTCAGGCAATTGTCGTTGCCGGTGATGGTCATAGTGCCCGTTCCCTCCTTGACAATGCCCATGAGCGTGGCATCGTCGTAGTCGGAGGGCTTGATGGTGCCCGCCAGGGTGAAGTCGGTGTTCATGCCACCGAGGAGATAGTAGGCGGCGCGCGACTTCTTCATATATCCTTGCAGGGTGGAGCCCGGCTCGGTGTTCAGCTCACCGATGCGGAATCCGGCACCGGCGGTGTTGGCCTCGCAGCAGATGGTCGCCCCCTCGTGGAGTGTCACCCGGTTGTTGGCCATCGAGGGGTTCACCTTGCCGCTCTTTGCATCGTCGAGGGCGTTCTCTGCCGTCGAGCTCTTGCCGCCGTGGGCGAGGACCACGCCGTAGAAACCTGCCGACGAGGAGTTCGCCTTGAAGGGATAGATATGGATGTCGCCGGTAAAACTCGTCCATTCGGGCCATGTCTTGCCCTTCTCGGTGCCCAGGTAGCAACGCTCGCCACCAGCATGGAGGCTGAGCGTGCCAGCCCCCACGATGGTCGAGGAGAAGTAGCAATAGCGCGCCATCTTCACATTGACCGTGTCGTTGGCTGAAATACGAATGTATTTGCTGTAGCTGACGTAGTCGTTGGAAGTATTGTTGCCGCTGATGTCGATGGTTCGCTCATCGGCGTGCGCCATGCTAAAGAAGAGTGAACAGGAGATTAATGATAATAAATTCAGTAAATAATGCTTCATACAAATAGTGTCAAAATAAAAAAAACTCCAGCCCCCCTTTCTGGAGGGGCTGGAAACAGGAACTTATTTTATCCTTAGTTTACCGTCAACGACGTAGACACCACGAGGCAAGGTGTTCCACTCTTCTTTAGTCCCTGCTTTTACGCCCTGAAGGGTGTAGACCCCAGTATTAAGAGGTGAGACGTGTGAGGTGCGCGGCTGGTCAATACCGGTGGTGACTTCCTTCAGCGTGCAGAAGGTGAAGTACGTGGGTTCGTCGTACATTGCGGGCGAGGAGGCATCCTTCAGGTACTTGCCTGTGCCGACATTCTTGATAGAGAAGCCCATGCCCTCGACATACTCCATGCTCCAGACAGCACCCTTGCTGATGGCTTCGCCATTCTGGCCGTTCAGACCGCCGACAAAGCAGCAATCGCCTTCAACGTCCTGCGTGTTCATATAGCCGTCGCTACCGTTCACCTGGTAATTGTTTCCTTCTGGAGTGACGAGACGGAGACGGAAGCCGCCACTGGCTTTCTGAATCTTAAAGTAGTAGCCAGAGTTGCTGTCCTTGAACGCCGTCTTGAATTTGTCATAGCATAAATGCTGTCCGAAGGAACAGTAGAAAGCATTACCATCGTTTTCATTCACGATGGCGAAAGGTGTACCGCTGAGGGATGAGAGCACGGTGAACCGCTCATCGACCACTTTCTCCATAGTGGGAACGGTGGGCTCCGTTATCTCTGGGTCAAGGTCATAGATCACTCTGAGCGCCTGCTGTGCATAGCGCTGACCGAAGATGCGATAGCCTTGTGCCGAGAAGTGCCAGGGGTCGACACCGTTTCCGGGGAGGTTCTTGGCCGACACCACGTAGGCCGTAGGAATGACGCTGGGCAGACGGTCAACCTGCACGTTATGGCTGGAGCAGCCACCGCCCATGTCCTGATACTCCACCTCACCGGCAAACAAGGGAACATCGGCTGCCTGCAGGCCAAGGTCTGTCAGCATGTCGTTGTAGATTTTCTTCACCATGTTGGGCCAGTTGGGGTCGCCACAGTTCGAACATCCCTGATGCAGCAGGATACCCTTGATGACGCCCACCTCCTGGGCCTTCTTGGCCATGTCGATGATACGTCCGTAAGGATTACCGCCGTAGTAGTTCCTGGCAATTTGTGCCCACCACTCATTGGGGTTGTCCTGCATTTTCTGCTGATACTTGTCTTTGTCGAACATCTCGATAGGACTGCCACCCATGGCTACGGCAATGACACCAATCTTGTGGTCGGGCAGGTTGGCAACCATTGTACGGCCAAAGTAGTCAGAGGGTCCCAGCTTTCCTACGGGGCTGACGATAGGGCACTCAGCCTTATACCAGTTGCCGAGCGTACGTCTTGGAGAACTGAAATTGCAGGTGGCCAGCATCTGGAAGCGGGGGTCAACATTCCCCACGTCCTGAGATTCCCACTGGGCATTACCTTCCATGTTAGACTGTCCGAAACAGATGTAGACGTGGAAGTTGGGGTCTACTTCAGCATTAGCCTTCGAGAGGCAGGCCGTCAGGCCCAGGAGCATCATAAAGATTGTCTTTTTCATAATGTTGTTCGTCTCTTTATCTTATTGCTATTCAATGTGATTAGGGTTATCTCTTCATTATTTTCTTACCATTGACGATGACGATGCCTCGATAGTTCTCGTCCACCTTCACGCCGTTAAGGTTATAATAGGCAGGAGCATTGACTGCGTCGGTCTTCACAGCGCTGATACTCACTGGCGAGGGGCTGGTGACATCGAGTTTGCGTGATGCCGATAGCTTCACCTTTCCTTCTTCATTGGTGACGATGGCCGTGATATCATACGTTCCCATCTCGGAAGGTACGAAGTTGACGGTATAAGGATCCACGGTCGAAGTACCAACGAATATGTTGTTAGCATAGACACTCACATGACTGATGGGAGAGTTCTTCGATGTGGCTTTCATCTCGACGGGGATGACGTCGCCAACACCATACGTGCCGTTGAAGGCTTTCAGTCTGCACGACATGCCCTCACCCTCCTCATAGCGAGTGAAGGCAATATCCTTGAGGTAGAAGCCACCCTTGTCGATGAGCAGGGTGAACACGTGGCGGCCAGCCGTCAACTCCATCTTCAACTGTCCGTGCAGGGTCTTCCACACTGAGGAGCCACCTGTCTTGGGCACCACCACATACTCGGTGAGGTATGACAGGTTGTCAAGACCATATTCTGCCAGGTGGAACATGCCACCGGCCTTTGTCGAAGCCAGTGTGGCATCGAAGAAATACATGCCGTCTTCCTTGACATCGACGGTGTACTCCATCCACTGGCCGTCCTTCAAGGCCGTCGTAAGACTGCGTGTGGCGTTGTAATAGTTCACACCAGAAACACCCTTGTCATATTCAATGATGTTGAAGGAGCCAGGCAGCTCGGGTACAGTCTCGTTATACGGCTCGCATCTGTTTTTAGAACTCACCACGTTGAAGCGGCCATAACGCTCGTAGGTGGAGTCGTCGGTAGCAGTCACCACAGCCTTCGTGTTGTTCCAGCCAGTAACGGTTGGGGTATAGTCAACAATGTAAGGAGCCTCCGTCATGGTCTTCACCAATTCGTCTCCCACATAGAAATCCACCTTCGCGATGGTCTTGGTGGCCAGGCGGGCATGAACCTTGATTTTCATTTCCTGGTCCTTGATAACTTTCAGGGAAGAGGGGCGGATATAAATAGATGCCTCTTTCTTCGTGCCGGGTAATGGACCCACGGCGTTCTTGGCAGCATCGGTTTCCATATACTCCTTAATCCAGGTCATGGCAGGACGCTCATCGCCATTTTCCTTATATAGGCCGGAATTACCAACCCAAGTATGGCCAACGACATATCCCCAAAGGGTGACACCAGCGCAATAGGGAGCTTCCCACATCTTAGGGAGTACCATCTGGTATTGGGACTTTTGCTTGGCATCGTTTGCTACGTCAATATCCAATTCAGTGGCGAACATTGGCATCTGGAGCGCGTCTTGCTGCTTCTTCAACGCATTCACCAATTCGCTCTCGCTGATATCGGACAACTCGTGCGACTGGTTTCCGTAGGCATCGATAGGTGCTCCGGCATCGCGCAAGGTGCGGACGAGGGTGATGTAGTTGTCGAGGTCCCAACGGATGGAGTTGTAGTCGTTGTAGATGAGAATGGCATCCGGCCAGCGCTCGTAGGCCATCTCGAAGGCCTTGATGAGCCAGTCATAGCCCGTCTTACCGCCGCCGCCCAGGGTCTCTTTCATCATGGGGTTACCTTGCTGGTGCATACCCACAGCCTCGTTCACCACGTCAATCATGGGCAGGGTGTTGTACTTCTCCTTGGCATGGTCAAACCAATTGGTGAGAGCTTCAAAACGCTCACTTGCCGGCAGACTTTCCAGCCAGCCGGGGTACTGGGCACCCCATACCAAGGCGTGGAACTTGTAGGTGAAGTCATGCTGCTTGGCATAGTTGAAAGCCCTGTCAGCTCCGCTCCAGTTGAAATTGCCACGGGTGCCTTCCACAGAAGACCACTTCGACTCGTTCTCACAGGTAATCTGGTTCCAGAGCGTGTAATACTTTGGCACGCCGCCTCCGGCATCCACATTATAACTGGTAGTAATGTTGCCCAGGAACTTGTAGGGGTTCGTAGACAATTGTGCCTGCATACCCATGGAGGACAGCAGGACAGTCAGAATTGTTAGGAATGTTTTTTTCATTTTTAGTTATTTTTTAATTATTCATTTGGGTACAAAAGGAACTCGTCTATGAAACGTTGAACGATTGGGAACTGCACTTCTGGCAGCTGGCAGTGTCCATGACCTCCCACGATGTCGCAGGCCATGCGGTCGGCAATGCCGAAACGCTCCCATACCTTGTGGGCCGTCTCTGCCGAAGGACGCATAAACTCGTCGCACAGCCACTTGTAGTCGGGATTGCCCAGCAGCAACAGGGCACGTGGACATACCAGGGCGCAGAGCTCATGCTGGTCGTAGGGCAGACGGAAGACATTGTCGCCGGTGAAATGCTCCTTCTGGCTCTCCAGGAACCAGTGGTAGTCAGTCCTGTCGATATTCTCAACGCTGTCCACACCGTGTGACAGTCGCCAGGCAGCAGCACCTCCGCCGCCGGGTTCCTGGGCAATGGTCAGGGCTATGCGCTCGTCGAAGGCTCCGCAATAGAGGGCCATCTTGCCGGCATACGAACAGCCAGTGATGCCGATGCGACGGGTGTCAATCTTGGTCACCTCAGGGCCTAGCTGTTGAAGACCGTCAATGAGGCGGCTCACTCCCCAGGCCCATTCGCTGTAGGCGCCGTTGTCCTTCAGGGTTGGGTAGAGGCGGTCGAAGTGGTGGTCGCCACGGTCGTGGTGCTTGCCCCACTGCTTATAGTCGTTCACCTGTGCCGA
>Ga0310696_10007150_pt1 | contig 13156 bp, 12 predicted proteins | sample AusTroGonzalo_MG_4_FD_203885 | JGI IMG/M metagenome (GOLD analysis project Ga0310696, IMG submission 203885) | Bovine rumen microbial communities from tropical cattle in Woodstock, Queensland, Australia - Gonzalo_02 (v2) (version 2) | ecosystem: Host-associated > Mammals > Digestive system >... | reverse complement strand
ATCAGCGCAACGGCAAAGTCCCAAAGCTTCTGGAAATAGTCGCTGGCGTAGTAGATGTTGCCCCATTTGAAGCCCAGCCACTCAATGTCACGCTTGATGGCTTCCACATATTCCGTGTCTTCCTTCTGAGGATTCGTGTCGTCCATACGAAGGTTGCAAACACCACCATATTTCTGAGCCAAACCAAAGTCAAGGGCAATTGCCTTGGCGTGTCCAATATGCAGATAGCCATTAGGTTCGGGAGGAAAGCGTGTCTGCATCCTTCCTCCGTTCTTACCTTCAGCCAAATCCTTCACCAGCTGTTCTTCTATAAAGTTGAGAGATTCCTTCTTGCCCTCATCAACCTTCAACTCTTCTGTGTTTTCTACACTCATGTCAACTTGTTTCTAATGATTGTATTCCTACGAGGTCGTATTCCTACATGATTTCTGTTCTTTAAATATAAAAGATGTGTCATCCACTTCCTTATTGGGTGCAAAATTACTACAAATTTTCCTTGTTTCCATCATGTTCTCGCATAAAAATGGCGAAAAAACGTGATTTATGTTGAAAAACACATTTATTAAAACTTGTTTATTCAAAAATAACCCCTAACTTTGCCATCGTTATCCTGAAAACAATCTTTTTACCTTAGAAACTAGTACCTACTAAAGGAAAATGAAGGCGTCTCATTGTGAAATGAGGCGCCTTCCATGATTTTATGGCCTATTGGAATAGGTTTTTGCCCATTTTTTTGCGAGGCGAGAAAATTATCCCTACATTTGCAACAACAAAACATTTAACCAAACAATTTATCATTCATGAAACCTTTTATGGACGAGAACTTCCTGTTGCAGAGTGAAACTGCACAGAAGTTGTATCACGAACATGCGGCAAAGATGCCGATCATTGACTATCATTGTCATTTGGTGCCACAGATGGTGGCTGAGAACAAGCGCTTTGAATCCATCACGCAGATATGGCTGGGTGGCGACCACTACAAGTGGAGAGCCATGCGCAGCAATGGTGTGGCAGAGCGTTTCTGCACAGGCAAGGACACTTCTGACTGGGAGAAGTTCGAGAAGTGGGCTGAGACCGTTCCCTACACGTTCCGCAATCCACTCTATCACTGGACTCACCTGGAATTGAAGACTGCCTTCGGCATCGACAAGACCTTGAATCCAGAGAATGCCCGTGAGATTTACGATGAATGCAACGAACAAATCAAGAACGACCCCAAGTTCACGCCACGCGGCTTGATGAAGCACTACAATGTGAAGGTGGTCTGCACGACGGATGATCCTGTGGATTCTTTGGAATACCACAAGCAAGTGGCTGCTGACCCCACAATGGAAACCAAGATGCTGCCCACATGGCGTCCAGACAAGGCAATGGCTGTGGAAGTGCCAGCCAACTTCAAGGCATACGTGGACAAGCTCTCTGAAGTGAGTGGCAAGTCTATCAATAACTTCAACGACTACATCGACGCCATCCAGGCACGTCACGATTTCTTTGCGTCTATGGGTTGCAAACTCTCCGACCACGGCATTGAGGAGTTCTATGCAGAAGACTACACAGAGGCAGAAATCAAGGCGATCTTCGACAAGGTGTATGGTGGCAAGGAACTCACCCAAGAGGAAATCCTGAAGTTCAAGTCTGCCATGATGTTCATCTTTGGCGTTCAGGATGCTGAGGCAGGATGGGCACAGCAGTTCCACTATGGTGCCATTCGCGACAACAACTCCAAGATGTTCAAGCTGATCGGTCCTGACACAGGTTTCGATTCCATCGGCGAATTCAACACTGCCAAGAAGTGCTCAAAGTTCCTCGACCGTCTGAATGCGGAAGGAAAACTGGCAAAGACCATCCTCTACAACCTCAATCCTTGTGCCAACGAGGTGCTTGCCACGATGTTGGGCAACTTCCAAGACGGCTCCATCCCAGGCAAGATTCAGTGGGGTTCTGGCTGGTGGTTCCTCGACCAGAAAGACGGTATGACGAAGCAGATGAATGCCCTTTCATTGCTCGGATTGCTGAGCCGTTTCGTGGGTATGCTCACCGACTCTCGTTCCTTCCTCTCCTACCCTCGCCACGAGTATTTCCGTCGCATTCTCTGCAACCTTGTTGCCACCGACATCGAGAACGGCGAAGTGCCATACGTGGGCTATGAAGCAGAGCGTGTCAACCAGATGATTGAGGACATCTCCTACAACAACGCCAAGAACTATTTCCAGTTCTAACCAGCCACTAAACTGTAAATAGTAAACGCACTTGGCTACTCCCGATTTTCGTTTCAAACAATTCACCATTCGCCACGACCGTTCTGCCATGAAGGTCGGGACGGATGGTGTGTTGCTTGGGGCGTGGGCAGGTTCAATTCTCAACACGATTTCCACCCCATTCAGGATACTGGATGTGGGTACAGGAACAGGATTAATTGCCCTGATGATGGCGCAAAGATTTCCTGCTGCCAACATCATGGGAATTGACATTGACGAGGCTTCTCTGGAACAGGCAAAAGAGAACGTGGAAAGCACGCCTTTCAAAGCACGAATTTCGATAGAGAAACAAGATTTTTCGGACATCAACTCTTTCTCTAATCAATTTGATTTAATCGTTTCAAATCCACCATTTTACACAGAAGATACTTTAGGAGGTGATCCAGCGAGAGACAATGCACGTCACACCACCTCCTTGCCCTTCGAAACCTTGGTTGAAAATGCTGCAAAATTATTGACGGGAAAGGGGCTTTTTTGTGTCATCATTCCCCACCAAAGTGCCTCCGATTTTATCAGCATTTGTGTGGCGAACAGACTCTACCTGACTCGTCGTATGAACATCCGTTCCACAGAAAGAAAACCTTTCAATCGGGTGCTGCTGGAGTTCAGCACGAAAATGCAGTCTTCAGCAACAAACACGCTGACACTCTACGATGTCCAAAACAACCGCTCTCCAGAATACAAACAATTAACGCAGGACTTCTATCTATGAACTATCAAGCAATCATTGACAAATACTACCCAGAGGACAACGAGCTGAAGCACATCTTGATGGTGCACAGCCGAAAAGTGGCAGACAAAGCACTTGCCATTGTGGATCAGCACCCAGAACTGAATGCCGACCGCCAGTTTGTGGAAGAAGCTGCCATGTTGCACGACATTGGTATTTTCCGATGCGATGCAGCAGGCATCTATTGCTTTGGTACAGAGCCATACATCAGTCATGGTCCCATTGGTGCGGAATTGCTTCGTGCAGAAGGTTTCCCTCGTCATGCCAGGGTGAGTGAGAGACATACTGGAGCAGGTCTTTCCTTAAAGGAAATCGAGAAACAGAACTTACCCGTTCCTCATCAGGATTTGTTGCCTGAAACCGTTGAGGAGCAAATCATCTGCTATGCCGACAAATTCTTCTCAAAGACCAAACTCACCACAGAAAAGACATTGGAACAAGCCATTAATTCTCTTTCCAAATTTGGCGACGATGGAGTGGAACGATTCGTTAAATGGTCTAAAAGGTTCGGCTAATTAGTATTTATTAAAATAAATATACCGATTATTTCCCGAAAAAGTCGTACCTTTGTCCCCGTTTTATGAGAAGTCAAAGGTTCATAGCGTTTTTTCTCGTACTCATTACCGTACTTTCCACGACGGCTTTCAACTTCCCACGGGTCGGCATCTCACCTCGGATTGTCGGCCATCATGCTGTTGACAGCACCGACATGGATACCTTTGACATTCAAAGAGAAAAAATGCCTGACAGCACAGAGATCAGCACGCCTATTTCCGAGTCTGATTCATTGCTGCTCAACCTCGATTCCCTCAAAGCACGTTTTGACCGCGAACACGGCATAGAGCCCAACCAGTCGAGAGCCATCCAATGGAACGATTCTGTGGCTGCCGCTGAAGATTCCATCCGCAGAACACAGAAAAAGAGTGCGCTCGATGCGCCTGTGGTCTATACAGCCAAGGACTCCATGACTTTCTTCATGGGCACCAAGACTGCGTATCTGTATGGCAACGCCGACGTGAAGTACCAGAACATCAACCTTACCTCGGAGAATATTCACATGAACATGGACAGCTCCACCGTCTATGCCACCTATGGTCTCGACTCCATCGGCAACATGTATGGCAAGCCTGTGTTCAAGGAAGGAAGCGACGAGTACAAGACGGAGACAATGTCCTACAACTTCAAGACGAAGAAGGGCTTCATCACCAATATCTACACGGAGCAGGAAGATGGTTTCCTGACTTCTGAACAATCCAAGAAAGATTCTGAGGGAGTGTATTATCTGCGTGGTGGCACTTACACCACCTGCGATGAAGAACATCCACATTTCTATATTCGTATGTCACGCGCCAAGGTTCGTCCTGGCAAGAACGTGTTCTCTGGTCCTGCCTGGCTCGTGGTGGAGGATGTGCCACTTCCGTTGGCGGTTCCCTTTGCCTATTTCCCCATCACAAGCACCTACTCCAGCGGCTTCATCATGCCAACCTATGGTGATGAGTTCACCCGTGGTTTCTATTTGCGTGATGGTGGCTATTACTTTGCCATCAGCGACTACATGGACTTGAAGGTGACAGGCGAAATCTTCACCAAGGGTTCGTGGGGCGTGGGTGCACAGACCACTTACAAGAAGCGGTACAAATATTCTGGCAACTTCTACTTCAATTATCAGGTGACCAAGGATGGTGAGAAGAACATGCCCGACTATAGTGTGCAGAAGAACTTCAAGGTGCAATGGAGTCATCGAACAGACCCTAAGTCATCCCCCAACAGTTCTTTCTCTGCCAGTGTGAACTTCGCCACACAATCTTACGAGAAGAACAATCTCTCATCGCTCTACAATCCCACCTCCTATTCGCAGAGCACACGCACCTCTTCTGTCAGCTATTCACACAATTTCCGCAAGATAGGACTCTCTTTGTCCAGTTCCATGAACATCTCACAGAACATGCGTGACTCCACCATTGCACTGACCCTTCCGTCGATGTCGTGGTCACTCTCCACGTTCTATCCTTTCAAACGCAAGGTGGCTGTGGGTAAAGAACGCTGGTATGAAAAGATCAGTCTGAAATACACGGGAACACTCTCCAACTCCATCACTACAAAAGAGGACAAACTGCTGAAATCTTCCCTCACAAAGGACTGGAAGAACGGCATGAAACACAACATTCCAATCTCAGCGTCATTCAACATCCTGAAATATATCAACGTCACTCCGATGCTCAACTACACGGAGCGATGGTACACCAACAAAGTCATCCAGAGTTGGGACGAAGGGGGCAACAAGGTGGTGCGTGACACCATCTATGGATTCAACCGCGTGTTCGACTACAACTTGTCCCTCACTGCCAACACCAAGCTCTATGGTTTCTACAAGCCCAATCCCAAGGTATTTGGGAAAAAACTGAACATGGTGCGCCACGTGATCACGCCTTCTGTCAGCTTCAGCTATGCGCCCGATTTCGGTGACAGCAGATACGGCTACTGGAAGACCTACACAAAGACAGATGAAGATGGAAACGTCACACAAGTGCCCTACTCTCCCTACACGGGTTCGCTCTATGGCACGCCCAGCGTTGGCAAGACGGGAGCGGTCAGCTTCAGCCTCTCCAACAACGTGGAGGCAAAGATCGTGGGACGCAACGACTCTCTGAAAAAAGTCAGCATCATCGACGATTTGGGTGCATCCATCTCCTACAATATGGCAGCAGAACGCCAGCCTTGGTCAAACCTCTCCACTCGCCTGCGTCTGAAATGGGGAAAGACCACCTTCAACATGAGCGCTGTGTTCATGACTTACGCTTATGAATTCGACAAGAATGGCAACGTGATTGTTGGCGACAGAACAGAATGGTCTTATGGTCGATGGGGACGTTTCCAAGGAATGTCAAAGAACCTTTCCTACACGTTCAACAACCAGACGCTCAGAAAATGGAAGGAAGGAGTGATGAAGCTCTTTGGACGAGGGAAAGACCTAGAGGATGAGACAGAGAACATCAACACCGAAGGGGATGAAGATGAAGAGGATTTGGACGACTTGGAGACCAACATCGACGGAACAGGCAAACGTGGTAAGAAAAAGAAGGATGAATCGCTTGACGGACTCGATGCCGATGGCTACATGAGGTTCCAGATGCCTTGGTCATTCACGGTTTCTTATGGTCTCACCATGTACGAAGACAGAAGCAAGGACATCAACGTCAAGACCATGCGCTACCCCTACTCCTTCACCCAGAACCTGAACTTCTCGGGCAACCTGAAACTGGCAAGCAATTGGAATTGCAACTTCGCCTCAGGATGGGATTTCACCACAAAGAAGATTTCCATGACCACCGTGAACATCTCACGCGACATGCACTGCTTCAACATCTCCTGCGGACTCGTGTTCGGCATCTACACCAGCTACCACATCTCCCTGCGTGCCAATGCCAGCACCCTCACCGACGCCCTCAAGTACGACAAGAAATCCAGCTACTCCAGCTCTATTCAGTGGTACTAAATTGTACATTGTAAATGGTAAAATTGTATATGAACTGATGTCAAGAATACTCGCCATAGATTACGGAAAGAAACGCACTGGCATCGCTGTGACCGATACCCTGCAGATGATTGCCAACGGACTTGCCACCATCGAAACCAAGGAACTGGAGAAGTTCCTCACGGACTACATGGCGAAGGAGGACGTCTGCACCATCGTTGTGGGAAAGCCCACCCAGATGAATGGTGAGGACAGCGAGAACATGAAGCGTATCGAGCCCTTCTTCAACAGACTGAAGAAGCTCTTTCCCGGCAAGGAAATCGTCTATTACGATGAACGTTTCACCTCCGTCTTGGCACATCAGGCCATGCTCCAAAGTGGCATCGGCAAAAAAGCCCGACAGGACAAGGCACTCGTCGATAAAATCAGCGCCACCATCATCCTGGAAGATTATCTCCAACGAAGAATGGTTTAGCGTTTAGCACAAAATAAATTGTAAATTGTAAATCGTAAATTTTCAAATTGTAAATAACATGATTCTCCCTATGTACATATTCGGGCAACCCGTTCTCAGAAAGGTTGCCGAAGACATTGACTTCGGGGCTTATCCCAACCTCAAGGAGTTAATTGCCAACATGTTCGAGACCCTCGAGCGTTCTGAAGGTGTCGGACTTGCAGCACCCCAAGTGGGTCTGCCTATCCGTCTCTTCATCATCGACCTTAATGCCCTCGCCGACGAAGAGCCCCAATATAAGGACTATCGTCATGCATTCATCAATCCTGAAATCATCGAAGAGAGCGATGAAAGCGTCACCATGAACGAAGGGTGTCTCTCCATCCCGGGCATCAACGAGAGCGTGAAGCGTCCAGCCAAGGTGCTCGTCAACTACTTCGACGAGAATGGTCAGGAACAGGAGCGTTGGCTCGAAGGTTTCGAGGCACGTGTGTTCCAGCATGAATACGACCACCTCGACGGAAAGATGTTCGTGGACCGTCTCTCTCCCTTCCGCAAGCAGATGATCAAGTCAAAACTCGTTGCAATGTCCAAGGGCAAGTTCTCTGCGCATTACAAGTGCAAGCCGAATCGGGGTTAACAGCTGACAGCTTAGAGTTGACAGTTTAGAGATTAGGGTTTAGAATGCACACTTTGCGTCGTTTCATATTATCCATCGTGTTATCCATTCCCCTTTGGGGGCTGGAAGGCTATGCCCAGATCAACACCGACCGCATGATGAACATTGCCCGCAATGCGCTAGCATACGACGACTATGTGCTGTCCATCAGCTATTTCAACCTCGTCATCAACTACAAGCCCCACCTCTACGAACCCTACTTCTACCGTGGCGTGGCGAAGTTCTACCTCGACGACTATTCGGGTGCCATTCTCGACTGCACAGAGACCATTCGTCGCAATCCCTATTTTCCCAACAGTTACGAGCTCCGCGGACTCTCTTACATCAACCTCAACCATTTTCCTGAAGCCATTAGCGACTACGAGACCGCTGTTGAGATGATGCCCGACAACCGCTCCCTCTGGCACAACCTTGCCCTTTGTCATCTTGAGAACGACAGTCTTGAACGAGCCGACAGCATCGCCAATATCATTATCCGCAAATGGGCGAAACAGGCTGACGGCTACAACATCAAGGCACAAATCCTCCTCCAGAAGAAAGACACCATTGCTGCAGAAGTCGCCATCGACAAAGCGATAGAGGTGGATAAATACAACATCAGTGCCATCACTGCCAAAGCCAGCATCCTCATGAGCCATGAGCAGTATGCCGAAGCCATCAAGCAGTTCGACGAGTCGCTCCGTCTCAACCCCAAGCAGGCAAACAGTCTCATCAACCGAGCCCTATGTCACTATCACCTCGACCACTACCGCGATGCGATGGCTGACTACGACCGCGCCCTTGAGCTTGAACCCAAGAATTTCGTCGGACACTACAACCGCGGACTTCTTCGAGCCAATGTAGGCGAAGACAACCTCGCCATCGAGGACTTCAACTTCATCCTTTCCATCGATCCTGACGACATGATGGCGACCTTTAACCGTGCCACGCTCCTCGAGAACATTGGTGACTACCGAGGCGCCATCCGCGACTACACCACCGTCATCAACGAATTTCCCAAGTTCCTCTATGGCTACGAACGTCGAGCTGCTGCTCGTCGCATGATTGGTGACAATGCAGGAGCCAACCGCGATGAAGAGCATGTGCTCAAGGAACAGCTTGCCCATCGCTATGGCTACTCCACCCCCACCTCGCGCCAAAAGAACAAGACACGTAAGAAATCGCAGATAAACCTCGAAGAATACCAGCAACTTGTCGAAGAAGACACTCGAGAGCAAGAACCTGAATATGAAAGCGAATACCGTGGCAGGGTGCAGAACCACGAACAAGAAGCAAAACTCATGCTGCCCAACGAAAGCACTTACACTATCTTCCGTCAGGCAGGCATGAGCGATCTAATCAATACCTTTGAGCAAGCTTTTCAACAAGCACAGGCTGGCAATATCAACGATGCTATCACTGGTTTCACCCGCGTCATCGAACAAAACGATCACTTTGCCGAAGCATACTTCAATCGCGGTATCCTTTACCTTCTTCTTGATGATACTCCCCATGCCATTCCAGACCTCTCCAAAGCTGGGGAACTTGGTATCTACCAGGCCTACAACATCATCAAGAAAAACCAGAATATCAAGAACAAATAAGAATTGGTGTCTATTTCCTCTTATGCACGAAGGTCATGATGAAGAGACCTATGAGGATAGCGAGGACAAGAAGCGTGACGATGTATGCCCAGATGTGGGTGACGCGCGAAGTGGCGGTGATGGTGTAGTCGCCTGGGATGAGACGTTCACCTGTCAGCGGGTAGTAAATCATTCCGTCCTTGATCACTCCTGTGCCTGGGTTCACCACCGTTCCTGGCATCGAAAGAATGTAAGGAACATCGAACTGGAAGATGTTCAGCTGGGTGGAAATTTTGTCGGAAAGCCCCTCTCCGAGTGGTGCCTCGTCGTCGAAGAATGCCGCATACGCATCAGAGTGAAAGAACTCTTTATAAGCATTCGGAATATCAATGTCTAACGTATTGTTATTTTTACTGATAATGTAACTATAAACAGAGTCACGTAATTCCACAAAACGTTCCTTGCTGAGAGGTGGATTGGGGATGGAATCGTAGTTGTCCACTATGTACTCAAAGACAGATTGATACAAGTTGGCATTCACCCATTTGTCCACCCAAGTTCCCATTGTGTCGATTCGTTGCGCCACCTCTGCGCCGGTGAGTCCCTGCATCAGATTGGGCTGCCCTGTGAACCAGTAGCTAATGACATCCTTGTCGGCATAATCGGAAACGGGAATCTTGAAGGTGTCTGCCACAGTGTTGAAGGTCTCTGTGAAAGTGTACTCCGTATAGAACCAACGGAATTTCTTCTCCAGTTTCGCCTTCGATTGGATGCGGCTGCCATTCAGGTTCAGGGGAGTCATCTTGCACATCTCCTCAGGCGTTCTGAAGCTGTGGGAGAAGGTGGTGGTGACGGTGTCGCCATCCACATCAGTGTGGGAACCCATGAAGGCATCTGTGTTGACGCATTCTGGCAATGGATACGCCCATGCCACGTTGTCACCGCCCCAGAGGGAATCGCGTTCTTCTTTCGACATGACGGTGTGGTAAGTGACTTCACGGTCGCACCTGCCATCTTCGTGAATTGTGGTGTGCAGCTGCACGTTGGGTTTGTCGCATGAAGCGATGAACGCCGCTGATGTCAAGAGCATCAGATATAAACTAATTTTTCGCATAACACATTCTTTTGATTTGAGTGTAACTAATTGGTTTTGGCTGACTTGCCTGCAAGTGGCGTGTGTACATGATCTCGAGCGTGCTACTATGAGGAAAGTCTTTTGTATAAGCATAGGCATTTTGTGCCTCTGTCTTCACGGGTTGGTTGACATAGATGAAGAGTCCGATCAGCAAGATGGCTGCTGCAGAGGTGATGGTGCGCAACGCGATGAGGATGGCGCCTTGTTTCCTCTCCTTCCGGGGACGGTCATCCACTCTTTCAGGTAGGCTCTCCATGATGTTTTCCACCATTTCATCGGGGTTTTCCAATGTTGGCATCTGCCCCTGAAGCCTGTTGAATAAATCATCTATCTGTGTCATATCCTAATTGTTTTAATCGTTCTCTAATTGTTTGCCGAGCCACATACAAGTTGCTCTTCACCTGTTTGGCATCCAAGCCTGTAATCTCCTCCACTTCCGGGGAGGAAAGCCCTTCCAGCTGGCAGAGCGTGAACACCATCCGCTGCTTCTCTCCCAACCCTTCTGCCATCATCCTCACGATTGACACCCATTCCTGGTTTTCCAACGCCCTGTGGGTGTCCACATCCGAGGCAAATCGTCGCAGCACCTTCTCATCTTCGGGCAACGGAACGGTGTGCCTCATGTTCCGCAACCTGTCCAGGCATAGCCGTGTGGCAATCGTGTAGATCCAGGTGGTGAAGTTCTTCTGCATGTCATATTCGCAGAGATGTTGCCACACACGGATAAAGGTTTCCTGCACCATGTCTCTCGCCTCCTCCTCGTCACACAGCAGTTTCAAAGCCAACGAAAACACCATCCGCTGATACGTCTGCACCACGCCACGAAAAGCAGCCTTCTCGCCTCGTTGGCACCTCACTATTATGTCGCTTTCAATCTGTATCATTTTTGATGTTTCTTTGCCTATTATACGATTGAGAAAATGAAAAGTCAAATCACAATCAAATATTTTTTTACTTCGCTTGCAAAGTTAGTGCAAATCGAATACAATACAAAATAAAAAAACATTTTATTATTATTTACTAACTTTTCCGTCTTTTATTTTGTTATCTCTCACTTTAATCGTACCTTTGCACAAAATTCAACCTATCAACGTCCTAAAGATTTAGAAAAACATGAGTGAAGCAAGACCTTTCAAGGTATTCTCTGGTACAAAAACAAGGTATTTGGCAGAGCGTATTTGCCAAAGTTTGGACTGTCCACTCGGCAATATGGTGATTTCGCACTTTGCCGATGGCGAGTTTGCTGTGTCATTCGAGGAATCCATCCGAGGCAATGATGTGTTCCTGGTGCAGTCAACATTCCCCAACAGCGACAACCTGATGGAGCTGTTGTTGATGATTGATGCAGCGAAGCGTGCGAGTGCCCGCAGCATCGTGGCAGTCATTCCCTACTTCGGATGGGCTCGTCAGGATCGTAAAGACAAACCCCGTGTGAGCATCGGCGCAAAACTCGTTGCCGACTTGCTGAGTGTGGCTGGCATCGACCGTCTCATCACAATGGACTTGCATGCTGACCAGATTCAGGGTTTCTTCAATGTGCCTGTTGACCACCTGTATGGTTCACTCGTGGAGGTGCCATACGTGGAGGCGATGAACCTGCCCGACCTCGTGATTGCCACACCAGATGTGGGTGGTGCCAAGCGTGCCCGCTTGTTTGCCAAGAAACTGAATGCGCCACTCGTGCTGTGCAACAAGACTCGTGCGGCTGCCAACGTGGTAGAATCCATTCAGATCATCGGTGAAGTGAAGGGTAAGGATGTCGTGATTGTGGACGATATGGTGGACACAGCAGGAACCATCACCCGTGCTGCTGACGAGATGATGAAGGCCGGTGCAAAGAGTGTGCGTGCTGTGGCAAGCCACTGTGTGATGAGCGACCCGGCCAGCGACCGCGTGCAGAACTCCGCGTTGGAGGAAATCGTCTTCACCGATTCCATCCCTTACGCACAGAAGTGCCCGAAAGTGGTGCAGCTTTCCATCGCCGATATGTTCGCCAATGCCATCCGTGCTGTGGCTGAGCAGAAGAGCGTGAGCGAGACATTTAATTTTTAACGCATGACGTTTGCCATACTTGCAGCAGGAGAGGGTTCGAGACTGGCGCAAGAAGGAATCGAACTTCCCAAGCCATTGGTGAAAGTGAATGGCGAGGCAATGATTGACAGGCTCATCCGCATCTTCAACAATAGTGGAGCCGAGAACATCTATATCATCACGAACAACCTCACCTCCCTTACCCAAGAGCACCTTCTCCAACTGCAAGCAGCAAACAGCAAAATACACCTGATAGTCAAGACCACTCCTTCGTCCATGCACAGCTTTTATGAGCTGAGGCAAACGATGGGAAAAGGAAAGTTCTGCCTCACGACGGTGGACACCATCTTCCGCGAAGAAGAATTCAAAGCGTACATCCAGACTTGGCAAAACGCGCAGGAGGATGGCTTGATGGCGGTGACCAACTACATCGATGATGAGAAGCCACTATACATCGCCACAGATGACGACCTGACCATCACGGGGTTCCTCGACCATGAGCCTCAGAAATACATCTCTGGAGGCATCTATGGACTGGATGAGAAGAGTTTTCCCGTGATTGACAAATGTATCGCAGAAGGACAGTCGCGCATGCGGAACTTCCAGCGGCAGCTGGTGAAGGATGGGCTCCATCTGAAAGCCTACCCATTCAGCAAGATTCTGGATGTCGACCACGCATCGGACATCGAGAAGGCAGAAGCCTTTCTGGCAACCCATTACTAATCAACGATTAAACTAATCAACTACTCAACTAATTTCTCTCTATGAACACAAAATTCTTACTGACAACAGCCCTTTGTGCATCGTTATCCCTGCCTATGATGGCTGGCAA
>Ga0310696_10007149_pt1 | contig 13157 bp, 7 predicted proteins | sample AusTroGonzalo_MG_4_FD_203885 | JGI IMG/M metagenome (GOLD analysis project Ga0310696, IMG submission 203885) | Bovine rumen microbial communities from tropical cattle in Woodstock, Queensland, Australia - Gonzalo_02 (v2) (version 2) | ecosystem: Host-associated > Mammals > Digestive system >... | reverse complement strand
CAAGATGAGGCCGATGACGAGCGCTCCCGCCATCAGCGCGATTTCCAGGGAGCGGCAGCCGGCGAAACTGCCCGCCATCCAGCTGTAGAACAGTTTCAGGCTCTCTTCGCCCGCCGTGTACTGCAGTACCGAGCTCAGCGCGCTGAAGATGAATCCCAGCATCACGCCGAACACCAGGAGCGTCGTCACCGACCGGAACCGGGCCGATACCGCGACGACGAGGAAAGCCGCCACGGCCGCGCCGATGAACGCCGCCACCGCGACGGTGAATCCCGAGAACCAGGCCGCCGACGTTCCGAGCGCCATCGTCGCGACGGCGGCCCCGAGCCCCGCGCCGCCGCTCACGCCCATGATGTGCGGATCGGCCAGCGGATTCCGGAACACCGCCTGCATCTGCGCCCCGCCCAGTGCCAGCGCCCCTCCGGCAATCACCGCCGTCAGCACCCTTGGCACCCTGAGCTTCCACAGCACCGCCCTCGTCGCCATGGACACACCTCCTCCTCCAACGAAAAGGTCGGCAAGGAGCAGGACCGCCAGACCTCCAGAAACCTGTGCCCACCCTCGGGCGCATAAGAGGGAGGGGCCCAAAGCTTGCTTTGGGAGGGGTCGACGAAGTCGACGGTTTCCGGAGGTCTGGCGGTCCTGCGACATAGGAGGATTTAGTCCTCCGGCAGGAACATCGGATCCCAGGCCGGGAGCAGGATGGGCTTCTGGTCGAAGTACTTCATGAGGTCGGCGGGGACGTACTTCTTGTCCACCACGAGGCGGAACATGTACTCGTTGAACCACTCGTCGGTCATGATGATGTTGCCCTGATAGCCGGAGGCCGCGCCCCAACTGTTCTCCACCATCCACTTCTGCGGCACGCCGTCCTTGAGGTCCACGGCGATGAGGGTCATGGCGTGGGAAGAGCCGCTCGCGTGCGTCATCACACGCTCGCGCTTATTCATGGACAGGTCCACACCCAGCAGGGATTCGTAGTCGAAGTTCTTGAGATCGGCCACGCCCTTGCTACGGTCGAGGAATTTATTCACGTCGCAGGAGAAGTACATGGCCTTGTTGGCCTTGATCGAGGCGATGGCCATCTCCTTGATGCGCTCGATGGGAAGGTTGACGTAGAGCCAGTTCTGCCCGTCGTAGAGGTGGCGGTCGTACTGGATCTCATAGACCTTGCCGTACTCGCGGCAGGGGTCGTTCATCAGCATCACGTAGTTATTCTCCAGGTCGTAGCCCAGCAGCTCCTGGTAGAAGGACTGCGGGGTGTAGGTCTTGCCTTTCCATTCGAACTCGGTCGGCGGGACGCCGAGGCAGAGCGCCAGCACGTGATAGACCTCCCCTAGCATTTCGGTTTTCTGCTTCTCCAGGAAAGCCGGCAGGTCCTTGGCCTTGACGCCGGTGGGCGTTTGGCGAAGCTTCAGGCCGTCGCGGCGCAGCAGGGTCTTGAGCTGGGTGGCCATCGCGGAAGTATTGTTGGCCGAGAGGCTCTCGGGCATCACGTTTGCGGGCACGACGCCGTACTTCATCACCAGATTGGCCACGCCCGTGAAGGTGCCGCCGTCGCTGATGGGGTTGCTGAACAGCCAGTCCACCTCGCGGTCGTCGAAGGCTTTGTCGCGGGTGTCGATGACGGCCTGCAGGAAGAGATTGGCCTTCTCGAGCTGGTCATAGAAGAAGTTGTAGCTCTGCGAGAAGCGGAAGTCGCCCAGGCCGTGCTTGTCGGCAGCCGCGGCGCGCAGTACGTTCAGGCCCGTGAAGAGCCAGCAGCGGCCGGAGGATTTCTGGTCGGTGATGCCCCAGGTCTTGACGCGGTCGGAGAACTCCGTGTCGATCATCGCAGCGTTCTCGGCGTTGGCCGAGAGGACGGCGATAGAGGTGGTGTTCAGCGCATTGCGGATGGCCTTGTCGGAGGTCGTGCCTTCGTAGCCCTTGCGGATCTCGGAAAGCATCTGAGGGGTGATGGCGCCTTTCGGCTGCGCGGCCGCACCGACGCAGAGGAGCGTCAGCGCGAGCAGAGAGAGTGTCTTCTTCATATGGGGTTAATAATTATTTACGAAGGATGATGCGCTCGATGCGGCGGGGCACCGAGGTCAGGATTTCGTAGGGGATGGTCCCGAGGATCTGCGCGAGCTCCCCGACGGTCGGGTCCTCGCCGAAGATGGTCACGGTGTCGCCGACCTGCACGCCCGGGATGTCCGTGACGTCGATCATACACATGTCCATGCAGATGTTGCCGATGGTGGGGGCGCGGTGGCCGCGGACGCTGAACGACGCGGCGCCGCAGCCGAAGTGGCGGTCCAGGCCGTCAGCGTAGCCCACCGGGATGGTGGCGATTACGCTGCCCGTGGGAGCCACGTGGCCATGACGGCCGTAGCCGATGGTGCCGTCCTCCGGCCCGAGGGTCTTGACCTGCAGGACCTTAACCTTTAACGAAGCCACAGGGGCAAGCTGCACGCCGGGCAGGGCGCTGATGCCGTAGATGCCGATGCCCAGGCGCACCATATCGTGCTGGTGCTCCGGGAAGCGCTCGATACCGGCGGAGTTGAGCACATGCCACATCGGCTTGTACCCGAGAGCGTCGGTGACCGTCTGCGCGTTGCGCTCGAACATTGCGATCTGCCCGTGGGTGAAGTCGTCCTCGGCGGGATCCTCCGCCGCGGCGAGGTGCGAATAGATCGACTGCACGCGCACCTCATCGTGCGCGGCCAGGAAATCCAGCAGGGCGGGCAGTTCTGCGGTCATAAAGCCGAGGCGGTGCATGCCGGTGTCGAGCTTGATGTGAATGGGGAACTGCTTGAGAGAGCGGCTGCGCAGCTCTGCGCACAGGGCCTCTAATGTATAGAGGTTGGGAATGCCGGGCTCTAGGTGGTTCTCAATGATTTCGGGGAAGAAGTCCGTCCCGGCGGTGAGCACCAGGATGGGCAGGGAGATACCGTTGCGGCGCAGCTCAACGCCCTCGACGGGCAGGGCAACAGCCAGGTAGTCAGCGCCTTCCTGCTGCATCATAGAGGCAAACTCCACCGCACCGTGACCGTAGGCGTTGGCCTTGACAAGCACAAGCAGCTTCGTCGTCGGCTTCAGCAGGCCGCGAAAGTAGCGGTAGTTGCTCCTGCAGGCAGGCAGACGCAGCTCCAGACGCGAAAAATCGTTTTCCCCTTTTTGCATATCATGCAAAGATACTACTTTTTCTGGGAAATGTATCCGGGCCTGTTTTGTGTTCGGATGGCGTTATTTTTCTTATATTTGTACGTATGACTCCGTTCCTTGATCAGGTGGCGCGGCACTACGAGGCCGCCGGAGGGGTTGAAGACCTGTGCTTCATCCTCCCGAACCGGCGTGCCGTGGCGTTCTTCCGCATGTACCTGGGCGAATGCGTTCGCCTGCGGGGAAAGCCGATGCGCGTGCCGGCCCTGTTCACGATGAACGACTTCTTCTACCGCCTCGCGGATGCCCGCCAGACGGACCAGGTGCACCTGCTGCTGGAGCTCTACGACTGCTATAAGCCGCTCTACGAGCGAGACGGGGCCAAGGCCGAGTCGCTGGATGAATTCATCTTCTGGGGCGGCGTGCTGCTGTCGGACTTCGCCGACGTGGACAAATATCTCGTCGATCCCGAGAAGCTCTTCACGAACATCGCCGACTTCCGGAGCATCCAAGACAGTTTCGAGTATCTGGACGAGACGCAAGAGGCCGCGATCCGGCAGTTTCTGAAGCATTTCCACACGGGCGGCGAATACAAGGAAGCCTTCCGGCGCATTTGGGACCTGTTGCTTCCGCTATACCGCAACTTCCACGCGCATCTGCGCGAGAAGGGCATGGCCACGGAAGGGCAGGTGTACCGGGAGCTGGCCGAGCGCCTGCAGGACAGCTCTGCTGCGGACCTGATGGCAGAGCGCTTCCCGAAGGTAAAGAAATTCGTCTTCGTCGCTCTGAACGCCCTCAACGAATGCGAGAAGCGGCTGATGCGACGTCTGCACCAGGCGCATCTGGCGGAGTTCTGCTGGGACTTCAGCAGCGAGTGGATCCGCGACCCGCATAACAAGTCCGCCAAGTTCCTCGCGGACAATGTGACCGATTTCCCCCAGGCCTTTGCCCCCGACCCGGAGGGCCTTGGCACGCCGGAGATCAACGTCCTGAGCGTCCCCTCGGGCGTGGGACAGGCCAAGCAGATTCCCGCCCTGCTGGACCGTCTGGGCGCCGGCGGCATCGATACGGCCGTCGTCCTGCCGGACGAGAGCCTGCTCATTCCGGTGCTGAATTCCCTGCCGACACACATCACGGAAATCAACGTGACCATGGGCTACCCCATGTCGGGCAGCGCCCTGAGCGCGCTGATGGATGACGTGGCCGCCTTGCAGATGCATCTTCGCGAGAAGGACGGGCAGTGGTATTTCTACCACCGGCAGGTCTGGAGCATCTTCTCCAACAGCATCTTTAAGACCGTGACGGGCGAGGCCGGCAGCGAGAAAGCTGCCGCCGTGCGCAAGGACGCCCGCTATTATATCCCGCAGTCCGAACTCAGCGGACTGCCGCTTTTTGACCTGATCTTCCGGCCGGTGGTCCGGGATCCCGGCGTGGCCGGAGAGGAGGTCGTCCGCGCCCTGGAAGACTACCAGCAGGAGTTGCTCGGCGAGTTGGGCGCGCGGCTCAAGGACGCGCCCGGGATGGCGCTGGAGCAGGATTTCGCCCGCGAGTATTACCTCGCCGTGGGGCGTTTGCGCAGCTGCAAACTGGACATTCTCCCGGCCACCTACTTCCGCCTGCTGGGCAAGCTGCTCGGCGCGGCGGCGGTCCCGTTCCGGGGCGAGCCGCTGAAGGGGATGCAGGTGATGGGCCCGTTGGAGACGCGCGCCCTGGATTTCAAGAAACTGATCGTGCTGAGCTGCAACGAGGGCATGTTTCCGCGCCGCAGCGTCGCTTCTTCCTTCGTGCCGGCGGAGCTCCGCAAGGGCTTCGGCCTGCCCACCTACGAATACCAGGACGCCGTCTGGGCGTACTACTTCTACCGGATGATCCAGCGCGCCGATCAGGTGTGGCTGCTCTTCGACTCCCGCACCGAAGGTGTGCGGGGCGGCGAGGAGAGCCGCTACATCAAGCAGCTGGAACTGCACTTCCGTGCCCGCATCCGGCGTTTCGCGCTGCGCGCGGAAATTGCCAAAGGACAGGAAGAAGCCGCGGAGATTCCCAAGACGGCGGAGCACCTCGAGATTCTGCGGGGCAAGAACCTCTCGGCTTCCGCCCTGCAGGACTACCTTTCCTGCCCGGCGAAATTCTATTATAAGGTCGTCTGCGGGCTCAAGGAGCAGGAGGAAGTGACCGAAGCGCTGGAGGCCAACGACTTCGGTAACGTTTTCCACGAGACGATGCAGCAGCTTTACGATCTGCCCGAAGTCTCCTGCGACTACCTGCACTCCCTGCTGGAAGGCACCCGTATCAAGGAAACCGTTCGCGAAAAGATGCTCGAGAAGCTCCACAGCTTCGAGGTAAGCGGGCGCAACATCATCTTCGAAGACCAGATCTGCCACTATGTCCGCAAGGTGGTCCAGCGCGACCTGGAGCTGCTCGCCGCGGCCGGCCAGAAGCGCTTTCGCATCTACGGCCTCGAGCTGAAACGTACCACGGACATCGACGGTTTCCACTTTATCGGCTTTATCGACCGGCTGGACAGCTTGTTGCCCGGCGAGGTGCGCGTGGTGGACTACAAGACCGGCAAGGTCACGGACGAGGATTTCCTGATCAACGATGCCAATGCCGAGGAGGTGGTGGACAAGCTCTTTGGCGATGACAATGCCAAGCGCCCCAAGATCGCGCTCCAGCTTTATCTCTACGACCGCTTTGTTGCGGGCGACGCCGCCCTGAAAGGCAGCCGGATCGTCAACTCGATCTACCAGCCTTCGCGCCTCTTCGTCAAAGAGGTGGAGAGCGTGGCCGTCGGCGGGCGCTTCGTGACCCTGATGGAAGAGCGGCTCCACGGCCTGCTCGGCCAACTCGCCGACCCGGCCGTTCCCTTCCGGCGGACGGAGGATGCGAAGACTTGCGAATGGTGTGACTTTAAAAATATCTGCGGACGATGAAGATCCTGAAGGCCAGTGCCGGTTCCGGCAAGACATACGCGCTTTCGCACACCTACATCGACCTGCTGCTGGGCAGCCGGGAGCCGCACCCGTACCGCCACATCCTGGCGGTGACCTTCACCAACAAAGCCACGGGCGAGATGAAGGCCAGGATCCTGCGCGACCTGGCGAAGCGTGCGGAGACCGACCCCCGCGCGAAGGTCCTGCTCACGGACATGCTCCACGATTACGGCGCCTTCTCCATCAGCACCATCGACCGCTTCTTCCAGCAGGCGCTGAAGGCTTTCTCCCGCGAGATCGGCCAGTTTGCCGACTATCAGGTCGAGCTGGACAAGGATTCGCTGATTGCCGAGACGATGGACCGCATCCTCGATTCGCTGACCGAGGACAGCGGCGAGCTGCTCGACTGGATCCGCGAGAGCCTTGCGGACACGCTTGAACAAGGACGCCGCTACCAGGTGGACGAGGGCCTGCTCGAGATCGGCAAGCTTCTGAAAAATGACGAATTCCGCGAACTCGCGGAGCAGGAAGGCATCTCCGGCCGGGAGGCCTTCGGCAAGGAACGGCTGGGTCGGATCCGTGCGGCCTGCCGCCGGGTGATGCAGAACTTCTGCGAGCGCGCCCAGGCCCTCGGCATCGAAGCCGTAGCGGGCGAGCCCGTCAAGAAACTCGCACCGACCAAGCTGGCCAAGGCTCCCGAAGAGGTCCAGGAGCTCTTCGATCTCCCCTACAAGACCTATTGCACCGCCTTGCTGCTGGACAAAATGCTGTTCCAGCTCGGCCTGGCCGGTGAATTCTATAAGGAGTTTGACGCGCTCTGCGCGGAGAAGAACGTCCTCTGCCTGGACGAGTCCAACACCTTGCTCCACAAGATCATTGGCGGCTCCGACGCGCCCTTCGTCTATGAGAAACTGGGCGTGCGCTACGAGCATTTCCTGCTGGACGAGTTCCAGGACACGTCCCACATCCAGTGGGACAATTTCCTCCCGCTGCTGCGGGAGAGCGAATCGCAGCAGGGCGGCAACCTCATCGTGGGCGACGTCAAGCAGAGTATCTACCGTTTCCGCGACTCCGACTGGGAGCTGCTCGGCAGCGAAGTCGGACGCGCCTTCCCGGACGCGCAGGTGGAGACGATGCAGGGCAACTGGCGCAGTACGCGCATAGTCGTCGGCTTCAACAACCGCTTCTTCGCCTACGCGGCGGGGCTGCTGGGCCTGCAGGATATCTATGCCGACGTGCAGCAGGAGCCGAAGCTGGAAGAGGCGCAGGACGGGCAGGTGCGCGTGGATTTCTGCGACGACCAGCCCGCGGCCATTCTGCAGTCCATCGAGGATGCCCGGCGTGGCGGCGCGCAATGGTCCGATATCGCCGTGCTCGTGCGCAACCGCAAGGAAGGCGCTGCCGTCGCGGCTGAGCTGATCGCGCACGGCATCCCCGTCATCTCGGATGACTCGCTCAACCTCAAGGGCTCGCCCCTCGTCCGCCGGCTGGTGTCGCTGCTGAGCTGCTACGAGAACCCCGACGACCGCATTGGCCGCTTCCTGGCGGACGCGATGAATTTCACTTTCCCGCAGGAATATCATTCCCTGATCGACTTCTGCGAGGAGCTCCTGCGTGCGATGAAAGCCTGGGACCCGAGCTCGTTCGACGGTCAGGTCCTCTTCGTGCAGGCCTTCATGGACCAGCTCCAGAACTGGGTCCAGATCAACGGCAACAACCTCCGCAACTTCCTCAAGTTCTGGGACGAGAAGGAGGAAATCTTCATCGGCTCGCCCGAGAACGCTGCGTCCGTGCGTGTGCTGACCATCCATAAATCCAAGGGGTTGGAGTTCTCGCACGTCATCTTCCCCTTTGCGGAAAAGGTCACGCTATACAAGAACGGTACCCACTGGAGCCGGCTGGACACGTCCCGCTCGCCGCTTGGCGAGGAGCTGTCCGGCATCTACCCCGTCCCGCTCGGCTCCCTTGCGGGAGAGAGTCTTTTCGAGGATGCCGTCCTGCGCGAGCAGCGCCTGCAGCTGGTCGATAACATCAATCTCTTCTACGTAGCGCTGACCCGCGCCGGCAAGAGCCTGCATATCATTGCGAAGCAGCCCAGCAAGAGGTGCCGGGATTCCCTGAAAAAGGGGCCCGTGCAGTATGGCAATTTCTCCGAGATTTTGTTCGCCTTCCTGGGCGGGCAGGAGAACTTCGAAGCGGGCAAGCCCTACGACTTCGGGCAGATGGAGCGCAAGGTCGAGCAGCGCGAGGAAGATTTCCCCGCTGCCTATCCTTCCATCCCGCTCGACGGGCGGCTCGCCCCGTCGCAGGATGCCCACGATTTCTTCAACGAAGACGGCACCGTGGGCGCCGAATCTTCCCCGCGCCTGCGGGGCATTGTCCTGCACGACATCCTTTCGGAAGTCCGCACGGCGGGCGAACTGGATGCCGCGGTCGATGCCGCCCTGCGCGACGGCCGGCTGGACGGCGCCGAAGCGGAGAAAGCGCGCCGGCTCCTGCGCGAGCGCATCGCCGCGCATCCGGACTGGTTCCCCACAACGCTGGATGACGTGGAGATCTGCAACGAGACGGACCTGTTCGACGCCGAAGGTAAGGTCGAGCGCCCGGACCGCGTAATCCTGCGCGGCAGGATGGCCACCATCGTGGACTATAAATTCGGCGTCGAGTTGGATACCTACCGCTATCAGCTCAATCGCTATGCCCGCCTCTATCGGGACCTCGGCTACGAGATCGCCGGCGCTTGTATCTGGTATGTTGAAGAAGATAAAGTCGTACCTGTATAGTCATTCCGGGCTTGACCCGGAATCTCTGGCACAAAGTTTTCAATCGAAGCAAGTATGAAAAAGTGGATTCTGTTCCTGTTACCCCTGCTGCTGTCGCTGACGGCGGCCGCCCAGCCGCAGCTCGGTGAGATTGCCGCGCACCTGCAGACCGACCGCATTGCCCTGCGCTATGACTGCACCTATACGGAGGATACCCCCGTGAGGCTCTCGGGCATCCTGCTCATCCAGGGCGACTGCTACCGGGCTGTTGGGAACGGGATGGAAATCTACTGCGACGGCACCACGCGCTGGAGCGTCGATCCCGTCTCGAAAGAAGTCTATATCGAGCCGGCGGAAGGCCTCTCTGAGTTGCTGGAATACCGCAATTCGCTCTCGGCGCTGAAGATCTCCGATCTGAAATACCTGCCCCTCTCCGACGACCTGACGCCCTTCCGCTTCGACACCGCTGCCCTCGGCCCCGACTGGGTCGTCACCGACCTCAGATAGCCTTCCTTACTCCGGGATAATGATCTTGTAGGTCTTGGCGGCCTTGTTGGTCAGCTTGTCGCTGCGGAGCCAGAGGTTGGCTTCCTTCAGGAAGAAATAGGTGGTGCCGTGCTCCTCGGCGAAGTCCGTCAGGCTCGGGATGGCCGTGCTGACGGAGACGGTCTCCTTCACCGCAGGGTAGGTATAGACCTCCTCCGGCTCCACGTGGAAGCCGAACTCCTCGGGGTTCTCCAGGAAATACTTGGCCGTCAGGATGCGGAACATGTAGCGGGACGTCTCCGTCGGGAGGAACAGGTCCATGGCCCTGTTCTGCCGCTGGTTCGCGATGCGCTGGGTGATGCCGTTCTGGCCGGCGTTGTAGCTCGCGGCCACGGTCATCCAGTCGCCGTATTTCTCGTAGGCTTCCTTGAGGTATTTGCAGGCAGCCTCGGTCGATTTCTCGATGCTGTAGCGCTCGTCCACCTCGTCCGCGACCTCCAGGCCGTAGGCCCGGCCGGTGGCCTTGAGGAACTGCCAGGGACCGGCCGCGCCCGCCGAGCTGACGGACTTGGGGTCCAGGTTGCACTCGATGGCCATCAGGTATTTCAGGTCCTCGGGAATGCCGTTCTTCTTCAGGATCGGGACGACCCGGGAGAACATGCGCTCCGCGCGTTTGAGCATCAGGACGGAATTGGTATGCCCGTAGGTGAAGGCCACCAGCTCCCGGTCCATCCGCTCATAGAGGTCGGGACGGTCGAAACGGTAGGTCTGCCCGGCGTATTCGATGAAGGCGGGCACCTTCGGGGCGACGAACTGGGTCTCCTGCGGGATGTAGACGGTCTGGGCGCACGCGGAAAGCGGTGCTGCCAGGAGGATTGCGCTCAGCAGGATCATCAACGAAGTTCTCTTCATATCCGGTGTATAATAATTGGTTCTAACGGTGCAGGAAAGCGTCTAGGATAGGCTGCAGGTCGTCCAGGCTGGCGATGAGCACCTGCCGGGGCTTGGAGCCCTCCTGCGGGCCCACGATGCCGGCGGCCTCGAGCTGATCCATCACGCGGCCCGCCTTGGCGTAGCCCATACCGAGCTTGCGCTGGAGGTCGGACGTGGAGCCGCGCTGGCTCAGGACCACCATCTTGGCAGCCTCCTCGAAGCGCTCGTCCACCTTGGACATATCGACCATGCCACCGCCTTCGCCGCCCTCGGCGCCCGGCTCTTCCGGGGCGGGGAGGTAATAGGGCGTGTTGTAGCAGCGGCCGTAGCCGATCTGCTCGCCAATGAAGTCGGTGATGGCGTCGATCTCCTTACCGTCGATGAAGCCGCACTGGATGCGTTCGGAATCGATGCCGGCCGAGAAGAGCATGTCGCCGCGGCCGATCAGTTTCTCGGCGCCCGGAGCGTCCAGGATGGTCATCGAGTCCACGCGGGAGGCCACGCGGAAGGCGATGCGCATCGGGAAGTTACTCTTGATGATACCGGAGATGACGTCCACGGACGGACGCTGCGTTGCGAGGATCACGTGCAGACCGGCCGCACGGCCCTTCTGGGCCAGGCGGATGATGGAATTGGTAATGCTCCGGCTGGCGGCGCGGGCATCCGGCGACGCGCCGGTGGTCATGGTAAGGTCGGCGTACTCATCGACGACCACGACCAGGTAGGGGAGGTAGCGGTGGCCGTGGTCCGGCCGCAGCTTGCGCTCCTTGTATTTCTCGTTGTAGAGGGTGATCTTGTTCACGCCCGCCTTGCTGAGCAACTCGTAGCGGTCGTCCATCTCGGTGCACAGCGAGCGGAGGATCTTCTCCGCATCCTTGGGCTTCTTGACGATGGCGTTGTTCTTCTCCTCATCCTCGTCGGCAGCGTCGGGCAGCACGGCCAGGTAGTGCTTTAGGAGCGAGCCGTAGGCAGAGAATTCGACCATCTTCGGGTCGATGAAGACGAACTTCAGCTCCGAAGGGTGCTTGCTGTACAGGAGCGAGGACACGATGACGTTGAGGCCCACGGACTTACCCTGCTTCGTGGCACCGGCGATCAGCAAGTGCGGCGCATCGGCGAGGTCAAACACGCGGACCTTCTGGGTGATCGTGTAGCCGATGGCGACGGGCAGGTCGGCCTTGCTGCTCCGGAAGGCGTCGTCGTTGAGCAGGGCCTTCAGCGGCACGATGGAGGCATAGTCGTTGGCCACCTCGATACCGACGGAGTCGGACAGGGTCACGACGCGCACGCCCTTGGCGTTCAGCGACAGGGCGATGTCCTCCTGGAGCTTCTTGATGTCGGCGATCTTGACGCCCGGGGCGGGATAGACTTTATAAAGCGTGACGGTCGGACCTACGATGGCCTTGACATCATTGACCTGGATCTTGTAGTTGGCGAGCGCCGCGCGGATCTTGTTATTGTTGCGCGTGAGCTCTTCGGTAGATACTTCCCGGCGGCCGCTGGCGTAGCTCTCCAGCAGGTCGAGCGACGGGAACTGGTATTTCGGCAGGCCGTCCGGTGGGTCGAGGCGGTTGTCGATCGGGGTCAGATCCTCGACCTGCTCAGCCTGGAGGCCGTTGTCGGCCACAATTTCGAAGTTGCCTTCGGCGCTGGAGGAGGCAGATGCCTCACTGCCGCTCAGCGCGACCGCCCCGTCATCTGCTGATCCCGGTTCAATATTCGCCGCTCTCTGTTCGTCGTTCGCCGGCTCGACCGGCGAATCTCCCGCCAGTGCGATTTCGGGGAGGATGAGCTCGTCCTGATCGGGGATCTCCTGACTTTCCGGATCTTCGTCCGGAATGACTGCGGAGGCGTCCGAAATGACCGCGCCGTCATCCCCGATCGTCTCGCCGTCATCCCCGAAAGCCTCGCTGTCATTCCCGACCGCCTTGCCGTCATCCCCGACCTGATCGGGAATCTCCACCTTCGGCTTCTTCGTGCCGATGGCGGCAAACCAGCGGTTGAATCGCTTGGAAGAGAAGAAGAGGAAGGCGGCTACGAGGATCACGAGGAAGAGCCCCGTGACGATGGGGCCGAAGAGGTTCTCCGCCCAGGCCACGACAAAAGCGCCGCAGCGTCCGCCCAGGCCGCCGCCGAACAGGAGGTCCAGCCCGGCCAGTTTGCCGGCGTAGGCGAGCACGAGCGAAGAGAAGAAGGCGCCGAAGAGGGCGATGAGCGTGGTCTTGACCAGCGGATTCATCCAGCGGTGCGCCAGCAGGCGTACGGAGACGGCGGCGAGGATGATGAGCAGGGAGAAACTGCCCAGACCGAAGAGCTCGCACACCAGCATGTACCCGGTTTTGAAGCCGAGCTTGCCGGCGGCGTTGCCCACGGCGCGTCCGGCGTCCATGGCGTCCGGGTCACCCAGCAGGCTCATATCTTCCTGCCAGTGGAAGAGATAGGAGAAAGTGGAAATAAAGATGAAGAGGGTCAGTGCAGCGACGCACAGGCCCGCGATCCGCACGGCTGCGGCCCGCTCTTCTTCGTCCCAGGTTCGCCAGAGTCTCATTTCTTCTTGAACGGACGTTTGAAGTTATTCTTGCGCTTGCGCTGGCTGGAGCCGGGCTGTCCGACATTGATGCCCATACCGGGGCGCGAGAAATTGGCGTCGCCGGCGATCTTGCTCAGGCTGAGCCCCTCGGGGACGCTGAGCCGATAGTCGGAAAGCTTCTCGATGTCGGCGAAGATGGTTTCGTCGGCTACGCTGTCCTTGTTCCAGATCAGATACTGGGTGCGCATATAGATGGCCAGCGAGCGGATCATCTCCGTCTTGACCTCGCCGTCGGGCTGCTCGCAGAGCAGATTGATGATACTCTCGATGTTGCGTCCGTAGTGGAAGGCCTTGATCCTGCTTCCCTTCATCGGG
>Ga0310696_10007148_pt1 | contig 13158 bp, 9 predicted proteins | sample AusTroGonzalo_MG_4_FD_203885 | JGI IMG/M metagenome (GOLD analysis project Ga0310696, IMG submission 203885) | Bovine rumen microbial communities from tropical cattle in Woodstock, Queensland, Australia - Gonzalo_02 (v2) (version 2) | ecosystem: Host-associated > Mammals > Digestive system >... | reverse complement strand
CGACCTCTACCGCTCCCGTGGCTGGAATGCCCGGGAACGCTGACCGGCAATGTCCGCCAATGTCGTTGATGTCCCCAAATCGGGGACATCAAACGCAATATCGGCCTACAATGCTGCCGATGTCCCAGTTTTTGGGACATCAGCGACAGATAGGCATGAAGACTTAAGCCTTGGACTTCAGATACGCATCGATGGCAGCGGCGGCGCGGCGGCCGGCGCCCATCGCCAGGATGACCGTGGCGGCGCCGGTGACGGCATCGCCGCCGGCAAACACGCCGGGTCGCGTGGTCGCGCCCGATTCATCGGCCACCAGGCATCCGTGGCGCTCTGTCTCCAAGCCCTTCGTCGAGCTGGCAATCAGCGGGTTGGGTGAAGTTCCCAGCGCCATGATTACCCCGTCGACGGGGATTTCGAATTCGGATCCTTCAATCGGCACCGGCGAACGCCGGCCGCTGGCATCGGGCTCGCCGAGTTCCATGCGGATGCAACGCAAGGCGCGCACCCAGCCCTTCTCATCGCCCAGCACCTCCACCGGGTTGGTCAGCATCTGGAAATCGATGCCCTCCTCGCGGGCGTGATGTACCTCCTCGGCCCGCGCCGGAAGCTCTTTCTCGGTGCGGCGGTAGACGATGCTCACTTCGGAGCCCAGGCGCAGCGCCGTCCGCGCCGCATCCATCGCCACGTTGCCGCCACCGACCACCGCCACGCGCCGGCCCACGAAGATCGGGGTATCGCTCGCCGGGTCGTAGGCCTTCATCAGGTTGCTGCGCGTCAGGAACTCATTGGCCGAGAAAACCCCGTTCAGGTTCTCGCCCGGGATGCCCATGAAGCGCGGCAGACCGGCACCAGAACCCACAAAGACCGCCTTGAAACCTTCGCTGTCCATCAGCTCGTCGATGGTCATCGTCCGGCCGACCACCACGTTGGTCTCGATCTTGACGCCCAGGGCGCGGACACTGTCGATCTCGGGTTCCACCACCCTTTCCTTGGGGAGACGGAATTCCGGAATACCGTATTGCAGCACGCCGCCGGCCTTGTGCAGCACTTCAAAAATCGTGACGTCGTAGCCCAGTTTGGCCAGGTCGCTCGCGCAGGCCAGGCCCGAAGGGCCGCTGCCTACAATGGCGACCTTGATGCCATTGGCCGGCGCCTTTTCGACCGGTACACCGCCTTGGGCGCGCGACCAGTCGGCCACGAAGCGCTCCAGCTTGCCGATGGCCACCGGCTCGCCTTTCACCCCCAGGATACAGCTTCCCTCGCACTGGGTCTCCTGCGGACATACACGGCCGCAGACGGCAGGCAGGGAACTGTCGCGGGCAATCACGCGGGCAGCTTCCGCAAAGGCTCCGGCTTTCACCTGTGCGATGAAATCCGGAATATGGATGCCCACCGGACAGTGCTGCACACAACGCGGGTTGCGGCAGTTCAGGCAGCGGGATGCCTCCAGCAAGGCCTCTTCTTCGTTATAGCCGTAGCATACTTCTTCGAAATTGTGCGCACGGACCTTCGGGTCCTGTTCCCGCACGGGAACGCGTCCTATCTTTTCAGCCATGTGTCAGTTCCTCCCGATTTTACATTGGTGATCCGCTTCCTGTTCCTGGGACTTGTACATCGTCTGGCGGCGCAGCGCCTCGTCGAAGTCGACATCATAGGCGTTGAACTCGGGTCCCTCCACGCACGCGAAACGCACGCGGCCGCCCACCGTGATACGGCAGCAGCCGCACATGCCCGTGCCGTCGACCATCAGCGTATTGAGGCTGACGACCAGGGGAATGCCCGAATCGCGCAGCGTCAGCGTCACGAATTTCATCATGATCATCGGTCCGATGGCCACCGCCTGGTCGTACTGACGGCCTTCTTCCAGCAGCAGTTTGATCTGCTCGGTCACCAGTCCATGATGGCCCTCGGAACCGTCATCCGTACAGACATACAGCCGATCGCAGACCGATGCCATCTCTTCGCGCAGGATCAGCAGGTCGGCCGTCTTGGCCCCTACAATGACATCGACCTTCGCCCCGCGCTCATGCAGGTATTTGGCCTGCGGGTAGACCGGCGCCGTGCCCAGTCCGCCCGCCACAAAGAGGTAGCGGCGGCCCTTGAGTTCCCCGTCGGGGAGTTCCACGAAATCGGAGGGACGGCCCAGGGGGCCGACCACATCGGTAAAGCACGCCCCTTCTTCCAGTGAGCAGATCAGGCGGGTCGAAGCACCGATGAGTTGGGTAACGATGGTCACCGTCCCTTTCGAACGGTCATAGTCGCAGATGGTCAGGGGAATCCGTTCTCCTTCCGGACGGGCGCGCACGATCAGGAACTGGCCCGGCTGTGCGGCTGCCGCAATCCGCGGCGCCTCCACCTCCATCAGGCAGATGGACGGCGTCAGCATCTTCTTTTTATCGATTCTGTACATCTATGGTAGTCTTTCAAAAGTATATCCTTTCCGTTTGAGATAGCGGATGATCTCGTCGAGCCGGTTGTAAAGCCGTTCGCGCTCCGGGCGGTCGGCATGGATGCCCGGATGGATGAGCAGCAGCGCGCCGCTGAGTCCCTGCTCTTTCTCGAATTGCCAGAGCCCGTCGATGAGCGTCTGCGCTGTCCGGTAACTCTTCATGTCGGGCGTGGTATAGTCGGCCGGCGTACCGATGCCCGGGGTATAGTTGACCACGTGGAGCCCCATTCCTTCGAGGATGCCCACGCTGAAATCGTTGTAGTGCTCATACGGAGGCAGGAACCACGACGCATCCTCACGGGAAACGCCTGCCTTCGCCAGTTCGGCATAGTTGGCTTTCAGGTCGGTGATGATGCTGTCGGCACACATCAGGTTCGGGCGGCCGGCACCCCAGTCGCAATAGAGCACATGGCCGTCGGAATGACCGCCCACGTAATGGCCGTCCTGCACGATGCGGCGGATGACATCCTGGTTCGGCGCATGGCGCAGGCAGTTGCCCGTCAGGAAGAAATTGCCCTTGACCTTCTGCTTCTTCAGCGTTCGCAGAATGGTCTCGGCCCCGTTGAAATTGGTATCGGCCGTGAAGCAGAGGTAGATGACTTTCTGCTCGGGATGCACCCGGACGATGCTGCCGTAACGGTCTTTGGCCACGGGACAGGGCTTGCCTTCCAGCTGCGCGAAATACCAGGTCAGGCCGGCCGTGCCGTCCATCGTGGGCTCGTTGCTGGCATAGTCGCCGATATCGTCGTGGTAGACGGCAAGGCCCCGGTTGAGCGCTTCGAAGTCGTCGGGGCGCGTCAAAGCGGCACCCGCCCGCTCCAGGAAGAGCAGGTTGTAGATCGGCCCGTCGATGAGGCCACCCAGCGGCAGGTCGCCGTTCATCTTGACATACGAGGAATGCGGGTCGACGGGCGAATCATAGCCCGGCAGCTGGGCGAAAGGCCAGCCCACGATCATCGAGGTACCCCAGGGATTGCAGCCCAGCAGCCAGTCGCGCAGCGCCGCTTCCATCTCGCGGAACTCGGTACTGCCGGTGGCTTCCGCATAGAGGCGGGCCTGCGTCACGGCCGCGGATGTCAGGTTGTTGGAACACCAGAGATAGGGCACGCCGTGCAGGAAGGGCTCGTCGCCCGCCCGGTCGCGAAGGTCCTGCAGCCCCTGGCGCAGATAGCCCGTAAATTCGGCACGGACCGCCGGGTCGTCGCTCGTGGCCAGGAGCCAGTGCCCGAGATTGATAAAGGGATACCACTGGTAGTGATGGTATTCTTTTCCGGGGCCGCGGCCCCGCTCCATCCACGGAGAGACGGGCTCCAGTTCGCCCCAGTAGGCGGCCTGCTGTTTCCAGTAGTCACCCTTGCCCAGCGCATACTGCGTGGCAGCGGCCAGTTCCACGTCGTCCACCCAGGTGTCTTCTTCATAGAAATACGGCGAGACCACGCAGGCCGTCTGGGTATTGCCCGGGAATTCGAGGGCGAAGTCCCAGGCGTCCTGCACCTTTCCCTCGATCTTGGCGGCAAAGTCGGGATACCAGGGACGGATGACGTCGGCGCCCAGGGCGAAGGTCGAGGCGAACTTGCCGGCTGCCGAGGAGACGCCGGTGGTGCGGTTGACCTTCTTGTGGGCGATCTGCGGCCTGCCCGTCACGAAATAGACGGGACGGCCCAGGCCGGGTCCATAGCCGTAGTCCACCGAATCGAGATACGGCAGGCGCATCCCCGCGTGGTCGCGGTCGTCCGCAATCTGGTAGTACATCTCGCGGGGGGCGGGATTCATCTTGTCGAGCCAGTCGAGTCCCCATTTCACCTCGTCGAGAATATCGGGGATGCCGTTGGCGCCGGGACGGCCCGTCGCGTCGTACAGGTCCTTGAACACGGACTTGTCTTCCGTATACTTCCACGCAAACGCCATGTGGTAGATCGACGTGGAACTGGTGGTCATGTACTGGAGATAGTCGGTGGCGTCGTGCCAGCCGCCCGTCACGTCGATGTGCTCGCCGCTGCGGGTGGGATGGTCCACGATGTAGCCGTCGTGCTGGTGGCAGAGATGGTCGTTGTAGGGATTGTCGCCGCAGCGCTGCTGCCGCATATAGGTCAGCAGGAAATCGGCCAGGCCGTCGTAGACGTCACTGCCGATGCGGAACACTGGCGAAGTGGCGCCGTCACAAACGACATAATAGGAACCGGGCTGCTGCAAGGCGGAGAAATCGAGCCGCCAGCCGCTCCGGAGCGCCCATTTCGACGCATCCGCCGCCCGGCCCTGCCCCTGCAGGACCACCGCGTCGGAAAGGGCGTCGCGCACTTCGAAGACGCCGGTCGTGGGCACTTCCGAAATCAGCACCGCCACCTTGACGTCTTCGGGCAGGTAGCCCGTCAGGTTGACCCGTATCCAGGTATGGTCCGCCCGCAGCGGCAGCAGTGCGAGGAAGGAAATGGCCAGCAGCCACCCAATCTTCAGACTACGCATGGCAGCCGCTATTGAAGGATGAGTTCGATGTTATCCATCCGGGCGACCACTTCCGGGCCCTGGATGCCGAGAAGCCAGTTGCCGGTGCGCTCCGTCAGCGTCAACGGGCTGGTCCGGATATCCTGTTCGGTTCCCTCTTCCGCCATGGAGGCGAGCAGCTGGTCGTACATCGTAGGAACATCCGGATATTCCGCCAGCCGGTACGTGTCGAGCGAGACCATCGAGGCGGCATAGCGGATGGCGTCGGCCAATCCGCCCCATTCATCGACCAAGCCGATGCCGATGGCATCGCCGCCTGCCCAGACACGGCCCTGCGCGATGTTGTCGACCGCCTCGGCCGTCATGCCGCGGCCTGTGGACACCAGGCTCACGAAATCGGTGTAGATGTGTTCGATCTGTCCCTGCATCACAGCGACCTCATCGGGATCGAGCGGGTTCATGCCGTTGGCCATGGAGCCATGCTTGTGCGTTGACACCTCATACACGTTGAGATAGAGATTCTTCTTGAGTGCCTTGCCAAAGCTCGGAATCAGGCCGAAGACGCCGATCGAACCGGTAAGGGTGGTCTTGTCGCTGAAGATCTTGTCGGCGCCACAGCTGATCCAGTATCCGCCGGAAGCGGCATATTCGCTGTAGCTGGCCACCACGGGAATCCCTTTCTCCTTCAGGAGGGCGATTTCCCGCTCGATGGCTGCGGCGGCCTGGACGCTGCCGCCCGGGCTGTTGACGCGGAACACCACGGCCTTCACCTGCGGATCCTGGCGGACCTCGCCGATAACCTTGGCGAAATTGTTGCCGATGTTGCCTTCTCCCTCGTCATTCATCACAATCTGTCCGTCCGCATAGATCACGGCAATCTTGTCTTTCGAGCGGAGATTGGGCTTGATCCGTGCCAGCACATAATCCTTGAGGGAGACATAGTGCAGGTCTTTCGCCTTCTTCACGTCGCAGAGGGTGCAGAAATAGTCGCGCACCTGGTCGTCGTACCAGAGTTCGTCGACCAGGCCCTTTTCCTTGGCCGTTTCACCGCTGTCGATCTCCAGGTTGTCGATCCAGCCGTTGAACTGCTCCACGGTGAAATCGCGCGAGCTGGCAACAGCCTCGGCTATCACGCCCCAGATCGTACCGAGCATCGTCTCGTACTGTTCCCGGTTCTCGGGGCTCATTTCACTCTTGATATAGGGCTCACCGGCCGATTTGTATTTGCCATGCCGGATGAGCTGGATATCGATACCCAGCTTGTCAATCAGGTCCTTGTAGTACATCAGCGACGAGCTCATGCCGTTGATCGACACGTCGCCATAGGCGTTGAGGATCACTTTGTCGGCTACGGAGGCAAGATAATAGGTGCCGGCCGACAGTCCCTGGCTGTAGGCGATCACCGGCTTCCCGCTCTCCCGGAAACGGGCCAGTGCGGCACGAAGCTCCTCGGCCTGTGCGATGCCCAGGTTGAAGGCGTCCGCCTTCAGGTAAACGAAACGGACCTGTGGGTCGTTGGCGGCGAGTTCCAGCGCCTGCACGGCCTGGAGGATCGACACGCTCTCGTTCATGCTGGCGCTACCGGCCAGCAAGTCGAAGTTGAAGCCTTCCTTGGCCCGCTCCGCTATAGGGCTGGACAGGTCGATCTTCAAGATGGCGTTCCGGGGTACCACCGGCTGTTTGTCGGCCTTGCTGCCGATCGAGGAGATGGCCGAGCCGATGAGGCCGAAAAGAATCAGGTTGATGAGCAGGAAGGCGATGATCGTACCGAGACAACCGCCCCAAACGACTTTCCAAAATGGTTTCATATCCTAAAGTATTATGATTTTTCAAGTTACATTTTGCAAATATAAGCAATATTCTTTACTTTTGCGCCAATGAAACAAGCATCGAGACTCCTCTGCTGCGGACTGCTGATCCTTGCCTACGTTTTCTCTTACGCAGGTTTCGGCATCCACTGCTGCCACGAAGACGGCAGCCGGCATTTCGTCTGGATGCTGGGCGACACTTCCTGCGAAGCCATCCACCACCACAGCCACGACGCCGACCACGACCATCACCACGACGACGGCTGCTGCACCACGAACGTCTTCGTGCTAACCGACGCACAGGACAGCGACAGCGGCATCGACCGTTCGGCCAGTGCGCCGGAAACCGGGCTTCCGGTGGTATTCGACACCCCTTGCTTCGCGCAGACCCTTCCCGCCCACCTGCTCACGCAGATCTCGCACGCACCGCCCTTGGGGCAATCCGCCACGCGACTTCCCCTTCTTTCTGTTTGGATGATTTGAACCATGAGACGTCATTCCGGGCTTGACCCGGAATCCCGTATGTCATTGTTTTCTATCAACCAACCAGAAGATCCATGAAGAAAATACTCATCCTTTCATTCCTGTTCCTCTCCGCCTTCCCGGTCCTGGGCCAGACGTTCCACGGCTATGTCTATTACCAGAAGCCCAACGGCAGCACGGAGCCCCTGCCCTTCGCCCAGGTCTACCACATGGAGCGCGAAAAGCTCATCGAGACCGACGAAAACGGCGAATTCACCTTGAAACTCAACGCCCGCGCCACGCTGATCGCCACCTACGTGGGATACACCCGCGACACCGTGGTGGTCGAACCCGGCACCACAGAAGCGAAATTCTACCTCAGCGGCGAGAACGACCTGAGCGAGTCGAAGGTCACCGCCCAGCAGTCCACCATGCCCAAGCTCAAGAGCGTCAAGACCGAGGTCATCACGGCCGCCGGCCTGTGCAAGATGGCCTGCTGCGCCCTGGCCGAGAGCTTCGAAAACTCCGCCAGCGTCACGGTCGGCTATTCCGACGCCGTGACCGGCGCCCGCCAGATCAAGCTCCTGGGTCTTTCGGGTACCTACACCCAGATGCTCGACGAGAACCGGCCCGTGATGCGCGGCATCGCCTCTCCTTTCGGCATGTCGTTCGTCCCCGGCCAGTGGCTCGAGAGCATCCAGATTGCCAAAGGCCCCTCGTCGGTGATCAACGGCCTGGAAGCCATCACCGGCCAGATCAACATGGAGCACCGCAAGCCCACCGACGAGACCCCGCTCTTCGTCCAGCTTTACGGCAGTTCCGACGCCATGTTCGAGGCCAACGTCGCTTCGGCCATCCAGTTCAACGAAAAGTGGAGCATGATCAACATGGCCCACGTGGGCGGCACGGCCTACAAGATGGACCATAACCAGGACGGCTTCCGCGACGAGCCCCAGGACCTGCAGCTCAATTTCACCAGCCGCTGGCTCTACTACGCCCCGAGCGGCATGCAGATCCGCTTCGGCGGCCGCTTCCTCTACGACGACCGCCTCGGCGGCCAGATGGACGCCACCAAGGACAACGCCTACAACCTGCAGAACAAGATCTGGGGTTCCCGCATCCAGAACCGGGGCGCGGACGGCTATGTCAAAATCGGCGTTCCCCTCAATGAAGAAAATAGCGCCAACATCGCCCTGGTGACCGACTTCAACCACCACGAATTCGATTCGTTCTTCGGAATGCGCGACTACAATGCCCGCCAGAACTCAGCCTTCGCCAATCTGATCTACCAGAACGCCATCAACGAGTATCACCGCATTGAATTCGGCGCCACCTGGCAGTTCGACGACATCCGGCAAGGCTACGGGATCAATTACCAAGGCATGTACGGCGTCCTCTCTCCCACCGGCAATGATCCCTGGTTTGATTACAGCCGCAAAGAGCATGCATTCTCGGCCTTCGGCGAATACAACCTGACGGTGGACGAGGTCTTTACCTTCGTCGGCGGCGTAAACCTGCAGTACAGCACGCTGCACGGCCTGCTCTTCGCACCGCGGGCCAACGTCCGCTGGTCGCCGGCCGACTGGCTGACGCTGCGCGCCCTGGGCGGCCGCGGCTACCGCACCGCCAACATCTTCACCGACAATCTCGGCATCTTTTCGACGGGAAGGGCTTTCTCGATCAGCGAGAACCTCGACCTGCTGGAGGATGCATGGACCTGGGGCGGCAACGTGACCTTCTACCTCCCTTTCGGCGCCGAAGATACCGACACCTACCTGAGCTTTGACTACTTCCACAACGATTTCAACAAGCAGGTGCTTGTGGACCCGGAACTGATTAACAACGTCATCTGCATCTACAACCTCCTCGGGAAATCCTACACCAACACCTATCAAGTGGACTTTTCAGTCAATCCCCTGGAGCGCTTCAACATCACCGCCACCTTCCGCTACACCGACGCCAGGGTGACGCTGGGCAACCTGGGCTTGGTGGAACGCCCGATGACCAGCCGCTTCAAGGGTGTGCTCAACATGCAGTATGCCACGGCGATGAACAAATGGACCTTTGACTTCACGGCACAGATCAACGGCCCGATGCGGCTCTACAATTATGCGGCCGCCGTCTGGGGAATGGAGACCTCTCCGGTCTATCCGATGTTCTACGCACAGGTCACCCGTAAGTTCAAAGGCTTCGACGTATATGTGGGTTGCGAGAACATCCTGGGCTACCGCCAGCACCATGCCATCATCGGCGCCGACAATCCCTTCGGCTTCGGCGATACCAGCAGCTACGCCGATTCCCGGGTCCTGCCGCAGCTCTTCGACGCCAGCTGCGTCTGGGGTCCCCTCATGGGCCGCAAAATCTACATCGGCGTCCGTTACACGTTATGGAAATAGCAATAGCTAAGCTTGTGCGCCAGGCGCGGGTGGGATATTGCTTTGAGGACCCTAAGCACCCGCGCTTGATAGCGGGAGGGGCCCGCCGCGAAGCGGTGGGAGGGATGAGCGAAGCGAAGGTCCTCGAAGCAATTCCCAGAGCGCCCCAGCACAAGCAAACAATAGACAATACTAAACACTAATAAAATGAAACGCTTTATTTACATCACCCTCACCCTGCTCCTGATGGCCGGCACCGCCGCATTCGCCCAGGACAAAAAACAGAAAAAGAACCCCGACATCCAGGAAGTCACCTTCGTGACCACCATCGACTGCAAGAACTGCGTCAAGAAGGTCGAAGCCAACCTCCCCTATGAGAAAGGCATCAAGGACATGAAGGTCAACCTCGACGACCGCACCGTCTGGATCAAGTACGACGCCACCAAGACCGACAAGGAAAAACTCGCCGCCGCCATCGTGAAACTCGGCTACGAGGCCGAAGAAGTCACACCCGAGGAAGCAAAGAAATAGCTCCGGTATGCCATTACAGTTCAACCGTATATTTGATGCTGGGCATTATCGGAAACAACGAGACCTGGTTCCAAGTCTTCGTTTCCGTGTCGTAACTGAGCATTGAGGGGTTGTGGCGATTGAGGACGTTGAAGATCCCGAGATTCAGGATGTGCTGCAGCGGATGGGCACTGCTTTTCCCAGTTGTGAATTCAAATTGGTAGCCCAGATCGAGGCGGACGTAGAGCGGCATCTGCCAGTTGTTTGGATGCGAGAAGTAGTCGAGCACCACCTCGCTTCCCGGCAGGTAGCCGATGTACTGGCCCGCCGCCACCGTCTCCCAGTGACCGGATTGCAGTGTAAATCCCGCACTGATACCTTTCCACTGTGCATTCGCATGGAGGATGTGTCGCCGGTCGTAGCGCGCCGGGAACGGACGGCCCCCGTCGATGTCGGGGAAACGCCGGTCCGTCTTCGACCAGGTATAGGCCACACTCCATTCAGCACCAATCTCCGTCAGATGGGCCTCATAGAGGAACTCTGCTCCATACGATGATCCTCCGCCTACCTGTGCGTGGTCGCTCCAGCCTTGCGCAGCCGCCGTGAACATCGCCATCGCGTCGGTATAGTAGACCAGATTCTCCATCTTCTTATAGTAGCCTCCGATCGTAATAGCATGTCCCATGAACGAGGTAAAGATACCGCCATATACTTGCCTGGCCCGTTCCGGTCGCAGACGGCTCGTACTGGGCACCATCAGGTCGAGCGACCAGCCCAGCGGCGTGCCCTCGAGCGTGTGATCGAACTGCGTGCGGTCGTCCCAGGTCGCCTCGATGCCGATGCCCCTGACGATCTGCCACTTGGCGCGAGCACTGAACTCCCAGGCGAAGCCTTTGTAGGCATCCGCCTTCCGCTCAGCATTGTTCTGGTAGAAGTTGCCCCGCACGTTGGCCATCAGATTCACCGGGCCAAAATCAAACGCCAGTTCCACGAAGCCGCTGGTCTGCGTCGGATGGCTGACTCTCTCCGTGAAGGGTACGTCATCGATTACCTTGATTTTCGCCTCCGATATCTTTGCTGCACCAGGGCTCATCCGACTCCGCTGGTGGCGGATCCCTTCCGACAGCAGAAAACGACCGTTGTAGAATCGGTGTTCTGCCGTTACGGCATAGTTTTGCTCATCAATTTTTGACTGCAACTGTAATAGGCTCTCCTCTCCCCGCACTACCGCTGCATGTTCCATCCGGTTTTTGAAATGGTTGAAGGATGCATCCGCCTTGATTGTCGCGGCCGGTAGCGTGAACCGGTACGACAGGTGGCCCATCGCGTTCTCCCAACCCAGCGTGTAGTCCGTACCAGGAAAGCCGATGTTGTATCCGTCGCGGCTTCCGAAACCCGAAACTGTAAGCGCGTGGCGTGGGGCTATCTGCCATTGCGCCTTCGCGTAGGCATCCCATACGCCCAGTTTCAGCGAGGGCATCCGCCATCCCTTGTCGAATCCTTTCTTCAACAGACCGTATTCCAGGCCGAAGGGCGACCAGCGGCCCACTACCATTACCGCAGCCTTGTTTTTAACGACCGGTGCGATGACGGAAGCCCCGAGGAAAGTGGTCGAAACCGACGCTGCTGTACAAAGACCTTTCTCCAGCAGGTCGGGCGAGTGCAACGCCACATGGCTGGCTGTCAACCCGCCCGTCTCGCCGCTGAAGCCGCAGATACGAAAGTCCATCGTTTCTATCGCATCCCCGGGGACGGAAGTGGTCAGCCCCAACAAGTGGCTCAGGCCATAGATCCGCACTCCGTCGAGTGCAAACAAGTTGTTGCCCAGGTTGCCGCCACGGGCAAAAAAGGCCGAAAAACCCTCTGCGCCTGAAGATACGCCGGGGAGCGTCATCGCGTACTTGATGGGGTCGTTCTCCCCGACCGGACTCAAGACTCTACCTTTCAGCGCTTTCAGGTCCGTCGTGAAAGTGCCGGGAAGTTGATCAGGGAAACGGCGCACATCGGTCTTGACGGCCGCCGGCAACGTGTCCTGCAGCATCGCGTCATGCTTCGATGCAGGCTGGGCAAACACAGGGCCGCCTGCCATCAGCAGAAATGCCATCGGCATCACCAGGTGCAAGATTCTCCTCAATACTGCCATACGCCACAACTCCAATACAGTTTGCTATCCACCTCCGCACCGAATATCCCCGTGCCCCCTTTGATGTTCGTGTACGTGTTCGTGTTCGCGTAGATACCGATAATACCGCCACTCACCTCGCGAAGCAACTCGTATTCAGACACGTCTTTCAGGTAGCGGTCATATTCTTCCGACACCACCTTGAAATTCAGGTAGCCCGCACGACCCGTCGTGAAGATATTGTCTTCATAGGGAACGCCGACCGCCTCCGAATAACTCTTTTGCCCCCGCTCATATTCCATCGCTACCGCAGGACACGCATCCCCAAAATGAGAACCGGTAAAGTTGCCCGACAGGGAAATGGTGTCTGCAATAGTGAGCGAACCCGCCGGAAAATGGATATATCTGTAATGCAACGGCTGTCCCTTTACGCCAGGAAAGTGCGACAGCGCCTCCGGCAGTGCGCTCTCGTCAAAGACACTTCCGGTATGATTGTACCCATCCGCCAGGTCCTCCCGGTCCGTAGCCAACTTATCTTCTACAAACCAGGACGTTCCGGACCAGCCCACCTTGTATATCCAGACCGCCCTCCCATTCAGTCCGGAACTCCCCGTAAAACGATATCGGGGTCTGTCGTGACGGTAATTATGCTGAATATCGGGATAGTCCGACTCCGATACCGATATCCGGCACTTGCCATTCGCCTCATACACCAACCTGTATTCCTCGTCGATTTCTCCGATACATTCTACGCCGGAATAGTGCTGATTCGGTATCCCAAGTCCACGCTCATAGGAATAGTTCTTCATCTCCTTGTCTCCATTCCTGGTTATCATATACTCAGGCATCCGGGTGACAGCGCTCATGGTATCCAGCCCCGGACGGATGATTTCCAGGGCGTATAGCCTATCCGGTCCGGCAATCTCGTCCAAACGCCACAAACCGTCCCCGACATATAGGAAGTCTTTCGCCGACAATCGATTGTCATTGTCA
>Ga0310696_10007147_pt1 | contig 13161 bp, 13 predicted proteins | sample AusTroGonzalo_MG_4_FD_203885 | JGI IMG/M metagenome (GOLD analysis project Ga0310696, IMG submission 203885) | Bovine rumen microbial communities from tropical cattle in Woodstock, Queensland, Australia - Gonzalo_02 (v2) (version 2) | ecosystem: Host-associated > Mammals > Digestive system >... | reverse complement strand
ACTTTGTTCTGGCAAACAGAAAGCATACATCTCTAATTTATTAAACTGATGTACCCGAAACAAACCACGCGTGTATTTGCCGTAAGTCCCCGCCTCTTTGCGGAAACACGGCGAATAACCAGCATAAAATAGTGGCAACTTATCTTCGTCAATAATCTCATCCATATGATAACCAGTGAGTGGCATTTCTGCTGTTGCAATCATTGCCAAATCTTCACCTTCGATGTAATATTCATCAGACTGTTCCGAAGTCCTTGGACTAAAACCACAACCCTCGAGCACCCTCGAAGACACCATATCTGGCACCGTCATAAATGTAAAGCCATGCTCCAACACTTTCGACAAACCATATTGCAAAAGCGCATTCTCGAGCAAAGCTAAACCATCTTTCAAATAATAAAACTTCGCACCCGCAACCTTCGCCCCTCTTTCAAAATCCACCCAATCACGACTTGTAGCATAATCCAAATGATCTACACCGGTCTTATGATTCTTGCCCCACTTTTTCACCTCTACCGAGCATTCTTCGCCTCCAAGTGGCACATCGTCAAAAATAATATTTGGCACCTTCTTAACCATCTCGTTAAGTTCACGCTCCGCTTTTTCTAGCGCCTCTTCTTTTTCCGACAGTTCTTCCTTAATTTTCTTTCCCTCGGCAATCAGTTTGTCAGATGGTTTTCCACCCTTCATCTTACTAGAAATCTCATTTCTTCTGCTTCGCAATGCCTCTACTTCAGCCAAAACCTTTTTCCGCACATCATCTAGCTTCACTAGCTCTTTGATGTCTACTTTATACCCCTTCTCGCGGGTCGATTTTTCCACGAGCCCCAAGTTTTCTCTAATAAATTTCACATCTAACATAATACCTCCAATTATATCACTAATTAGATATTTTGTCGTACAATCTCTGCCAATCAGAGAGATGCAAATCCGCCGGCCGTGCATCAATATTGATATTCAACTTTACAAAAATATCTTTTAGCTCATCTCTTGGTAACATTGTTGCAAGATTTTTTGTCAATTTCTTACGTGGCTGAGCAAAACCCTTCTTAATAAAATCTAACACCTTATTTTCCACCACCGGTTCATGTGGCGTCAAAACAATCACTTGCGAATCCACCTCCGGCGGCGGCGTAAATTCATCTCGAAGAACCACCGGACCAAGCGTAATATCAGCCCGATTTTTCACAGTTAAAGATAGCACTGACTCCCTCTCGCTCGCAATTCGCTCCGCTACCTCTTTTTGCATCAATAATACAATTCTAGCCGGCACATTTTCAGCCGAGACAAATCTTTCAACAATTGGGCTAGTTATATAATATGGTATATTTCCACACACCACATAACCCTGAGGCATATCAGATAAATCAAACTTCAAAATATCATCATTTACTACCTCAAGATTTTTCCCCGGGAACGACGCTGGCAATTTCGACGCCAAATCCTTATCATATTCTACCGCCACCACTTTCTTAAATCTCTTCAATAACGACGACGTCAAGGTCCCCAGCCCCGGCCCAATTTCAAGACAAACTTCACCCTCGCCCGCCAAATCTGCAATTTCTTCCAAAATCGCCCGATTCTTGAGCCAGTGTTGACCCAATGCCTTATTAGTTGCCATTTCGATTGGTCCAATCCGTCGCAAGGTCAAACTGTTCAGGGTTATTTTGTGCAAACGTACCTGTGTCATACACACGACCAAGCCCAAGTGAAGTCTCCACTACTGAACACCTCGGATAACGATCTAAATCTGCCGCCACCAACACATATCCCTCTGCATCCACCTTTACGCCATCCTCGCGAATTGTGTAATACGCTTCCACACCACATTCTCGTGCCGCAATTGCCATCACGCCCTTCATCGGCAAATCGTAATAAGTTTCTTTTCGCTCAACTATCGCTCCATTTATTCTAATAGTATAAATATTCACCCCCCGCGACGCCGTCAAAGGTGTTCGCTCAATCTCGCTCGCACCCACCGCCACAATACGCGTCACTGGTTCACGTTTCACCACATCAGATTTGAGCTCTCGTTTTACCTCAACATTATTCTCGTAAAATACCTCGTAGGTTAGTTCTCTCACACCAGTCTCGCCAAGCTGACGCACTGCACGCTGCCCCGGCTCCAAATCGTAATCTTTGACCGTTTCCTCACCAAACGGTATCTCTTCTTCCTCCGTCACAGTACGCCCACCATTGCGTGTAATTTCATAAATTGTCGCCACACCAGCCTCCAAAAAGCTCTGAACTGGCGCCAAACCAATTTCATCGCCATCATAAACCGTAATACCAGCTTCGCGCGCCACAGTCCTCAAATCATAACTCGCCGTCATGATATATTTGCTCGTCATCCCATCTCTTATCACCACTGGTCGCGCACGGTAAATATTAACGAAAAAGTTATCCGCGTTAATTTCAGTATCTAGACTAGGGTCGACAATATCACTCTCATTGATAATGATTCCAGCCCTTTTTATGGCCTCACCCACCGTTGGAGCATCGGTCTTTACTATTAATTTGTTACCCTCATCATAAAAACTCACGAAATACTCAGTCGAATCGGTATAAATACCATCTTCATTATTTGCAAAAGTGTCAAAATTATTGCGATTCGCACCAAAACCAAGCACGAACGCCAAGATAAACACGGTCGCAATCATTAGAGCCTTATCCGTAAATCGTGGAAGTCTCATAAGATTATTATAACACAATTATTTTTTAAACGTCATCTTCTTATTGTGTAGTCTCGTAATCAAAGCACCGCCAAACACAATAGTAGCAACAGCCGCACTCGCCATAACAACAATCGTCGTACTGCTCATTTCCGTATTATCATCGTTCGTCACAGTACCGGTATCTGGTATTACAATCGGCACAGCCTCTTCCTCTTCTTCTATTTTCTCAATCTTAAATTCGGTCTCAACCTCTACGTCTTCGATATAAACTGCCTTCACCGCATAAGTGCCTTCGTCAAGCGTGTCTAGATAGGCATTCTTAAATGTAATAACGGTACTGCCTTCCTCAAGCTCATAATTCTCTTCATCAAGCTCTTCACCATCTACCTCAAGATGCAAAAATGCCTTAAGCTCCAAATCTATTTCGAGCGCTAGTGTATCTTTTTCTTCTCCATCATATTCGTTACCATACAACCATCTATAATCACCGCTACCAAATTCGCTTGACTTAGCAAGGCAGCGAATTGAAAGACCGTCATTACGAGAATAAGGGTCACCTATATAAGCTTCAACATCGCCTAATGTTGATTTAATTCTCAAATGTTCTTCTTGCGCAATTTGTATCGGATCAAAAGAATTATAATAATACACTCCCAATGCGCTAATGAAGAACCCTTCTGGCATTTCAAGCTCAGGATTCAGCTCTCCCTTTGTATCCCCAGCAGACTTTCCAGTTCCACTTGGTGCAGGAGGATAACTCCCACCTTCCCTAAAGTACGATGCCGTCCAAAAATAGCCATCATGTCCAATTGTATAATATGGATCTTCTACCCTACCAGATGGAAACAATCTCAAATCCGCCGCATAATCACTGCCGCGCCGATAATAGCCCATCAACGCACCATATTCGCCATCCTCATTCCCAGTTGGCATCCTCCAATTGGCTGGGCAAATATCGTACTCGGCATCATGTGCGACATCCGTACTGCTTCCTGGATTTGCATCAGGATCAAAGTCATGATCCCCCATACCAAAACTTTCACAAGAAGTCCCAGCAGTTGCAGCACAGTAGTTGTAATAAACGCCAACATATGCCAAAGCATTGGAGCCCTTAAGCATTTGCGTCCAATCCCCTCCCTCAATATCCGAACTATAATCATAATATTTATAATCTATACTAATTTTTGGCTGCGTAAAGGAATGGTCCCAATTATCACCCGGAAGCGTGAAATTGTTGGCAATATTGGTGTCTTCAGGTGTCAAATTAATAGCTCGTTTAGAACCTAGTCTCAAGTTATCCGCCAACCAAACATTGCCATCATCTAGTTTTTTTACAATATAGGTTTCATCGTCACGGCTATCTTTTAGCGTATACGCCTCTCCCACCTCCATACTGTATTTAACAAGTGGGTTCATATCCTGCAAACAAACAGCATCCTCAATGGCTCTAGCTTTTGGATTACAATCATTTGTAGCTGCAAAACTACTAGTAGTTAGTAGGGCTGCGCCTACCGCACTAGCAAGAACTGTCGTCGCAATCGCAACCGACTTCCCAGCCAGAGCCTTTTTATATTTTTTGTTTGGTTGTATTTTTGTTTTCATTTTTATTCCTTTGTTACCCAATGATAATTTTATTGATAGACATCGCCGCCGCCACCATCACTATCGGTAGGATGATCGACTGGGCGAGCAATACAGCGCACCGACTGGCCAAAGTTACGGCCACTATCATAAGATGTAGAAGAACCGCCATTATATATGTCAAAGAACGCCATATAGGCTCCGTAACCACCATCGTCATCACCCACCATAGAAGACCAAAAGAATCCAGCATACCCAACATTGGCAAAATGTCCAGACCAAACACCACCAGGAACAAAGAAGAGTGGCTCCGTCCATAATGCATAAAACATATCATTGTCATCATAAAAGTAATTATAAATGCTAAAACCATAATATTCCCACAACGAAAAGAACGAGTCATTATAACCAACCTTTGGCAACGTCCAGCCTACCGGACAAATGGACTGCTCTATAAGTTCATCGTCGTGATATCTAGAACTATCATTCATCGCTACAGCTGCCGTCCAGTTATAATAATTACCTAAATGGTACTGCGGAATACCATTAGAGGACATCGCAGCGGAGGCCGGATTAATTGACTCGTCACAGTTATACGGCTCCCAGTCCGAATCAAAGCTACAAGTCGCCAGATACGTATTCCAACTATCGAGATTATAAAAATGATCATCCCAGTATTTGTCGCCTGGATCGTAGGATTCCGGAGTAGAAGTTGTTCCACGCCAAGTAGTAGTACTAGTGGCATAAGTGGAAAGACTTGGTGTCCAAGTAGCAGTTTCGTATTTGTCAGTATCTGGGTTGTAGCCCAAATCGGTATCCTCATTAGTATAAGTAGTGTTAGAATCTAGATCTAAGTCTAAGTTTTGTGTCATCCAAACCTGATAAACAGTTTGTGGAGCAATTTTTGCTGATTTTGGTGTCTCACTCCAATATGCATACAACTTCGCAATAGTATAAGTTTTTTCATCACGTTTGTCCATAAGCGTGTATTGTGTTTCCGGCGTCATAGAATCTACAATTTGGTCGCGATTAGGACCAGCAAAATCTTGTAAACATTTAGCTTCTTGTATGGTAGTAGCGTTTGGATTACAAATATCTACTACATTGGCGATAGCAACATAAGTGATGGTAGTACCAGAATAAGTACCATAGTCTAGATCTGGAGTAATGTAAGTACTATAGTAGAAAGTAGATTTGTTACTAGCAGTTGTAGCTTCTTCTGTTGTTTTAAGAGTCATGGCTTCTTCTAGTGTGGTTGGAAGACCGGTAAAGACTGCTTGTGTTTGGCTAGTTGGTTTAGTGGTAGCAATACCCCATGTGTTGTTAGTTAGAGCTACTGGTTCTAATGAATCTAGCATAGTGATAGTACTTTTAGACGATTTATTAGTCTCATTCTTTAAATCTGTAGTGGCACTATCTACATAAGCCATTAGTGTATATCCAGCTTCAGTAGCAGAATCTACTGTAATTACACTTTCTCCAGTAGCAAATACTGCGGTACTGTCTAGGTCTACGTCGATTTTAATGTCACTTGCTGTAATAGTAAGTGTGTCCTCATTTCCTGAAGCATCAGTTACTGCACTAACCATACTTGTTATCTTGTCTATATTAAGTACTCCTAAGATACCTAATAGTACCACTATGGATAATGTAGTTAGTTTAGCTACTAAGTGTTTATTAGTATGGGTAGTAAAACGATTTACTTTCTTACGACGAGATATTACTACAATAATACCTACTATAATAGCAACAGAAAGTACGATAATACCGATAATTGGTAATACCATACTGAAATTAAAGTCTACTCCATCCGTATGCGATACACTAAACATACCAGTATCTGGTGCACTAGTATCTGGTACTACAGTTGGCGTAGCATCATTTACATTAATTAAGAGTTTTGATGACATGTCTTTTTTGTCTTTTATGTTTTTATGTTTATAAACTTTATGCTTACATTATAGCGCAGTAAAAAACAAATGTCAACAAAAAAAGAACCAAACACAAAATTTGATTCCATTAACTAATCATCAAATAAACCATATAGCCAACTACCCACTCTAAAAGACAATCATAACACTTTTTCTAGGCGGAATATAACCATATATAACACACACTGGCCACCCAACACTTTACCTCCGGTTCCGGCCTCTCTCAACGGGTTGATTTGGTCTGAACCTACTTCCATTTTAGCATATGCCAATACGTTGTCAATATTGATTTTTCACATTTTCGATGTTCTAACAAAAAGTTTTCCACAACCAAAATCACACCATTTTAACAGAGGTAAAACCCAAAAACCGAACACATCATTCTTGACAAGAACAAACAATTATATTATTACAACAGGCAAGATTTTCGCCGCCAATTAGCTATTTAAACCCGCATCAAAATACATTAAGACGTGCTCCCAACCCCAGCTCAAATCAAACCCAGACAGCACATAGTCATTAAATTTGAAATAAGGCAAACCATTAACATACTGTGTCATCCGTTTAGCATCCTCTTTCACCTGGGACACAGTTTCATCATTCTTCACGCACTGCTCAAAATCTTCGCCTAATCCTACACTCTTACCCATCTCTATCCAATAATTCCTACCCATCTTATTAAACTCTGAAAACGACGATTTGCCCATCCCCTTAAACCATTCATTCCACACCTTGGTCACTGCTAAATCATAAAACTCCCAAAACTTCCCTCTATCTCTCGCACAATAGGTCGCCACCGCCGAATATCGTGACTCAATTGATGCCGATTCGCCATATTCAAACAAGAAGTCTGTCGCCCTTATCTCAATCAAAATGTCGTTAGCCTCTATATACTGCTCTAAATCCTCCTGATGTTCAATCATTGCATTTTCGAATGCGATACAATACGGACAAGCAATATCCGAATAAATAATGAAATGATTCTTAGCATTCAAATCCCCCATCGTCATCTCTTCATACCAGACTTCTCTTGGCGTCGACTCTCCACCGCCACCCATACTTGCAACAATTGCCGCCCCAATCGCAAAAACAATTACGACTATTAGCGCAATTCTACCTATCACGCCCGCTATGTTTGACTTTTCGTTCGTTTCCATCTGACTCCTCTACTCTTTTAGCCTTTTTTGCTAAATATTTTTCATTAATAATTATAGCATACATTTCGAGTCCCATCCGTTTCAAAGACAAAATCGCAATTACCACTGCTAGTACCGTCACCACGCCAGACACCACACCGGCTATCGCAAAACTCCCCGTCGAAAAAATCATCCCTAGAAACGGCGTAATCAGCGTAGTGCCACAAGTTGGACAACCGGCTCCCAACGCGATCAACCCAGTAATAATCCCCACCTTCTGCACGTTCTCTGAATTTTTATTCTTCTTGTTCCAAAGCAGCGCAATTAGCCCAATCAAAATTCCCTGCAAAAGCGATATAAAAAACACAAAAATCCAATCAGTAAATATCATATTAAAACCAAATATCCCAATAATCGCCTCGCCAACGATTCGCATATTCTTCGGAAAGCCCAACGCCCCCATCAACTCAAATTTCGTTAATCCATTAGACAACAGATTCATCAAAGTTCCAAAGAACAAAAAGGCAATCACAAAACCTATCCAGAATTTCTTCTCTTTTGTCGCCAGCAAAACCCCCTTCCCCGCCAACACAAATTCATCGCACCACTTACGCCAATTAAACCTAATCTTTTTCACCCTACCTCCGTTAGTCAATTTTAATTGAATTCTTTAGCCACATACTTACCGGTATTAACTTCGTTCTCACCGATTACAATTCCAGCCTTCGCTACCGCCGCAGCATATTTCATCTTATCCCCCAAACCCTTACCAGCATAAATCACATCAACCGTCTTACCTTCCGCACGCAATTTTGCCGCCACCTCACAAGCAAACGGTATTTCAGCATCCGTAATTGGGCAAACACAATAATCGAGTAATCCGCCAAAGGTACTCTCATCAATTAACCCGTATTCGTTCAATACGTAAAATAGACGCGTCAACCCAATCGAAATCCCTACACCAGGCAACTGTTGCTCGGTGTAATAGCTAGCCAAATTGTCATATCGCCCGCCAGAGCAAATCGAACCAATCTCCTTGTATTCCGGAATAATAGTCTCAAACACCGACCCAGTATAATAATCCAACCCCCTCACAATCATCATATCGGCAACCACTTTCCCCTTTAATCCTTGAGCCTCAATCAAACCTAACACTGTCTCAAGTTCAGCAACTCCTGCCGTCAGCAAATCACCGCCAACTTTATCACGAATCGCCTCAAGTTTTGGCAATACTTCGTCAAGCGAGCCATGAATCTTAGTAAATTCTTTCAGCGTCTCAATCCGTGAGTCATCCAAACCCTCTTCAGCATAAGCCTCCAAAGTTTTCTCCATTGGCACCTTCTCCGCGTGATCAATTATGCCAAAAACCTCATCAGATTTATCCGCAAGACCAAGCCCTACCAACAACCCCCCCAGAATCTTCCTGTTTGAAATTCTCACCATTATCTCTGGTTTCACAAATGTCTTCAAAGCTTCATAAGCTGTCATCACTACATCAGCATCATAAGATAGCGGTAACTTCCCCCGCCCAATCACATCTATATCACACTGATAAAATTCGCGAAAACGCCCTTTTTGCGCTCTTTCACCCCGGAAATTTCGCCCAATTTGCGTCACTTTAAACGGGAATTTCAAATCATTCTCGTGCTCTACCACATATCTTGCTAGAGGTACCGTGTGGTCAAACCTTAGCGCCTGATCCGCATCGTCGGCAGTTTCGTTGGTTTTTATTACTCTATAAATTTGCTTCTCAGTGTCCCCACCAGCTTTCGCTAGCAGTATCTCTGTCCTGTCAATTACTGGAGTTTCAATCGACAAAAAACCATGTACATGATAAACATCCGCAATCTGTTTCAAGAGGTTATTAAAAATAGCCTGTTTTTTAGGTAGTAATTCTTGCATGCCAGAGATTGGCGAAGTATTTATCTTTTTCATACTTTAAATTATAGCACAGATGTGGTACAATATAAATATTGGCGCTGTAGCTCAGTTGGTAGAGCAGAGGCCTGAAGAGCCTTGTGTCACTGGTTCAAGTCCAGTCGGCGCCACCATTTTTTTACAAAAATGCATCAAAAAATGGCCTTGGCAACCTACGGCAGGCAAGTCCAGTCGGCGCCACCATTTTTTGTATTTACCCATATAAATTCGTGTCTGTTAATACCCTAAAAATTTGGTATTTTGTATAATAAACCATGTTATAATAAAAACATGGAAAAAGATAAGCTTAATAATACTCAAATTCAACCCACACCTGCATCGCCGATACAATCCAATAATTCGAATAACGACTGGCAAGAAAACAGCCCCAACAATCAACCACTTGGTGCAAATACGCAACTTGCAAATACTATTGGCACACAAAACGGATCGAACATGTCTACAACCACAACCTCTTCATCCACTCCAAACAACTCCTCACATTCCACCAAAAAATCAAATAAAAACAAAAAAATCGTTGTGTTATTTACCACGCTTGCGGCAATAGCTATTGCTACAATCGTCACACTCTTCCTTACTGGTATTATTGGCGAGCATCGAGTCGAAGTTGGCGATTATACGGTTGTTATTAATGAAGATAATTGGACTAGCAGTATTGGACAAGATGGCAACACTCTAGTACTAATGAATAAAGAGAACAATCTCTCGGGAATAGGGATACTTCCATATACGAAAGACGTGACTTATGATCTTCTTGACCAAGAAGATCAAATGAAGAGCTTTATTAACCAAATTAATAATATCCAATTTGAAAGCCAATCGAGACAAACGATTAGCGACACGAGATGTATAGTCGTTAATGTCAAATATAAAAAAGTAACTTATGTTAACGATAAAGCGATTAAAGCCTTCTGTGAAGGTAAAGATGGTGCAATATTCCTTATAGAAGTCGAAGGGGCAGATCAAGCTGAGCTAAACTCAAATCTCTCTGCCGGAGTGGATATTATTAACACCGCCAAACATAACTAATCAGGCGTCCTTTAGTTTGTCTAAAGTATCTTTTCTATAGATTGTTAATGCCTGCCCAATTCGCCCCCGTCTACCAGTGTCGACAATAGATGACCTCTATGATAAAATAAAGAAAATGAAAAGTAAAAATATCAAGCGAGGTAGAGTCGTCACGCCAGCAGATGCAAATCCATGGCCACAAGAACAAAAAGTGGCAAAAGTTTTAGCTTTAGCTGGCCATTATGTTGAATTTATTCCCGAAGCTAATCTAAAAACTCCAGATATTTATCTAGATAATACGATATACGAAATAAAATCACCGATTACCAATAACCCGAAGAAAATTATTCGCAATGTAAAGCGCGCACTAGAAAAGAGTCCCAATGTAATTATTGACTCTTCTAGGGTAAAAGGCCTAAGTGACGAAGCGATTCAGAGAACACTAAAGAATAAAGTTAGAGATTTGCCAGGACTTAAAAATTTACTTTTCGTAAACAAGCGCGGGCAAATCATTGACATTATCGCTTTGATTTGATATAATTAAAGCATCGAAGTTCTTGCACGGGGTGTAATGCTCCTACCGCAGGAACTTCTTTTTGTAGTATTTAAGCAATCTAATTCTATTATCTTCTTTATAGATTGTTAATGCCTGCCCAATTCGTCCCCCACCACCAAACGATACTTCGTTTACACTCGTATCAAAAAACGTGGCCCCGGGCTTCGCCAACGGCGCCACCATTTTTTGTATTTATCCATATAAACCCGTATCTATTTATTACCTAAAAAATTTAGCATTATACATAAGTAATCATGTTATAATAAAATCATGGAAAAAGATAAGCCTAATAATACTCAGATTCAACCCACGCCTACATCGCCGATACAATCCGATAGTTCCAATAACGATTGGCAAGAAAACAGCCCCAACAATCAACCACTTGGTACAAATGCACAACTTACAAATACTATTGATACACAAAACGAGTCAAACATGTCTGCAACCACAACCTCTTCGATTAGCCCAAACACAGGCATTTTTGCAGAAGGGGCTAGCCCTATTCAACAACCCACAAATAATATTACGCAGAAAAAGAGCAAGACAACATTAATTGTAACCATAGTTCTTCTCATTATTGCACTAGTAGTGGGTGGTTTTTTTCTTATTCGCAGCCCTATGAATTCCGGCACGAAGACAATTTCCGAATTCGAATCAATAGTTTCCAAACTAAATTATCGTAAGGCTGAAAATCCTGATCTTGAATATAGCGACTCTAGCGGCGCCTTTGTTACATACTATAAATCAAAAGAAACGGCCGCAGACGGACTTGTTATGTTCTATGTTATGGAATCCAAAGAGGCCCTCAGAGAGTTAGTAAAACAAGAGGGTGGCGACATTGCTAATGAAGCCATGGCTTCTTTCGACTGGTCAAAAACACGCAATGAATCATATGAATGTACCACCAATAAACAGAACGTTCATATTTGCATAGACATAATACAGCTAGAAAATACCATGTTGATGATTTATTATCATTCAAACTCTTCTAGCGAAGCAGAATCCGAAGTTAAGGATGTTGTCACTGCGATGGGATATCAAGAATAGACATCATAATCACTTGTCACATACCGGCAGAAAAATAATACAATTAACTGCGTTGGTTCAATCATCCTGTAGAGTGTTAATACCTATCTAATTCGCCCCCACCTTTTTTACAAAAAATTCATCAAAATACTTCTCATGATATAATAGATTACATGAATGAGTCCCTCAATAATAGTTCTCAGGTAAATCCTAGCGACGAAGAATGGGAAAAAACCATGCAAGATTTTATGGGGAATTTCGGGAAGAAAAAAGAAGTAGAATCAACTCCTCGATATGAGTACAGGGCGACAGACGTAGAAGATGTAATACAAAATGCTGAAGAATATATTATCCCAGAATGCCTAGAGGCGTGCAAAATCTTATGGGGTAAGAATATCGAAACTATAATGTGTTCCAATTATAGCGATAATACTGATTTATATATTGATCTTCTTGATGGCGATGGGCTCTCTGCTGAGAACAGAGATATATTCATTAATAATGAAGGAAATGGTTTTGCTTTGGGTGAAGAGCACGATTATCCAAGAATATCTGTGCCCGGTCAAACTCCGGAATCCGCACTAAAATTACAAGAATTAGCTGATAAACTTAAGATTCAGGATGTAAGAAGCTGTAGATATAAATCTTCAGCAGAATTTCTAGAAGAGTATAAATATGGCAATATGCCAATCGAGTATGATGGGGTAGATGAATTTGGCAACGTCTCAGTTCGTCGCCAATATAATCCAGAAAGAACAAACATAACACTTCAGGACGCGCTTGAACAAACCGGCAAATCTAGTCTATACGTCCCGCCAGAAGACAGAGTCTATGAATCTCAAATGTTTTTAGATTGGCACAATCGTTATCTTAATTTCCATCTAAATATATAGCTAGCACATCCACAAATTATTGACTTTTTTAGAAAAGTATGCTATAATATATATAGTGTGTGTAAGGGGGTGGAACACAATGATCTTCGCAAAAATCATCGGCTATATCTTCATCATCGTCCTGGGAGTCTTCTTCCTGACCATCATCACCTGGCTCCTGGTCGAAGCCCTGATCGCCGTACTTAGAAGAATATAAAAAAACACACATATGCGACGCTTCGGCGTCGCTTTTTCTGCACAGATTTTTCGTGCGTTTTTTAATTTTTGTGGTATAATAATAAAAGAGCACCAAATATGGGGCGGTAGCTCAGCTGGTTAGAGCACGGGCCTTTTAAGCCCGGTGTCGAGGGTTCGAGCCCCTCCCGCCTCACCAAACCCCACAAGGGCGGTTAGCTCAGTTGGCTAGAGCGCGTCTTT
>Ga0310696_10007146_pt1 | contig 13162 bp, 9 predicted proteins | sample AusTroGonzalo_MG_4_FD_203885 | JGI IMG/M metagenome (GOLD analysis project Ga0310696, IMG submission 203885) | Bovine rumen microbial communities from tropical cattle in Woodstock, Queensland, Australia - Gonzalo_02 (v2) (version 2) | ecosystem: Host-associated > Mammals > Digestive system >... | reverse complement strand
TGTGTTCAGCTAATCTGTACTAATAGGTCGTGAGGCTTGGCCATATTCTTTAATCTGACAAATTAAGAATGTGAGTGTAACACTTGCGCTTTTCTAAATTTTATCTGACGTTAGAAGTTAGCGATGACCCGCCTAGTAAGCGGCGAGCAGGATTCTAGCGGTAAAGGAACATAGTTGTTAACTGGTTCCTTTTACGATTTGTTCTTTTATAACAAGAGGCTTTGATGAGACTGATATTAATTCCGACGAGGTCACACCCGTTCCCATTCCGAACACGGCAGTTAAGCTCGTAAGGGTCGATGGTATTGGCGCCCAATTCGGCGCTGAGAGAGTAGATCGATGTCGGTCTCATCAAAGCCTTTTCCATTTATAAAGGGCCCCCTTACACAAGGGGGCCCTTTTAATGGGGTTATTTTCGCAGTTATTTAATTTCTAATTTGCTAGAATTGCATTTAGGGATGATGCTTAATAAGAATAAAATAAAGAGTCATTCCGTACTTGATACGGAATCTTCCACGTCGCCGTTAAGTCGTTTCGTAAAACAGCAAAGGCCTAATGGAAACGATATCAGCGTGGAAGACCCTGAAACGAGTTCAGGGTGACTTTATTTTTTAATAACTTAACAATAGGCGTAAAAGATTCCCGATAAAGACATTCGGGGATGACTTTATAGTTTGGATTATTGCTTCCAATAGCAGTGACAAGACCCACCACAGTCACTAGTCCATACTTTTGTACCCATTTCGGCTTCACATAATGAAGCACCGGCAAACTTGGTTCCTTTATAAGCACAACATTGTATTGCATCATTTGAATAAAATTGTTCAATAATGGCAAGAGCGGTACCGTTAAAAAATAAAGTACATAGAGTCCTATCATGATTATAAGTAGGCTGACATGTCACATCACGCATAGGTGGAAGGCTAATATCCAATTCATCCATGGTTTCTGCATATTTATGGTGAGTACTATAATAAACATTTTGTGCCTTAAAAATAGCATTACTGGCAACGAGCATTTGCGCAAAGCGCGAACGCATAACCGATTTCTGATATTGTGGCAGTGCAACGCTGGTTAAAATTCCTATAATTAACACGACGACTAAAACTTCTATGAGTGTGAACCCTTTTTGCATATAAAAAATCCTTAATTTATTGGGGTCGGATAGGCGGCGGTATAAAATAAATACGGCCACCATATCGGGTCTCAAACAGGATACCTCAATATAATAGCCGTGGTTTATCGCATAACGATAAACACTCGGCACAACATTTCCAAGGGATCAGCTCGGAAATATTGTGCCTATAACGACTATACTTGACCTGTTTGAGAGTTTTTATAAAACTATCCCGTACGCTAAACGTACGGCTCAAATATAGTTAAAATTGTATGAAAACGCCTTGCGGGGCGTGAAAAATTTTCTCCTTAACTAAAGATATTAAATATTTTACTAAAATTTGCGGACTATTTTTGTAATTTTCCGCTTAATCTGGTGGTATTAACCATTTTAATATGGCTGGGTAATGTAAAAAATATTTTATGGTATCCGAATTGGGGATTTTTTAATTCTTCCAATGCTTGTTTTTTGGACCACTTTTGAAGTACCATACGATACATAGCTACCATGGTGCCTGTCCGGTCCGAGCCGTGCCGACAATGCACATAAACAGGTTGATGTTCCGGATCGGATACTAATTTTAAGAACTCCGTCATTTGTGCGGATGTAATCAAAGCCGGATTAAGGGGAATATGTACGCTTTTCATCCCTAAACTTTCAATCAGTTGTTTATTGGGTTTGTGCGTGCGGAAACTGATAATCGTTTTTACGCCTCTGTCTGCCAACATTTTATACCCTTTTTCGGTAGGTTGGGCTCCGCGGTAAAAATTTTCCGTTAATTGATAAGCATTGGGCAACTCTGCTGATTGCAAGGGTATTGGGTTTGTGAAATTTGTGGGGATGTTTTCTTGAAATTGGCGCGCAAGATCAGCATTTTCCGTAAAGGTAAGCGATATATTATCTAATACCTTTTCGGAAAGTTCTTCCTTTAAGGCAAGTACTTTTTTGCTCCATGGGTTATCGGGGGCTGTCTCAAGAAGCAAATCTATATTGGTGCGCAGGGCGGATTCTTGATAGAACGAAAGCACTTCCACGGAGGGAAGATCTTTGAAATCCTCGCCGAAATGTTGTTCCGGAAAGCGGTGTTGGGCAGAAACGAAAGCCGTTAACTCATCAAATACTTGTTGCCCGAGAACATTTTCCGCAAAATTTTGATGGCTTTCGGCCCGTGCAACGGATTGAGATACATTTTCCTTAAGAGAAGAAAGCCCTGTGTTTCCCCCATTGGCAATCGCTGCATTCGGAGTTAAGGGGGAAATTCCTGCGGGAATAGTTGCTTTTGTATCCATAGCCGCAATAGGTACGGCTATTTTAGCCGTATTTTTTGCTGCGGTTGTGGTCGCTTTCAAAATATCTTTGGCAGGAACTTCTATGGCGTTTTCCGCGGATGTTTTAACAAGTGCCTTGCCAACGGGTTTTATATATGCTTGAGCGTTGAGCGATAAAGGAACAAGGCTTGTTGTTAAAAAAAGAAAAATAACACCGGTTAATTTTTTCATAATAATCCGTTTTTTGAAAATAAAATTTTTATAACTATATTATAAAATGTTTATGTGTAAAATAAAAGGGCCAAAAGACCTAGAGCGGTCTGGGACCTTTTTATGGGGGACGCTGTTGCGCAGATTAAAATTTTTTGTTATAATATAAACATAGTTCGCGGATAGAACGTTTGCAAAAGTGTTTGCATTTGGCGAACTAAATTGATAAAATATATCAAGAAGAAGATTTGAACGAAAACCATAACTCCTCCGACGTAAAAACGTAGGGTAAGGAGTTTGTGGCTGTCGTTTTCTCTGCGTTTTTGCAGGGGATAAGACGGCGGTTTTCGCTTAAAAACAGGCAAGAAAATGAACCTGACAAAAGACCAAAAGAAACAAAAGTCGCAAGACTTGGCTTCTGAAATTACTGCTAGCGGCGTCTTGTTCTTCACCGCCTATCAAGGCTTGAAGTTCGTAGACATGGCAGAACTTCGTGTGCAGTTGGCTCCCACCGGTGCAAAATTCCGCGTGGAACGCAACGCTATCGTAGAACATGCTATCAGTCAGGCCAAAATTGAAGGAGCGGACGGAAAACTCTTTCAAGGGCCGACTGCCATTGCCGTAGGCGGAGATATTGCTGCGGTTGCGAAAGTACTCGTAGATTTTCAGAAGAAAAATGCGGCTTTGAAGCTTCGTGCTTGTTTCGCAGACGGGGTCTGGTACAACGAAGAACAAGTTAAACAATTGGCTACCATCGGTACCAAGGAAGAAAACTTGTCCAAATTGGCCGGTGCCTTGTACAGCGCGGTTGCGCAATCTGCACAAGTATTGCAGGCTCCGATACGGGATTTTGCCTACGTTATTAAAGCTTTGGAAGATAAGCAAAAATAATGTGGTTCACAACTACTGCCCCGTGCAGTAGTTGTGGTGCAAAATCTAAACCCGCCAAGTGCGGTAGTAGCCCGAAAGGATAAAGGTACGGGTGTAGGCTAGGCTTACACAGAAGGCCGCTACTCTATAACATAAAAGGAAAAATAAAATGGCTAAAATGACCAAAGAAGAATTAGTAAACGCGATTGCCGAACTCACCGTTTTGGAACTCTCCGAACTCGTGAAAGCAATTGAAGAAAAATTCGGCGTGAAGGCCGCTGCTCCCGCAGTAGCCGTTGCCGCTGCTGCTCCTGCCGCCGCTGCCGCTGCCGAAGAAAAAGATGAATTCAATGTTATGTTGACTGCTGTTGATGCCGCCAAGAAAATTGCCGTCATCAAAGTCGTGCGCGAAATCACCGGCTTGGGCTTGAAAGAAGCCAAAGACCTCGTTGAAGGCGCCCCGAAAGCAGTAAAAGAAAACGTTGCCAAAGCCGAAGCTGAAGAACTCAAAAAGAAAATCACCGAAGCCGGCGGTACCGTTGAACTTAAATAAGTCAACTGACTACTTATTTATCCCACCCCTCTAACAGGGGTGGGATTCGTGCCCGAAAGGGCGCTTGACGGAATATCGGTTTAGTGTGCGTTATAACGATATCCGTTTGAGAGAAGCAGGAAGAAAATAATGATTGAAAAACAAACCAATTTCGGCAAGATTTCTAAAAATAAACTTCCGTTACCAGATTTATTAGACATGCAAAAACAATCCTTTAAGGATTTTTTGCAAGAAGGTGTTGCTCCTTCTAAACGCGAACTGAAAGGTTTGCAAGCTGCTTTTGAAGATGTTTTCCCGATAGAGGCTCCCGACGGGAGTATGCGGTTGGATTTCAAAGAATATACTTTCGGAACCCCGCGTTATGCTACGCCGACGGAAGCCACCGTGCGCGACAGCACTTATGATATCCCGTTAAAAGCCACCATGATGCTTTCGGTAAAACAGAAAAACGGGAATTTGAAAAATGCGTCCACACAGGAAGTTACCCTTTGTAATTTGCCTTTAATGACCGACGCGGGTTGTTTTGTATATAACGGCGCGGAACGTGTGGTAGTCAGCCAGATGCACCGCTCGCCGGGCATTATTTTTGAAGAAGACGAAGAAAAACAACAGTCCACTTTCGGTAAACGCTTATACGTCGCGCGTATCATTCCGTACCGCGGCGCGTGGATTGAATTTTCTTTTGACGTCGCTAACGTTTTATGGGTTCGTATTGACCGCAAGAAAAAAGTTTCTGCTTCTACTTTCTTGCGCGCTTGCGGTTTGGAAACTAACGCACAAATTATCCAAACCTTCTATAAATGCGAAGATGTTGACGTAAAAGTCAGCAATGTAGATAACGTTATCGGACGTTATGCCGCGGATGATATTTACGACCCCGAAACCGGCGAAGTGCTTTGGAACTTAGATGAAAAAGCCGCTCTGCCGATTGACGATAAAGTATTCAAAACACTGCTTGAGAAAAACGTAAAAACCATTAAGGTGATTTGCGGCAAACCCCGTCAGGAAGACCCGGGTATTTTAGTTACCCTTGAACACCGCAAAGATTCTATCCGCACCGCCAAAGAAGCACAAGCGGAAATTTATAAGAAAATGCGCGGACAGGATTTTATCGTTCAAGAACGGGCAGAATCTTACTTGGATGATTTGATTTTTAATAATATCCGCCGTTATGATTTGAGTTTTGTAGGACGTTATAAAATCAATAAAAAATTTGCGAAATTGTTTGATTTAATCAGCAGTTATAAATTTGCAAAATATCGCAAACCGGCTGATAACCGCCGTACGCTTGCCACCGAAGATATAATTGTTGCAGTAAAATATTTACTCGCGTTGAATGCGGGCGAAGATGCACAAAAAATGTATGGTGATGATTTTGTTTTCAAAGTGGATGATATTGACCACTTAGGTAATCGCCGCGTGCGCGGAATCGGGGAACTTTTAGAAAATCAAGTGCGTATCGGCCTTTCGCAAATGGCGAAAACCGCCCGCGACCGCATGAACCGCGATTTAACCACGCCCACCCCGCGCGCTTTAATCAACGCGCAACCGGTGCAGGCGATTATCCGCAAGTTCTTCGGTACTTCGCAACTTTCCCAATTTATGGATCAAATTAACCCGTTGGGTGAACTGACCCACAAACGCCGTTTATCCGCTTTAGGACCCGGCGGTTTGAATAGAAAACGCGCCGGCTTTGAAGTGCGCGACGTACACTATACCCACTACGGGCGTGTGTGTCCCATTGAAACGCCGGAAGGTGCGAACATCGGGTTAATTACTTCTTTGGCCTGTTATTCCAAAGTGAATAAATACGGACTTATTGAAACGCCGTACCGCAAAGTGGAAAATGGAAAAGTAACCAATAAGATTGAAGAATTGACCGCAGATGCCGAAGACGATAAATTTGTAGCACAGGCCAATACGCCGCTTAAAGAAGACGGGACGATTGCAACCGACGCGGTGTCTTGCCGTGTGCGTGCCGATTACCCCATGGCGAAACCTTCGCAAGTGGATTATATGGACGTATCTCCGTTGCAGGTAATCAGTATTTCGGCGGCATTAATTCCGTTCTTGGAACACGACGACGCTAACCGTGCTTTGATGGGTTGTAACATGCAACGTCAGGGCGTGCCGTTACTGATGCCGGAAGCCCCTTATGTGGGTACGGGTATTGAACACGAAGTCGCGCGCGACTCCGGTACTTCCGTACTGGCTAAACGCTCCGGCCGTGTGCAATTTGCCGATGCTTCCAAAATCGTAGTGGAGGCCAAGGACGGAACTTGTGATGTTTACAATTTACTTAAATATAAACGTTCCAACGCCGATACTTGTATTAACCAGCATCCGATTGTAAAAACCGGAGATGACGTAGAAGAACGCCAAGTTATCGCCGACGGACCGGCTATGGATAACGGGTATCTGGCGTTAGGGCGCAATATGCTCGTTGGTTTTATGTGCTGGGAAGGGTATAACTACGAAGACGCTATTTTGGTATCGAGCCGTTTGGTGAAAGATGATGTCTTTACGTCTATTCACTTGCACGAGTTTACTATTGATGCGCGTACTACCAAACAAGGGGTTGAAGAAATTACCCGCGATATTCCCAATATCGGTGCGGATGCGTTATCGCACTTGGATAACGACGGTATTGTATTCCCCGCAACGGTGGTAGAACCCGGTGATATTTTAGTCGGTAAAGTTACCCCGAAAGGCGAACAGCAATTAACCCCCGAAGAAAGACTCTTAAAAGTTATTTTCGGTAAAAAAGCCGACGACGTGGTAGATGCTTCCTTGCGTGTCCCGCCCGGAACGAGCGGTAAAGTAGTCGGTACGCGCGTGTTTGTGCGCAAAGAAAAACTGACTAAAGAGGAAGAAAAGAAACGTGCCGCGGACTTGTTAGAAGAACGGGACAGCACCGTTACCTTGTTGCGCGAACAAAAGAAACGTGCTGTGGCAGACGCTAAAGCAACGATAAAAAATGCGGCCGCTCTAAAGAAAGAAGAAGAACGTTTAACCGCGCTTTATAAATTGTTGGAAAAGAAAGCCGAAGAACATTATAAACGGGAAAGCGAATTCTCCAAACAAGGGGACGAACTTGCGGTAACGGTAAATAAATCGGTAAAAGTATATATTGCTTCCAAACGTAAATTACACGTCGGGGATAAGATGTCCGGCCGCCACGGGAACAAAGGGGTGGTCGCCCGCATTTTACCGGAAGAAGATATGCCTTTCTTGCCGGACGGAACACCGCTTGATATTGTGCTTTCGCCGCTCGGTATTCCTTCTCGTATGAACATCGGGCAGTTGTTGGAAACCATGCTCGGTTGGGCGGCTCACTACTTGCACTATAATGCCGCTACGCCGGTATTTGACGGCCCGAGTGAGGAAGACGTTGTTAATGAAGTACGCAAAGCCAAAGAAAAAATTTTAGACGATAAAGGCTTAAAAGGCAAAGCGCGCGAAGAATATGCCGCTAAGTACTTGCCAGACGATTATTGCCGTATTACGTTATACGACGGCAGAACCGGTGAGCCTTTTGAAGAAAAAGTGACAGTCGGTTACATGTATATGATGAAACTGATTCACTTGGTAGAAGACAAGGTGCACTCCCGCTCTACTGGTCCTTACAGCTTGATTACGCGCCAACCTTTAGGCGGTAAAGCGCAATTCGGCGGACAGCGTTTCGGGGAAATGGAAGTGTGGGCTATGGAAGGTTACGGCGCCACTTACACCTTGCAGGAATTCTTAACGGTAAAATCCGACGACTTTGACGGCCGTACGAAAATGTATGAATCTATCGTCAAAGGCAAAACTCCTACCCCTCCGGGCGTACCGGAATCGTTCAAGGTTTTAATTAAAGAATTACAAGCCTTGGGCTTGAGCGTGGAGTTATTGCAGAAACATGAAGATAAAGAAGATGTTTCTGCCCAGACGGAAGAAAAAGAAGAGCAGACCGCTAAATAGTCGGGGACGAATATGCAGACAAGAAAAGTGAAAAAATTAAACGAATTGAACTTTTTTGGTTTTGATGCCATGCGTTTAGGCATTGCCAGCCCGGAACAAATATCGGCATGGTCTTTCGGCGAAGTTAAAAAACCCGAAACCATCAACTACCGTACGTTAAAACCGGAACGCGACGGCTTATTTTGCGAACGCATTTTCGGCCCGACCAAAGATTACGAATGTGCTTGCGGAAAATACCGCTGGCCGAAATATAAAGGCATTAAATGCGACCGCTGCGGTGTGGAAGTTACCGAAGCCAAAGTGCGCCGCGAACGTATGGGACACATTGAACTGGCTGTGCCGGTGGCTCACGTGTGGTTCTTGCGCAAAAATCCGTCCCGTATTGGTATTTTATTAGATAAACGCACGACGGACTTGGAACGCGTGGTCTATTATGCTTCTTACATTGTGTTAGAAGATTGTGTGGACCCTGTAACGGGCCGCGTGGAACTTAAGAAAGGCACCTTACTTACCGATCCGCAAGTGCGCGAAGAACGCAAAAACCGCGGTTCCCGTTTGAAAGTAGGTATCGGCGCGCCGGCAATTAAGACTTTATTGGAAGGCATTGATTTTGATAAAGAAATTCCCGCCTTGCACGCGCAATTAAAAGAAACGCAAAGCGAATCCGAACGCGGTAAACTTATCCGCCGTATTAAAACGATGGAAGAATTTAAGGAAAGCGGCAATCGCCCCGAATGGATGATTTTAAGCGTATTGCCGGTTATTCCGCCGGATTTGCGCCCACTCGTTCCGCTTGACGGAGGACGCTTTGCCGCTTCGGACTTAAACGATTTGTATAGAAGAATTATTAACCGCAATAACCGCCTTAAACATATTGAATCGCTCCGCGCACCGGAAGTGATGATTTATAACGAAAAACGCTTGTTGCAAGAGGCGGTGGACGCGCTCATTGAAAACGGCGCGCGCGGTAAAGCCTTTGTCGGGGCCGGCGGCAGACCGCTTAAATCGCTTTCGGACAGCATTAAGGGTAAACACGGCCGTTTCCGCCAAAACTTACTCGGTAAACGTGTGGACTATTCCGGCCGTTCCGTTATTGTGGTCGGTCCGAATTTGAAAATCCACCAATGCGGACTTCCTAAACTGATGGCGCTTGAACTTTTCAAACCTTTTATTATCGGGGAACTGATGAAAAAAGAAGGGATGACGCTCAAGCAAGCCAAGAAAATGTTGGAAAAAGTCCGTCCCGAAATTTGGGATATTTTAGAAAAAGTAACACAAGCACACCCGGTTATGCTTAACCGTGCACCGACGTTGCACCGCTTGGGTATTCAAGCCTTTGAACCGGTACTGATTGAAGGGAAAGCCTTGCAATTACATCCGCTTACCTGTGCCGCTTTCAACGCTGACTTTGACGGCGACCAGATGGCTGTGCACGTGCCGCTTTCGTTAGAAGCACAAATGGAAGCGCGTACGTTGATGTTGGCGTCTAACAATATTTTATCACCTTCATCCGGCAAGCCGATTGCTACTCCGTCTCACGATATGGTGCTCGGGGTTTATTGGCTTACCAATGTCAAAGATAATGATATCGGGCAAGGCGGTATTTTCGGCAGCAAGGAAGAAGCCCTTGTAGCGTTGGAATACGGCAAACTTTCCTATCACGCCAAAATTAAAGTACGCGGCTTAAATGCAATACCGGAATTGGATGATAATAAAAAACCGGTAACCGATCCGACCAAATGGAAAGATTATACTTCCGTTGGTCGTATTATCTTTAACCAAGTATTGCCGGAAGGTTGGGCCTATGTCAATAAAACCGTTACCAAAAAAGACTTGGGCGCATTGGTAGATGAATGCTATAAGAGCAAAAAATACGGGCGTGCCGCAGCGGTACAACTTTTGGATAACATCATGAAGATGGGTTATCACTATGCGACGTTGTCCGGCTTGTCCATTTCCGTTGCCGATATGACTATTCCGGAAGCAAAAAAGAAATTGATTGAAAAAGCGGAAGAAGAAGTCGAAAAAATTCAGGCACAAGCCGAACAAGGTATCATTACCGAAGGGGAACGTTACAACAAGGTCATTGATATTTGGACCCGTGTTACGGATGATGTAGCCAATAAACTTTTTGAAGAAATGAAAAAATTTGCGGAATCCGCATACGACCCGACCAACAAGGAACACAGCGGTCAGCGTTTTAACTCTGTCTATTTGATGGCAGACTCCGGCGCGCGCGGTTCCCGCCAACAGGTACGTCAGTTAGCCGGTATGCGCGGACTTATGGCTAAGCCGCAGAAGAAACTTTCCGGCGGTCAGGGCGAAGTTATTGAAAACCCGATTACCGCCAACTTCCGCGAAGGGTTGTCCGTGCTCGAATATTTTATTTCAACGCACGGCGGACGTAAAGGTTTGTCCGATACGGCTTTGAAAACGGCTGACGCCGGTTATTTAACCCGCCGTTTAATTGACGTGGCCCACAATGTGGTTATTACAGACGAAGACTGCGGAACGCATAACGGTATCGTTGTAAAAGCATTAGAAAGCAGCAGCGGTATCGTAGAACCGATTGAAGAACGTATTTTAGGACGTACGGCCTTAGAAGATGTGGTAGTGAAAAAGGCAGACGGCTCCGAAGAAACGATTATTAAAGCTGGTGATTTAATTACCGCCGAACAGGCCAAAAAAGTTAAACAATACGAAGTGGAATCTGTTCGTATCCGCTCGGTACTTACTTGTGAAGCCCCCTTGGGTGTCTGTGCGAAATGCTACGGCTTATCGTTGGCAACAGCGTCTAAGAGTAACCCCGGAGATGCGGTGGGTATTATTGCCGCGCAATCCATCGGTGAACCGGGTACGCAGTTGACGCTCCGTACGTTCCACATCGGCGGTGCGGCAGAACGTATTGCCAGCAGTGTGGTAGCGGATTATGACGGGGAAGTAACTTTTAAGGATGTATCCTTACTTCCTAACCCGTTTGATGAAAAAATTAATATTTGTATTTCCAGAAACGGCTCTATCTTTATAACTGCCGGAAATGGTAAAATAAAAGAGTATAAGATTCCCTATGGGGCATCTGTTTTTGTAAAAAACAAGATGCAGGTAAAGAAAGGTTCTTTAATTGCGGAATGGGACCCTCACTCCATGCCGTTACTGGCGGAAAGAGCCGGTAAGGTTAAATTGAGTGACGTTATTGAAGGTATTACGTTGCAAGAAGAACGCAACAAAGTAACGGGTGTCATTGAACGTAAAATTACCGCAAGCCGTAGCGGAAAATATAACCCGCGCATTATTGTGATGGGTAAAGGAAAAGAAATGAGTTTGCCGTTGCCTATTGATGCAGTTTTAATGGCAGAAGACGGCGAAAATGTAGAACCCGGTATGGTGCTCGCACGTATCAGACGCGAAGCCAAGGTTACTACGAAAGATATTACGGGCGGTTTACCCCGTATCGCGGAGTTGTTTGAAGCCAGACGCCCCCATAATCCGGCGATCATCTCGGAATTTGAAGGGACGGTCCGTTTGGAAACTTCAGCCAAAGGTTTAATGGACGTACTTGTACATAATGAGCAGATCAATAAAACAAGTAAGTACAGCATTCCGCAAGGTAAACATATTTTAGTATATGAAGGCGATCACGTAGGTGCAGGCGAAGCCTTAACCGACGGCGCCATTGACCCCCACGACGTGCTGCGCGTGAAGGGTGAAAATGAAGCACAAGAGTTCCTGTTAAACGCTATTCAAGAAGTGTACCGCTTGCAGGGCGTAACAATCAACGACAGACATATTGAGGTTATTGTCCGTCAGATGTTAGGGAACAAAAAAATTCTAGATGCAGGGGATACCTCGTTCTTAAAGGGCGAAGTGGTCAGCCGTGCGCGCTTGAAACGCGAAAACGCGAAAATGAAAGCGCAAGGTAAGACGCCTGCCGATGCCGAAACGATTTTACTCGGTATCAGTAAAGCGTCTATTGCATCTGAATCGTTTATATCCGCGGCTTCGTTCCAAGAAACGACCAAAGTATTAACGGATGCCGCTATTGAAGGCAAGGTGGATGAACTCGCCGGCCTTAAAGAAAACGTAATCGTAGGCCATTTAATCCCCGCCGGAACCGGAATTCCCGCGCGGAAAATGGACAAAGAGTTTAATCAAAAACGCAAAGAAACAAAATAGGAGAGAAGTAATAATGCCAACAGTAAATCAATTAGTGAAATACGGACGGGCTAAAGAGCAAAACCGCACGAAATCGCCCGCTTTGCAAGCATGTCCGCAACGCCGCGGCGTTTGCACCCGTGTTTATACCACCACCCCTAAAAAACCGAACTCTGCCATGCGCAAAGTTGCCCGTGTGAAGTTGACTTCCAAAATGGAAGTTACCGCTTATATCCCGGGCGTAGGGCACAACTTGCAAGAACACTCCATCGTGCTGGTGCGCGGCGGACGTGTGAAAGACTTGCCGGGTGTGCGTTACCACATCATCCGCGGCGCGTTAGATGCTGCCGGTGTTGAAAACAGAAAACAAGGCCGCTCGCTTTACGGCGTAAAACGCCCGAAAGCCGGTAAATAATTTTTAGGAGTGAATTAAGAATATGCCCAGAAAAGGTTTAAGACCCAGAGATAAAAGAGCGCTCCCCGCACCGGATTATAAATATAATTCCGTGCTCGTTGCGCGTTTCATTAACAAATTAAATTTTGAAGGCAAAACCACCACCGCCGAACGCATTTTAGACGACGCGATGGCCATTATTGCCGAAAAAACCAAAGAAAATGCTTTAGACGTATTCACCAAATGCATTGAAAACGTGCGCCCCTTGGTGGAAGTAAAAGCCCGCCGTGTCGGTGGTGCTAACTACCAAGTTCCCACCGAAGTAAAACCCTTGCGCAGCACTTCGCTTGCTATGCGCTGGTTAATCGGTGCCGCACAAAGCCGCAAAGGCCGCCCGATGGCTGAAAAACTCGCCGAAGAAATTATTTTGGGCGCCAAGAAAGAAGGCACCGCGTTCAAAAAACGCGAAGATGTGCACCGCATGGCCGAAGCCAACCGCGCTTTCGCCCATTTCAAATGGTAATTTGGGAATAGAGAGATATGGCTGAATTTAAGACTTATCCGTTAGATAAAATCCGTAACATTGGTATTATTGCGCACATTGACGCCGGTAAGACCACCACTTCCGAACGTAT